>JACCDR012640181.1_pt1 | contig 38036 bp, 65 predicted proteins | sample 7446431 | NCBI WGS metagenome assembly JACCDR01 (sample SAMN15323443, study PRJNA562643) | freshwater metagenome | isolation source: river surface water | place: USA:Blue River Watershed | collected 2017-08-17 | reverse complement strand
GTTCGGTTCGTATCCGCGCTTTGTCGGGTGCAGAACGAGATGCCTTTGAGGCTAAGTCGATTATCACTAAGGGAAATGACAGGCAGCTTAATACCCGCAACCTACGTGCGCGGTTAATCGCTGCTACTGCCATTAACGAAGACGGTTCGCCGATGTTCGATCCTTCGGATGTTCTGCACTTAGGTCAGAAGTCCGCAAAGGCCCTTGAGCGTCTTTTTGATAAGGCTCGCGAACTCTCTGGTATGACTACTAAAGACGTAGATGAGTTAACCGAAAATTTAGACGAAACCCAGAGCGACGATTCTACTTCCGTTTAGCTCTGTCCTTAGGCTGTACTGTCGCTGAGCTATTGGCCCGTATATCTAGTAAGGAACTTGCCGAATGGCAAGCTTTCGAAAGGGTAAACGGGCCAATAGGCAGTGTTCGGGATGACTGGCATGCAGCCTTAATTTCCCACAGGCTGTACGTCACATTCGCTGATACCAAAAAGGGAAATAAAGCGAAGGTAGAAGACTTCGTTCCTAGATGGGATCACCGAACCACACCAACCACGGAAAGGGATTAAGCGTGGGAACTATCCGTGACCTAATGATTAGGTTAGGTGTGGAAGTAGACGTTGAAGAGGGAATGAATAAAGCCACTGAGCTTTTTAAGAGCGGTGGCGCTCGTATGGTTGCCGGTGCCACTGTCCTAGGCGCTGCTGTAGGCGCTGAGCTCTCTAAGGCTTTCGCCGGTGCCATTGAGGTTGAGGCAGCTAACGACAAGCTAGCGGCTCAGATGGGGCTCACTGGCCAGGATGCGGAACGCGCGGGAAAGATTGCTGGTGAGCTCTACGGAGATGCCTACGGGGAATCTCTTGGTGAAGTAAACGAAGCTATTAAGAACGTAAGCTTCAACATCAAGGACATGTCTACGCTCTCCGATGCTGACCTCAAGTCGATTACAGCCGGGGCTATGGACATTGCTAAAGCGTTTGATCAAGACGTAGGTAATGCCACCCGTGCAGTTGGAAAGCTGATGTCCACAGGGTTAGCCCCTGATGCTCAAAGTGCTATGGACATGATTACTAAGGCTTTCCAGTCTGGTGCTGACCAGGGTGGAGACCTCTTAGACACCATCAATGAATACTCAATTCAGTTTAAGAAGTTGGGTATTGATGGACCTGTAGCCTTAGGTCTTCTTAGCCAGGGTTTGCAGGGCGGTGCGCGAGATGCCGATATCGTGGCTGACGCTTTTAAGGAATTCTCGTTACGTGCGATCGATGGATCTACGTTAACTGCTGATTCCTTCAAACTTCTTGGCATGGATGGCAAGAAGATGGGTGACGATATTGCGGCTGGTGGGAGTCGCGCATTCGACGCTACCCGTAACGTTATCGACGCTATTAATCAGGTTGAAGATCCTGTTAAGCGAAATGCTATTGCTGTTGGTCTGTTCGGTACTCAGGCTGAAGACTTAGGTTCGGCATTCCAGGAACTAGACTTAACTACTGCGGCTTCTCAGGGTGGCATTGAAGGATTCGCAGGGGCTACAGCTCAGTTAGGTCAAACTCTCGCAGACAATACTCAAACCCGTGTTGTCGAGATGCAAAGAGCGTTCGAACACTGGACGCAATCCTTAATCGCTATCCCTGGTCCTATGGGTGAGACTAGCGCCGCGTTAATGGCGTTCGGTCCACAGGCTTTAACTATCGCCGGTTCTCTGGGAATGATTGTTTCGGGATTCGGTGGTATCGCAGTAGCGGCGGCGCGGGCTACGGGTCAAGCCATTGTTTCTTTCTCGACCATGGTTGCCAGTGGTACGGCTGCCTCCGCAAAGATCATTGGTCAGCTTGTACTACAGGGCGCTCAATGGTTAATGCTCGGTACTCAGTCGCTCTTACAGGCTGCCCGTGTAGCTGCCGCATGGGTCCTAGCTATGGGTCCCATTGGGTGGGTCATCGCTGCTGTAGTAGCTTTAGTAGCTCTGATTATCGCTAACTGGGATACTATTAAAAACGCCATTGCTGTAGCTTGGGAATGGATTAAAGAAAAGACGATGGCTGTCTGGAATGCCGTAACCAGTTGGTTGTCTGGCATCTGGACTAGCATCGTTAATACTGCCAAGTCTATTTGGAATGGTATTACCTCGTTCTTTACTGGACTTTGGAACGGAATTAAAAGCGCGGTTGACGCGGCGTGGAATTGGATTCTTGATAAAATTAAGTGGTACATCAATATGATTATCGCCGGTATCAAGGTTATTCAATCAATCGTCGCGTGGGTTAGAGACGTCTTTAATAAGGTAAAGACTGCTATTCAAACCGCATGGGATGCTGCTATCGCGTTCATTAAAACTATTCCAAGTAAGATTACTTCTGCCTTAGGTAACCTCGGTAACCTGTTAGTGCAGTCTGGTAAGAACATCGTCATGGGTCTTTGGAATGGTATTAAATCCATGGGCTCTTGGCTCTATGACCAAGTATCCGGGTTTGTCGGCGGAATCGTTGATTCCGTAAAGAACTTCTTTGGTATCTCTTCCCCTGCTAAGAAGATGATCCCACTAGGTAAGTTCACGATGATGGGTTTTGGTCTCGGAATCACCAGATCCACCAAAGCCGTTGTAGGCATGGCTATGGACTCAGCGTCCAGCATCGCTAGTGCCTTCACAGAGCCCCTGAGCGGTGCTATGAGCGTCGGTCTTACGGGTGGTGGGCCTGAACTAGCCCCTACGTACTCAGGGCCTACAGCGCCGACCTACGGACCTGCTACGGGCACGATGGGTACCGGTGCCGGGAACGTGTATATCCAGAACGTTAACCTGAGCTTTGCTGATGATAGGGACCTGTACGAAAAGGGACAAGAAACCGCACGTGGTCTTATGGCTTACAAGGCGAGAGGTGGTGTCATTCCTAGCCCATGATGCCTACGCCTATTAACCCTAATGACTACCCAAGTAATATCCCTGCGAAGATTGCACAAATTCAGTTTGTCAATGGTGTCTGGACTGATGTCACAGATACTTTGATGCATGAGTTAAAGGTTAATCGCGGTTCCTCTCGTATTGAATCTCCTATTATTCGATATGAGCCGGGAACCGCGACTATCCGTTTAAACAACACAGATCGTAGATACGATCCAACTAATATTGCTGATGGGCCTTATTCAGATGGGGTTACTTCTCAAATCATTCCGAATAGGCCCATTAGAATTTTCATGCGTTGGAATAACGTTACGTATCCGTTCTTTAGAGGATACATTGACCAATGGAATGTTACATGGATTAGTGACATCTTCAGCCAAGCTTTAGTTACCGCTACTGATGGGTTTAAATTACTAGCTAACAAAAAGCGGGTAGCTGGTGCTTTAGTTGGAGATGGAGAAAACTCTGGTGCTAGGGTTTCTCGAATTTTAGATTCTGCCGACTGGCCATTAGCAGATAGAAATATCGCCACGGGTAGTAGCTTATTACAGGCAACAGACCTTAGTGGTTCAGCTTTAGATGAGTTACAGCTAGTAGCACAATCTGAAGTTGGAGAGATTTATATTGCGGTAGATGGTAGAGCTAATGTTCGCAATAGGCACGCTCAGGTTACCGAAACGCGGTCTACTATTTCTCAAGGCTCTTTCGGTACGCATATCGGTATCCCCGCACCGTTTGAAGTAGATTTAAATACTGACGACACTACGTTATGGAATGAAGTAATCGCCACTGTTAAGGGCGGTACAGCTCAAACCGCTAGTGACGTTCAGAGTATTGCTTTATACGGTGGCATATCTAAAACCTTGCAGCAATCGAACTTGTACCTGCAAGAAGATATCGTAGCGCTGAGCTACGCAGAATGGGTTCTGTACATCAGTAAGGATGCTGAGGTTCGCTTTGATGCGATTACCATTTACCCGATGAGAGATCCTGACCTTTATTTTCCTCAGGTTCTTTCTAGGGAAATTGGCGATCGTATCACTGTTACTTATCGTCCTTCAGGAGGTGGACAACCCATTACAAGAGATGCTTTTATCCGTGGCATTAAGCACGATGTTGGTCAACAGAAATGGGCCACGACGTGGTTACTGCAATCGGCTACAAAGTTCGTTGGTAACTTCCTAACGCTTGATCATCCGGTATTAGGTGTTTTGGATAACGGCAACTTGTACGGATACTAACTATGGCATACAAGACTTTCTCCTCAGGTCTATTCACTGCCGCTGATGTTGACCAATACTTGATGTCTCAAGCTAGTGTTATTTGCACGTCGTCTACTCGTCCCCCGGGATTACGTGTCGGAATGCGTATCTGGGAAACCGATTTACAGTGTGAGCGCATTTGGGATGGAACCTCTTGGACATTCTTAAGAGGGTTAAATGTGTTCATCTTAAAGACGTCAGACGAGTCCCGTGCTAGCTCTACTTCTTTAGCTGATGATAGCCAGTTACAGGGAAACATTGTCAGCACTGGTAAATATGTAATGGAGACACACTTAATCTGTTCGTCTCCGTCATCTGCTGATATACGTATTACCTTTAATGGTCCTTCTGGTTGCAGCATCGATTGGGTTCCGTATTTCCCGCACACTAACCAAACTAATGGTGACCAGGTTCAGATCAGTTACTCTCACTTCAGTGCGGCGGGAACTGCTGACGCTGGTGGTATTGGTGCATCTGGTCAGAACCTGGTTTATCAACCTAGAGGACTAGTTATGTCTACTGGTACCTCAGGGATATTTAAACTTCGTTGGTGCCAGTTAGTGTCTAATGCGACAGCTACGGTTATGCGTGCAGGTTCGTGGATTATGTTAAGAAGGGTGGCATAGTGGCCTTTAAAACATGGTCTGCTTTTGACGTAATCACGTCTAGTGACGTAAATACTTATTTAATGCAACAGGCATTTATCGTGTGCACGGTTGCGACTAGACCTAGCCCTATTACGGGTATGCGTATCTGGCAGACAGATACTAACGAAGAATATTATTATAATGGATCTAGTTGGATTCTATTTAAGGAAGCTCCAAAGTTTATTGTTAAGACTGTGAATGAAGTTAAAAACAATACTGACAGTCTTAATCTAGATGACGAATTGTTTTGTGATGTGAGAGCTTCTGCCCTCTACATGTTGGATGCTTTCCTTATCTATTCAGCTAGCGCTAGCGGTAGCATTAAGTTCGGTATTTCATTACCGGCTGGTGCGACTATCAATTGGTCTCACCAAGCCCCCGGCACCGGAACGGTAGACAGAGACCACGTATCTATAGCCTGGACGGGAAACCATACTCAGGCGCAAGGTATCGGCTACCTAGGCTTTGGTACCGGGGCTAACGCGGTTGGTTGGATCAGAGACCTTCCTATCGACGTAGGGCCTACCCCCGGACGCGTAGGGATTACATGGGCGCAAGCTACAGCCGAAAACTCAGACTGTACTCTGCGCGTTAATTCGTATCTTCACGTCAGAAGGGTTGTTACCTAATGGCGTTTAAGAACTTCACAATTGAAGAGGGAGACTCTTCAGACATCAATACGTACTTGATGCGACAGATGAATATTATTTGTACATCAAGCACGCGTCCCGGTTCGCCCATTAGCGGTATGAGAATCTTTGAGACTGACACTCTTAAAGATATGGTTTACGATGGATCTACTTGGCGTTTGCTAAGTGAGAATCCTATTATCGTTATTAAACAAAATACCGAGAGCGTTACTAGTAATACTACTCCGCAAGATGACGACGAGTTGTTTGCATCTGTACGCGCCAACACCGACTACATCATGACTTGTGTCGTTATGTTTGCGGCAAACGCTAGCTTGTCTGGTGGATTCGACTCTACTGGTGCTAAGGCAACCTTCAGCGGTCCTACAGGGGCGACCATGGGTTGGTCTACACAGGTAGAACATACGAGCTCACCAAGTACTGTGAACGCAGGTCCTATTAGCGTTTTCTACATTAACAGTATTACCGGTGTTGCTGATATTCGAACTTTCAGCGTTTTCCCCAGACGCGTGATTCTCCGTGGCCTATTAAGAGTCTCTAGCACTGCTGGAACTTTTAGATTCCGCTGGTCCCAATCCACGTCTAATGTAGAGCCCCTGTATGTGTATGGTAAATCTGGTGGGCAACGTACTCAGTCATATTTGTTACTAGAAAGAGTCTCGTAATAGATATGCAAAGAATCGTAGTTGCGTGGAGTGGGTTTCAATTTGAATTATTAATTGCAATCATGTGCATGCTTACAGGGTTGCCCTTAGGATTCGGTGTTGCACCTTCGCCTAGTTCTATAGCCGCCGTTCTACCCACCTTCGGACAAATAGCTTGGGGTATCTCCCTCTCGTTAGGTGGTGCATCCGTGGTATATGGGATTGTGTGGAGATACTTTAAACCAACACAATTTATAGCCGGTCTGTACATAGAGCGTGGTGGATTGTACATGCTGGCTAGTTCTGTAAGTTGTTTCGTTATTGCTGCCGTTGTATTTGCGGGTGCCCCTAGTGCTTTCGTCGCCGCGTTCGTAGGGGCTTTCGTAGCTGCATGCATCTCTAGGACTAGATCCATTAAAAGAGAGATTGCAATTATTAGGCAGCATGGTGGGGATTAGTGACCACAGATCAGATAGTTGTAGCGGTAATATCCGCTGTCTTGGGTGGTGGGCTATTTAGCGGCGCGGCGGCTGTTTGGCAAGCTAGGCAGGCATCTAAAAAGGTTCCTGCGGATTTGAATTCAACTTCTATCGGTTCAGCAGAACGCGCACTCATGATGTTAAAGATTGCGTTAGATGAAGCTGAAGAAAGAATTGTTGAACTCAAAGCTGAACGAGATGAGTTAAAGGAGGAATTACGTACTAGCTCTGCCGACCACCGCATAGAGATAGAAAACAAGATACAGCGGATTAAAGAATTAGAAGACGAATTGAGAACACTTAGAGATGAATTGAATAATATGCGTATAACAGTTAACACTCTTTGGCGAGAAGCAAACGAAGCTACTCAGGGAGAATAGATGACCTTAGATATTGTCACTAGATCCGAACTAGGTTGGCCACAACATCCAAAGGTTCCGACTGCGAACACTAACCTAGGGATGAGCGCCCACTACGATGGTGCTAATCAGGGGTTAGCTAAGAAGCGTTGCGACGCTTGTATTACTTATTGGAAGGCCACCAGGTCTTTCCATATGAATACTCGTGAATGGTCGGATATCGGATACGCCTACTTCGTGTGTCCTCACGGCGTTATCTTCGAAGGTCGTGGGTTCGGCTATACGCAGGCTGCACAGGCACAGCAGGGCAACCGACTTCCTAATGGCAATACCAGGTGGATTACGGTTACCTTCGGTACGGGTCCTGATGAAGACCCCACGCCGGTACAGCTCAGCGCATGGCACCGTCTGCGTAACTGGTTACGTAAGAACAAGGGACTAGGCTCTCAGGTAAAAGGTCACAGGGATTTCTCTTTGACTAGCTGTCCTGGTAATCGCATTTATAAGTTAGTAACTAGTGGTGTTCTCTCGACTAGCCCAACTGACTTAGAAAAGGATGATGACGAATTGGCTAGCCTGCCTCTGCTTCGTGAAGGTGACGACAATTACCACGTGAAGACTTTACGGGCTTGTCTGTTCGCACGTGGGCATGTGCCTATCGTCCTGGTATCTGATACTGATCTGCGTAAGTGGCTTGAGAACACTAAGTTCGATAAGTCATTAACTTCCGTAGTTAAGGATTTCCAGAAGACAGAGAAGACCGACGTTGATGGGCTAGTAGGTCCTAAGACGTGGGCTTTATTAATCAAGCCGTAAGGATGGAATCATGAATGGTCCTGTAGAGAAGAAAGTAACTGTAGCCGGAATCATCGCTTTCATCGTGTCGCTGATTATGGGCTACCTCATCAAAACATGGCCAGCGTTAACCCCACTGGCTGACTCCGTAGAGGCGCTTATTCTGGCTGCCGTAACGGCTCTGGCTACGTATGGCGCGGCCTGGTGGACTAAGCACACCGCGCGCAATGATGCTGGCACCAGGAAGACCAACACGAGTGACCCAATCCCGCCGACCGACTAAGCCCAGAAACACAAAAAGCCCCCGGCTAATTTAGCCGGGGGCTTTTCTTATTTGTCTCCGTATTAGAATCCCAATAGTGAACCGAGATCAGTACTCAAAGTAAACTTCAACTTCAGCGTTGTTGTTAAGAGCACTAACAAACTCTCCTGCTTCAGTAATCCCCGCATCAGTCAATCCATTAAGCCATGGGATGTCAGCCTTAGTGAGGATCATAGGGAATTCGTCATTCTCATTACCAAAGTGCGATGTTCTTCGTGCGCGAGTCCGGAAGACCTCTAACATTCGGTCTTCAACACGCATGCCTGCTGGTGGCTTAACTACCGGTCGCCAGTACCACGTTCTACTCATATTCAATCTCGCATGTTCGCTTTTGGGTTCGGAGGTTCCACGTTTAATAGCTCTGACTGAGCCGTGAACAGTAGCCCAATCATCCTCTTTAGAATTAAAGACGTAGATAGCTCCGTCAGTGAATTCTTTGTTTAAGCCAGAGATCACTATTCTGTCTGATCCACCAATAGAGATCTTTCTCACTAGGCATCAATCCACATAAACTTAAATGGAACTGATTGATCACTTTGCCCGAATGACTGTTCGGCAGCTATTCCGGCATTAGGCCAATGAACAGTTGAGAAGTGTTCTTTATCTCCGTACCAGCGGATAGAACAAGACCAGTCATCCCAGACAATTCCATGGGCAACTATTGCGGACGTCTCGTCTACCAATGCGAATCGTCGCAAAAGGTTTTCTTCTTTGATTAGATCTAGCTCTGGCTTCTTCTTAAGCTTTGGCAACTTCGTTCCTTGTTCAAATAATTTTATGTTGACAGAAGCAATAAGCCTTACCGGTACAGGCATTGTGTAGTTGAAGTAGTTTATCTGTACGTGCTGCATCCACAGTTTGTTTTATAACGTCGTCCCAGTCGTTAGTTTCTTTCTTCCATTCGGTTAGAAGATTTCCAGCTTCCCGACAGTAGATGCAAACGTTCATCATTCGTCATCATGCCCAACATCAGTTCTTTCGTCTATGAATCCAGGTGGCATGTTTCCGCCATGTGTTAATGCGTAGAGAAGACCGAACTTCAATCGTTCTAGGTCTCTCTGCAAAGCCTTCTCAAGCTCAGTCATTCGGACATATCTCCCATACTGGCACGAATCGCTGAGAGTCCTTCAGGAGGGACGATCAAGGGAAGGGTACCCGACATATCCCCCTTAGCCCAACGTGCCTCTAGCGGCTTTCCAGGCGTCCACTTGATGCCTCTGGCTTCTAGGTCTATCCGCCGACAGCGGTTGGAGCATCGCATACCGGTCATGGGGATGCTGTACTTATAAGCGAACTCTTGAGTACAGACAGGGCATGTCTGATGGGTAAATCCTTTGCCCTTAAGATCGAAGTAAAGAAGAACCGCTTCTGCTTCTAGCTCTACGTCATCTGGGGTATCGAGTGCATGGGACGGTAAGTCGATTCCCGATAGGTCGATGCCTAATGCCAAAGCCCGATCCGCTAAACGCTGAGTTGAACTCTTCTTGTGTCTGCCCATAGAGAACGATCCTTATAGCCCGTGCATGCTCGCAAGCACACTCACTAGGAAATGCGCAAGCCTCATGCCAAAAATGCTGGCAATTAATACAAGTATTCATGCCTACCACCTTTAGAGATCAACAGGTTTGATGAGGTCAGGCTTTTGCCCGGTTAGCTTAATCTCTAATGCCGTAGGCTTGATCTTTTGATTAACTAAGTAATACGTACCGTGGGCAATGGCATCGTACTGATGGCTTAGGTAATGTTTTGATTTCGGAAGAGGTTTTAGCCCTGCCCACTTATAGCCCACTAAAAGAATGCGAGCCATCTGCCATTCGATGTCAATCCCATTCTTACGGGAGTAACTTCGGATAGCTCCGATTACTTGTGCTGTTTCTTGCGTAGATCCTCCCTGTGGAACCTTAGGGTTAGTAACCCACTTCTCACAGATGATGAGAGACGGTTTGGGCGATAGCTTCTCTAGCCATTCATCGAACCCATCGAAACCTTTAACCTGACCGAAGTCTATGAGGTACCCATCTAAGTTGAAGGTTGCCCATCCGGTTGTCTCTCCCGGATCTATCGCAAGAAACATCTAGACCTCACTGGTTGGTGACCCTATCTAAGGTGTCAGCGCCCTTGTCTGCTAGGTCAAAAAGCCCGCTAAAGAAACCACCTATAGTTTCAAAAGCGGGAACCGGATCACGAAAGATCCAGACTGCAACTACGATAATTGCGCCCCATTTTAATAACTTTGCAAGAAAGCCTTTAAGGCGATCCTCTAACTCATCCATTTAGATATCCAATTCAAAACTTGTTATCTCTTGTTCACTAGGAATCTTGGTTGCCACGTACAACCGTGTTACGGGAAGACAGGTAATCGCATCTTCTGGTGCAAACACCGGATTAAGCAGTTCCCTAATCTGTCCCTTGAGAGTGTCTCTCGGTAATGAGATATGCGGGCGAAATTCAAAGTCAATAGCGAATCGAAGATGATTCACATAGAACCTATCCCGCAGAAACTTAGCGCCTTCCGAGATCACAGCCGGAAGACTTACCTCTAACGCGCCATCCCCAATATCAGCAGTGTAGGTAGGCCACATAGCTTGAAACGACTTGTGGTAAAACCCCGCGTGCTGGATTGAGAGCATACGAATGAGATCGAAGCTTTCCCAATCGGTTCTAGGGAAGTAAGCCAAAGTGATATGGGGTGGTTGGCTCATGGATGCCCAATTTAACTTGGACAACGAAGTTCCCGAAAGGTCTACGCCATAAGCAACATAGGTAGGGAACTTTTCTTTACTCATTACACCTCACTTCTTATTTGAGACGAACCACTTAAATGGACACTTAGTACATCTGCGATATTCACCGGCAGAGTCTTTAGACATCACTACGTACTTCTTATGTTTACACGTGTTGCCCGGAACAACGGGACCACTAGGACCAAGAATCCCTATGGCTCTCTTCATCTTTACTATTGCTCTCTTGATAACGCTCATGCCACTTCTCTAACTCCGTAATCCTCATACGCAGTTCGTGTTTAGTTTGTGGCCGGTTCTTAAGAATTAAATCCCCGCCGACACTTGGTAGTGCTTTGATAGCCTTTCCCATTACTGGGAAGAACCAAATGAAAACCTTAAAGAATGCTTGTCTCTTAATGTCCTCTTCGGACTTTACATATGACGGTTCTACGTAGAAATACCAACCGCCTGTTGCGGTCACGTCTAAATCAGGACCGTACATGCTACGCCTGGTTATTTGCTCCATTCTATTCATAGCGTTTCTGCGTTTAGTATATTCGATCTCTCTTTGTCTTATCTCGTATTGTTCTACTGCCCATGTTCGGGCATACGCTATTCCGCCACTGATGTACGCCCCTGTTAGTAAAGCAATGACGATAGTCCACATTAGAGATACTTCTCTTTAGGTACTCGAATTTGAGAAGGTGCTACCCGTTCTATCTTACACTTCTTACATTTCTTTCTATGCTCAGTGATAAATTTCCAATCGTGTTCGCATTCTTTCTCAGTCATCCCTTAAAAGCCTTATGGATGAGAATGCAAGCCACGATAGTTATGATTACAGACGGAATTAGAATCGCAGCATATAGAGCCGCAGCAGGCATACAAACCATTATTTAAACATCCTTGTAATTGTAATGATTGCAGCTACACATAAGATGATAATGAGTACACATCCGATTATGATTAACCACTCTGTATCCATTACTTACCCCACGGCTTAGCATCAACGGGGAAAGGGACAGTGGCAAACTTCGGATGCAGCATTGAAACATTAGACATGGTGAGCTGGAGAATAGGAAGCCAGTAATCCTCTGTGCCTTCACGGATCTCAAAGACGATGGAGTCATGAACCTGTAGAAGCATCTTGCAGTCATTCCAGTCAATGATGTCATCAATGATTAGCATGATCCGCTTTACCAGCTCTGCGGCCCCACCCTGAATCGTGGCGTTGAAAGCCTTGTGAGAGCCCTTGAAGTCTTCGAAGTGTCGACGCCTACCAGACCATAGGAGGGAGTACCCACGGGCTTCAGCTTTCGTTGTAGCGCGTCGCGTGGCCGTGCGCAGTCTCGGGTAAGCCCTGAAGAAATCATCACGGAGCTTTTCAGCCTCATCTGAAGACAGCTTCATAATCCGAGCGATCTTTGCGATACCGGCACCGTAGGAAGTCATGTAGGTGAAGGTCTTACAGAGCTGCCTTTGTTCCTGTGTCCAGTCGGCACCAAACAGAAGCTCTGCCATTGCATCGAAAGGTTTGAATCCCTTCTGCAACGGTTCCACCATGTTTGGTTCGTTTGCATAGATAGCGCCTAAGCGAAACTCAAGGTTCGCATAGTCAATGTCCCAAAGCTTGAAACCCGGTCTAGGAACTAGCGCGCTCTTAGCGTGACCATTCCAAGCCTTAGCCGTAACACGTGGGATTTGTTGAAGATTAGGTTCCGCACAGGAAAGACGTCCGGTCCGCGTTCCGTGAAGTTTGAAGTTGGGATGAAGATTCCCAGCTTCAGACATCAAGCGAAGATAAGCGCCATAGTAGGCAGAACAAGCCTTCAACCATCCACGGTACTCAAGGATCAGTTGCGCGGTCTTATCTTCTTTCCCTTCTAGTTCCTCTTCATAATGGTCCATAGCTTCTTTATCAAAGCTAGGTGCGCCGGTCTTAGCGCTTCTCTTAAAGACATCCATTTCAAGATAGTCGATAAGAATTAACTCTAAGACCTTCGGACTATTAGGGTTAAGTCCGTTGAAATGTTTCTGAGAAATCTCAGACATGCGGGCTTCACCGCGCGCTAGTTCTTCTCTACAAAGATCCGGGTTTACATGAATCCCGTGACCTTCCATCTTTAGAACTAGTCTTAAGAACTTTTGTTCTAAGTCCCATAGCTCAGTGTCATAGCCCTCTTCCACAAAGAGGGGATACAGCTTTTCGAAAAGCTCATAAGTGATGAAAGCGTCATGGGACGAATACTCACCCATCATGTCAGCCGGTACATGGTCCCATCCGGCTACCTGAATAATGCGCTTCATCAGTTCGGGACGTTCTTTGGGCCTACCACCGTAGAGTTGTGACATACGGTCTAGACCCTTGTTAATCATGTTCTCATTAAGCCAATGACCCATAAGCATCGTGTCATAGAACGGTCTATCCATGACGTCAATACCAATGGCCTTGAGTGCCAAGAGGTCATGCTTAGCGTTGTGCATGATCAGTCTTGGATGACTCTGGATTACTTCCCCCACCATGTCTAAATGGTCAAGATCTAGATTGGGTCCAATGAGGTGATGGTAGGGGTAGTAATCCTGGCGAATGTGGGTGGTGGGCTCAGGCCGCCATGCGGGAGCAATCCCCATCGTCATAGCGTCTTTGTCGTGCCTAAGATCTCTTGCATTTCCCTCAGTGTCGATTACCAGAAAAGGACTGTCTAACGCTTCTCTGATATCAAGACTCAAAGCAATCCAATCAACTCAGCAACAACGGTCAATGCTTTGCGTGTCTCAATCAGTGCAGTTCTTAATTCGACATTAGTACCGAGATTATGATCCCAACCATGAATCTCAAGATGGTATCCATTACGAAGTAAGTACAACCCAAGATTGTGGCCATTGATAAACCAAATAGCACTAAGGCGACCACGAGTAGTTTTATTGGCATAGTTCAGTACTTTTACTGCTGGTTCCCCGTGCTTCTCAGTTAGCTTAGTGACTAGCTCTCGGAACTCTTTTGCGTATTCCGGTTCTTCCATCTACGTACCCCAATAGCTATCACTAAGTATCCGACGAACATACAAATATTCGCTTGGAATACGGCGACGATAAAGAATCCGTTTTCATGAAGCAGATGAGCTGCCGCACCAGTAACAATAAAAGCTAGAACCAGTCCGGCGAGATATGCGATATTCTTTAACAAGTTACTTAGCTTTCTTTTGATTACAATTAGTACATACGTGCTTTCCCAGATGGGTTCTGACTCCCTTAATTACTACGGTCACTCGCATACAAAGATGTTCATCTCTAAGTAGATGAATGCAAGGTTTCTTTGTAGGAAACCATGTCTTGCAAAAGACCACTGATGGCATCGTTAGTTTTTACCTAACTTCTTATTGATAGTCTTCCTATCGCAGTAAGTGCATAGATGCTTGCCTTTATGATTCTTAGGCATGCCACAACAATGGACACCATCCGAATCATTACGACACTTGAATAGAAAGATTCTGAAGGGCCTGAAGCAATAGATCACGTCCAAGTTACCTTACGACAGTAACGACACTGATGAGGTCCCGTGTGATCAAACTTCTTCATACACTTATGGCGCTTAGATGATGCGGTCTTCGCTGAACCGTAGTACTTCGGACAAACACCAACACCCTTGTCTGTGCAGGTGCGACCCTTACCGCTCCACCATCCACCTAATGTGGTCATTGAGGACTTCCCCTGTTGATCCGGTATTCGCTACGGAAGCGATTCTTGATTGTGTCTTCCCATTCTTTCTTACGCTTACATCTCTTCGCACCACGATAGGTCATGTGACCTAGACAGGTTGAGTAGCGTCCCATTTCTCTAGTTCGTAGGTCATCATAGTAAGAGACCTCAATTACTACCCAACGTTCAAACAGTCCCACTTTGATCCTCCCTAGTCTCTCATCAAGGGTGGTTGGCAACCTAGGTCGTGTCCGAATTCCAACCACCCAAGATCAAAGGTTACGGAAGAATGGTGAAGTCATTCCACGTAACACGGTCCTGACGAACACCGGAAGCGTTCTCAAGGGTTACCGAGTCAGCAGCGTTGCCGTACTGGTGGGAATCACGGTTCCAGTACAGATTGAAGGCTCGGTTGTTCCACCAGCTAGCCGGATTGGTAGAAGGCGTACGGCCGGTCCGTACGTTGACTTCAGCGCCATCACGTAAGCAGTAACCGTTGGGGAACCGGTAGCGGTGTCCGGTCAGGTCTTCAAGAGTCCAACCAGTCATGTCCTGACCATTTACAGGGACACCACCAAAGGTGCAAGCCGCAGACGCCGGAACCTGAACCATGCCAAGGTTCTTTACCTTGACCGATTCCTTATAAGCGTTGGCCGCCGTGTCAGTACCACGAACGTTGTACTCAACGCGGGTAATCTGAATCTTGCCGGTAGCCTGCTCATCAGCGCTAGCCGGGGAAAGAACAGTGACAAACGCGATTAAGCCAGTCATTACCATAGCGGCAATAACCGCAAGGAACTTACGCATTATGCGTATCTCCAGAACTAGGAAACAAAGAGTGTGCGCCTAACCCCTACGCACTTCAGCAGCCTCTAGCGGTAACCAAGCATGTTCCATAACAGAGCCTAAACTTACGGTGGTTGTATATACGCATGCCCGCTGCATTCCCACTAATGTTCTTAAAGTTCGTAACCATTAACGCCGTAAGCGTCCCAGTCACTTCCCCTTAGAAAGGGGGATTGTCCGGGTTACCGTCGTCCTCTACTCGAAGACGAATACCCTGAACATTCTTGTATTCGCGACCGTTGTTTTCGGTAACGGATACCTTGACCCAAACCTCATTGCCCTTAACCATGTTACGAACTTCAGACTTCGGATTACTCCGAAGCTCATTCGCTTCATCTTCGTTAAAGCCGAGACTGAGGTACGTTTCCTTAAGTCGACGCTTAGCCGTACGTACAGAAGACTTCTGCTTTCCAGGAAGAGCGTTGTAGTCCTCCGTGGAAAGGTGGGAGAAATCCTGTACCCACAGCTCGTAGTCTTCCCCTTCTAAGGGGCTGTCAGTATCCGAAACAGTAAACTTGAAAATAACCCAGTTACGATTGTCCTTAGTACTCTGCTGAGTACGGATACCGGCTACCTGACAAAGGTGAACACCGTTTTCATCTACGTTGTCCAGAAAGTCATCAAGGTCATTAATCGCGTCTGCCATTTAACGTTCTCTCCACTGGTTAACAATGCTGATGAATTCATCATCGCTCATCCGTCTACCGTCAAGCTGACGAATACGAGACTTAACCTCTTCCGGAGACCTAACATCAGTCTTAAAAGAGATCTGTCTTTTATCGCCCTGCCTAGTCATGCGACCAACCACGGACACACGCTTAGCCACCATCTTTAGTGTCTGGCTAGGCAAATCCGGTCGAAACGGCGGGAGCGGGGTTCCATCCCTATTGTTCTTTTGTTCGTCAGCCCATGTGACATCGCGCTCATGCGCAGTAAAGATTAAGTTAATTGGTAAGAGACAAAGCTCTTTAATAGTTGGTCTTAGTCCGTCTCGAATTACCCGATAGTCGTCAGTGCCTACAACCTCTAAGTTGGGTTGTCCAGCCGTTCGACTCTGGAAAGTCGGTCGAGTATCTTTCGCCGATTTCCAGTTCTGTTTTACATAATCCAAATTCTCTTCGATCAGCTCAGACATAGTGTCTACGATCAAAGTGTCATTCGGATAAATCTCCTGCTTAAAAGCTTCCGTAAGCAGCCTGAGGTGATTGATTCCCCCGTACTCGACTACGTCGACACGCTTAGCCAGATCTGGCCAATCCCTCAAAGAGTCGTCAGAAGGCTCTGTAACCATCAGCAGGGGACGTTGCCCTACCCGACATGACACGATGGTTTTTCCTACGCCCCATGTGCCGTACAGAAGCATGCGGAGGTACAGCCCACGGTCGGCAGAAGGCTCAGGCTTGCCGTACTTACTCAGTTCCTTCTCTAGTTGGTCCTTGTTCATTCTTCTCTTTCTCCACGTCTGCCATGATGCATTGTCCTAGTGGGATTCCTAATGCTGCCCATACCAAAAGCAGGATAAGGAAGTAAGAGAAGTTTCCAGAGAATAAATGATAGATCCATCCGACGAAAGAGACCATTTCGGCGACAGTAAGAACCTTTGAATAAATACTAGGGTTATTGACGCCTAAAACGGGAATCTTCATTGAGGGTATTCCCGTTCAGTTTTAAGCGATTCAAAACGGTCAGTCTGCTTAAGGTCTTCGATGCGCTTTACTGCGGAGTCTACTTTCTTACAAGGACAGTCACACTCTTGCGGCCTGGTGAAGATATCCGTAATAGTATTTACCACTACGCAAATAGCTACACACACGATAAGCAGAATGCCAATTGCTAAGCCAGGATTTTGACTAGCGAATTCAGCTAGATTCACGATTCTGTCACCCACGATATCCATACGAATTCTCTACATAGTCCAGACTCAATACACGTGAAGCGTCCATATCCTTACCGTCTAACTCAAGGCTACAGGGTAAACGGAAATGGCAAGACCCACAGTTTCGTCTACTCATTGAGCGCTTAGAGATATCACGATAAACAGAAACAGGAAGTGACACACGTTCATGAATCGTTTCGGACACTCTTCGTTGCTCTTCCATAATCGCTTCTAAGCGATGTTCAGAAGGCTTTATGTAGGCGCGTTTAAAGAACTTGGTCGGGTCCTTAATGTCTGCCCGGTAACGGACTTGATTAAGAATTCCCCTACGTACATCAAATCCTAGATGTTTAAGAGTTGAGATATATCTAGGCATCTGAGCATTCATTGACAGTTCTTCAGGGCTGAAGAAGTTATAACAAAACTTATGATCGATAACAATTGCCTGCCCACGATAAGGGCCTGAAGTCTCTTCAACCAGAAGATCTAAAGTCATGCCGTAATTGATGTTCTCAGTTATAGGCATGAAGTACTTACCTTCAACATCCAACACACGCCATGTGTCTTTGTAGAAGGACATGTATTGATTGATACGACTAGAAACTATATCGATAACATCGTGTTCCTCTTCATCCTGTGCCCTGCTAATGAAGTTGGCTAACTCGTCAACCGCAGCTAAATACATAGCCTTGCGATCGTTGTTAGTCTCCATAGCACATCGGTAGTAGGTTTCTAATACTTTATGGCCTACCACCCCAATCCGGATGAAGTGAGAAAATCTCTTAGGCTCTAACCCTAATGCGAATTTGTAGTAATGACTTCGTTCACATGTATTAAAGGTTTCGCCCTCAGAACCACTGATGATAATCGACATACACGCCTAACCAAATTAAGAAACCCACAGATAACGTTTATCGTGGTTGAACTCGGCAATCTTAATTTTGGCGAGTACTCGCCCATCAAATACAGAATCATCTAGTTCTAGCATTTCTAGAATCTCCTGTGTTGCAGGATCATCCAATCCGTATTGCATACACCTTTGGCGTACAGTCAGCCGTGCAGCGACTCTAGTTTTCTCTTTAGAGTTAGTCACACTTTTTACTCTGGTTCTTTTCTTGGATGCATCAAAGGCGTGTTCAGTGGGATCACTGTACTGACGATACACACGTGAGCGCCCACCGATGATCCCGGTTGCAGCTCTGTAAGTCACCATAAGTGCCGTCTCATCTGCCTATCAAAACAAGCGTTGGTATCTTGGCAAATCCATATGAATGTGATTCCACCACTAGTGCTAAGAAGAACTTCATTCTCATTAGCCCATTGCTTAATTAGCTCAGGACCTTTGTAACCGCACCAATGGCATTTGCCTTCACCATTTAATCGTCTTGTTCCGGGCGTGCGTGGCGAGTCGTTATCTTCACAATTTCGCCTTCTAGAGTCGTCTCTTCTGGTGAGCCGGAGAAAGTCCCTAAGTCTCCTTTTTCCCAAATCTTCTCAATCCCTACTTCGTTCTCGGTGTCGAGAGCGCGCCCATGAGACGTCTCACGGGTCGTTTGATCGTAGGTGAGGGTAATAGGACCCGTGTCCGGTTTCGTTAGCTGGTAGCGCTTCACAGCCTCATAGAATGCATAGTCTGGCTTGTGGCCAAACCCGACGAACTTATCCCCGTACGCCTTGATAGTGACTGCCCACTCATCACGAATGTTGTCAATCAACACTTCGTTGAATCGGCCTTCATGCAGGAAGGAAATAATATCGGGCAAATCCATTGTGGGTGGTTGGCTCTCTGCTAGGGAACTGGTCCCTGTATCCGCACGCCTAAGTAAGTCAGCATTTTCATGTGCTGCCTTTATCAAGCTCTCGCTAGGCTCATAGCCTGGTTCATGAGTATTGTTCGCCTCATAATTGAACCAGCGGATACAGTTAACACACCTACACTTATGTTTCTTATAACCCTCTTCGGTTCCGTGCCTATAAGAACCACTAGCCAATTTAATTTCCTTAATTAGTAGTGCTCCCACATCTGTAGGTTCCGGTGAACTTGCATCACCTAAAGCTCTATTAGCTGGAACCCGACCTATTAAGTTATTCCTTGATACCGCTACGGTTCTTCATAGCGTCAGCAGCTTCAGGGATATGCTTTACATCTTCGGTGACATCTTCCCAAGAAAGCTTAGACATAAGCACCCTTCGTAGCTGCCACTCATTCCTACGTCCAGTCTTCACATAAGCGGAATCAGCCGGGGGAATGAATACTGACTTACGCGAACGGAAAGGACCGATATAGCGAACGCGCTGCGTACGGTGGTTGTACCACTCGCCGGTAAATACGTACACAGGTGCTTCTGAACTCTTCGTGGAGCAGACATGCTCAATGAAATTGTTCTTAGCATCAATCACGTAGATCCTACCGGTTGAATCATCGCGGTATAGCTTGCGTAGAGTGCATTCCGGAGTTATCGGGCACTTATCAAGCATCTTCGGAAGGGCCATGAGGCATCACCATGTTTGATCGGGTTACGGTACTAGGTACCAAGATTCGAGTAATTTCGCGCCCGTCCATAAGCGCATTCCATGCCGTAAACACCATGTGCATATACGCATTACGACTGATGTTCAGCAGTACTGAATCACGCAAGCGCTCACGCAGAGTGTAAGCAGGCATTCCGTTTCTGAGGTTTTCGCCTTCAACCGTCGACACCAGGAAGGTATAAGCCTTCTCGTTATCGATTCGACTCAGAACCCAGAATGAGAAGGCGAGAAGCGCACCAGAGAGACTAGAACGCCGAACCATTCCAGTAGCCAGACCGACAGCACGGTTAATGGAATCAGCGTACTTGTAAAGTACTTCATCCATTTCCGAGTTAGTCATACGAGTACTGTCGTCCAGGCTAAGACCGTTCTCCCACCTAGCAATCAGCTTGATAAGCGCTGAGCGCATGTGAACGTTCTGGTAGCCCCTACGCCGTAGCGTGTCTCCGTAGTTCCTAGCAAGGCCCGTGTCTGTGGTGTCGTAAGCCTGCACCGGCAGTCCAGACACGATGAGGAACCTTTGAGGAACCTTAGAGATGATGACAGCATTCAACCTGTGCTGCCCATCGAACAAACCGCCTTCAACGTCAATACGAATAGGCGACCCATCGAAGTTCCAGTTTCCCGACGCCATATCACGCGCGAGACCTTCAGCGTATGTCGCTCGGTACTTCCGGTAATCCGTCTTGTAAGTCTTCAGTAATTGCTCTGCCCTAGCAGGGGTTACCGTTTCGAACCACGCCTCTACATCCCCATCTTTGACTGTGGGAGTGGTAGAAAGTTCGTTCATTTAGTTTGTCCTATTCCTCATTACGAGAACTAATCTTCTTTGCGACTTTCCTAGGCTGACTGTGTGGTCTCTTGCGTCGGTGGTGCTTATCTCCGAACGCGATAAACAACCCACGGTCACACAATTCCCATTCAAGCTTTGCAGCATTGAATCCGTAATCCACAGAAACTTTATCCTTCTTACCTTCACGAAGACGATAAGGGACCATATCAGTTCTGTGGTTATTGTGCTTACAGGCAGACATTAACCCTTCTTCCAATAGATGGTGATATCACCATCATCGTCAGTGTTGATGCGAGTAATGACAGCATCGGAGATACTAGACATAGCAGACCAGATATCACGCAGCTTAGTACCCACACCGAATGTCATTTGTCCCTGCATTTCGTGCTTAAACATTTCTGACCAACTCTCTATTTTGGGTCCGTGGGAGTAACTCCCTGTTCTGGTTCCTTTGAGGTTACGAATAGCCTTTTCAGTGTATTCCACGTGATCGTAAGGTAGTATCTGATAATTTCGACAATCGTCATCGTAATAATCTTGACCCATTCCGTAGTTATAGAATCTAGGAAATCTTACTGCCATTTATAGCTCACCGCGCATTGCTCGGAGAATGTCAGATTGATAATCAGCCATCTCGTTAAACTCGGCAGCCATCTTTTCTTTGAACTTATTCAGATTGGCTAGCCAGTCGTCTACCGTTCCCGATATACGCGGAACGTGAATACGTGTTTCTTGGGTTTGCCCAATACGGTCAATTCTACGGTAAGCCTGCTTACTCTTACCGGGCGACCACTCTTCATCAATGATAATGCCTTGAGTTGCGCCGATGAGAGTAAGGCTTTCTCCAGCAGACCGATAATTGCAGAGAAGAGTTTGCCATGTTGGGTACTTGTGGTGCGCTGCAAAGTCTCTTCGGATTCTCTGTCGTAAGTCGACATTAGTTGATCCATCATAGACAACGGCACTACTACCCAGTCTTCTTTGTAGCTCTCTGAGCGGTGCTGTGTGATGCGAGAAGGCAACCACCCTTTGTCCGCATTCGAGATACTCCAAAATCTTTTCATGTACGATATCCAGTTTTTGAGACTTGCCAATATTGACTTGCCTCAAAACCTCACCGGATTCATCTCTAATTTGGATACCGTCCGGCCATGTAACCATTTGGCGTAACCGAGTTAGCTGAACTACTACCTCAGTAAAGGGAACTACTTCACCTTCTAGTTCAATGGCAAAGTAATCCTCAATCTGTTTGTAAGCTTCCCATTGTTCCGCGTATTGGCGCATGTCCTTTTCATACTCAAGAATCTCGACTGTTTGAGGTGGTAGGCGAATCCCGGCATCCTCCCGAGACCGTTGGATATATCTGTTACCCATCTTGGTAACTAACTTCTTTTGAGCCCCTGGCCTAAAGACAAATCTGTTACCCCCAACAGGGAAACAATACCTGTCAATATAATCTTTCTTTGAGGGAAACTGATCAGGGTAAGTTAGAAACAATAAGGGCCAAAGATCACTAGGGTTATTGAGAATAGGGGTTCCAGTCATTGCCAGAATCCCCATAACGCTCAAAGCGTTCTTTAGATCCTTGCCAACTTCATAACCACAATCACAATCGGCAACAGATACAAAAGCTTGCATATGCCCACAAGACATGCAGTATCGAAACCGATTGAGCCCACCACCTGAGGCACAGCCCTTGCGAGAACACTTGTAAGAGGGAGTGACTAGAGCTGCGCACTTAGGGCATGAATTCGCCGCAAATACCAGTTCGCGAACACCCTTAAAAGCCAACGTCTTAGTGTTGTTTAGATGATGTGCTTCATCAACAACAATGGCTTCAATCCTTAGACTGATCAACCCTGAGAGCAAGCTAGAATCTCTCGACCATGCCTCAAGGTTGATCAGAATAATAAAGGTATCCAGCGCCTTAACCGCATCGATGATTGTGTCTCGCGCAATCTTTGTTAAGCCGCGCAGATCAATAATCGGTCGGTTTGTCCACTTAGCGATTTCCTCTTTAAGGTTTGAGGTCACCTCTTTTGGAGCTGTTACCAGCAACCGACTTGCCTTAAGAAGCTCTAACCACAGAACTGATGTTAGCGTTTTTCCCAAACCCATTTCGTCAGCTAAGATACCGCTTTTTACTCTTACTAACTGTTTAGCTGCCATGGTTTGGTGATTCAGCGCAACCGCCAATAACTGTGGTTTGTTCATGTGCTTCTTTCTTTACTTATCGTCCTTCTTCTTAGGATCTTTCTTAGGCTTACGCAGATCCTTAAGCAGCTTGTCAGTCTGGCGCTTACACTGCGCGCACCTATCCCCTGCATTGGGGACAGAGTTAGTACGGCAGGTAGAGCACTTCGGACCGCCGTTACTACCCATCTACTTCCCTCTCGGTGGGTTATCGTTCTTACCAGGCTTAGCCGGTGTGCGATGGGGCTGCACAGGCTCAGGCTTCGTAGGCTTAGCCTCTGGCTTTTCCTGACGCTTGTTCTCAGGTGGCGTAGGCATTAGTTCCCCTTGCCAGGGTTCTTCTTCTGCTCAGTGCGTCGCTTATCAGTCAGCTTTTCCTGATAGTCATACGCCTTGTTAGCGCGCTCGTTCTTAGTCTTAGCCTTCTTATTGGCCTGTACCTGCTTACGGTACTCATTACCCACTGCTGGTCACTCCCCACAGGTTTATATCTCCGAAATGAAACAACGGGTCATTGTTCTCGGAATCAATCCAAGCTGCGACCCGTTGTCCCAATTCTATTTCATCCATGATGAACACATGGAAGTCATTGTTGTGCAGCCCAAACATGAGGTAAGCAGGCTGCACTAGTGAACGCTGGTCTTCACTCGACCACTTTCGATCGCTGCGTAACGGACACCCTTACGCTTATCCCAGTTGTCCGGATCACGCAGAGTCCCATCCTGTTCAATGACAAACCCGCGCTCATTGAACTTCGTGGGTCGGTAGGTACCGGCAGCCTTCTCACGTGCGATACGGATAGCCCTACGGTCCCTGTAAGCCTCTACACGCTTCTCGTGAGCCGTAGGCAGGCCCTTAGCCCTCAGTTCCTTATTGATCTTTTCCTGCTTCAACTGAGCGGCCTTACGCTCTTCCTTACGCTTCTGGCCACGCTTATAGCTAGCTGCTCTACGCGCTGCACGAACGGGGTTACTAGAACGCTTCTTAGCCATATGGGGTCATTGCTCCCTAAGTGTGTAAACAATTCTGAGGCTTATGGTTCTGGGAATGAGATGCATTGACGCTATCTCTACTAGTGCATGAAACGGGTCAACGATGTCTGACATAATCGTCACGTTGCGAGTCTTTGCATAAGTAGCGAGCTCGTCATCTTCGTAACCGAAGTCTTTCTTGAGTCTTTCCAGAAAGTAGTTAAGGTCATTTGCATTATGAAATCCGAAACGGAATTCCCAAACGTGCTCAGGGATTTCGTCCGGCTCATACGCATAGGGACTAGTGCCGGGCATGCTTTCCACGTGGCTTTGTCCCTAAGACACCAGAACGGATGTCCTTGACCTCAGACCCACAAATCATGGCAACGACCTGTAGACAGGTTTCGCGTCGCCCTGCGTGAAAATCGCGCTGGTCCTTAGGAAGGTTCATATCCTTAGAATCATCATCAGCACGCATCGCACGACCAATGAAAGTCGTCAGTATTTCCATGACGGTTAATTGGGTGGTTGGCTTCAATTCACGTGGCATGATCTCAGTCCCAATAGTCTGGAGATTGATTGTCAATGATGAATTCTTCAGTGTCTTCTACAGGGTCACAGGGACAGTAAAGGCGAATGATCGTAATATTCATTATCGTCTAGGACCTCGTAACTAACCCGAACCTTACACTTATAGATTTCACCATCGTATTTCTTTTTAAGCTTTTCAATCTCAGCGTATGGTGTAGATCTGGGAAAAACTACCCAGATCTCACCATCAATCGCCAATGCTAAATGAGGTTGAATACGTGGAGACAGAACCGCTGAAGGGGCTAAAGGAATGTTCTTAGGTGCAATCTGTGCTGTGAGTTTGAATCGTTTCTTATCCACTATGAGGTCACACACCATCCCCTTTAGAACAATTCTGCGTATTCAGTTATGGTGTTACTTCTTCTTACCCTTAAAGATGTTGAACGGAGAAACCTTTCCGTCCTTGTCTAAAGGGGACTTCTTTACGTTGGTCTTTATGGTTCGCGCCTTAGTGGCAACCTGACGCTTCTTACCACAGGTGCAGGCTTGCCAACTGCCATCTTGGCTAGCGCCTACATCTGTCCAGTTGTGCGCGTTCGTTCCGGTGTCCGGACACTTAGCCATTTCATTTCCCTTTCGGTTTTAGTTATCCAGGGGCTTTGGTGGGGTGGTGGACTAACGCTATGTCTCGTCCCTTAATAAGTTACCGGCACCGCTTATTAAAACGTTAATCCCTTACTCGGTGCGGCCGACCACCCCTAAGGGACGCGAATTAGCTTGACCTCATCCAAGCTTTCACGTCCCTCAATTAGGAGAGCTACAGAACTGAAAGTGGTGCGAACGAGTCAGCAGGAAACCCTTTGTCTGCCTATCTCCCACTATCATAGGTCGGAGGTCATTCTTTAGTAGCAAAGATGTAAGTATCTGTCTGTAGACAAACGTGGCTGCGTTTCTCTACAGCCCAAATCCCAGATTCTTTATCTTCTAGCGATACCACTAAAGTAATGTTCGGGAACCGTTGTACTCCATAGCTCTCTGTTAAAAGCGGCCCCCACCCTAAGGCATATATCTAACCAGTGATACGTAACTCTAGGGTCTGGTTAAACGGGGTAACCGCCTGCTTAATCCCCTAGTCACATGGCTACCTCATACCCGCGTATGAAGTATGCACGTTCAGCCATACGGGACCGTGACTAGGGGCTGTGTCCTCTATGGGATTCGAACCCATACCGTACGGATTTTAAGTCCGTTGTCTCTGCCGTTGGACTAAGAGGACGGGTCACGGGTTTTTTGTTATGACTTACTAGGACTCGTATGCCTCTTCGGTCACAGAGAAACCCATGCCAGAAAAACTCCGCGTGGCCGGTGTGGGATTCGAACCCACTAACTCGTCAGGACACTGTATTCCTACAATGCCACGCGTCACCGTTCGCGCTAGACCGGCCAAATGCAATTTACTTTTCTTTAGTAATAAGGGAGTGCGCGTAGAACCCTTAAAACCTTCCCTAACGCCATCCCGGGAATGAAACGTTAGTACATAGAGTAAAAAGAAATTGCGAAAGAAAAACCCCTAGTGGACCTAGAAGGAATCGAACCTCCGTGACCTGTTTGTAAGACAGGGGCTCTCCCATTAAGCTATAGGTCCTGATGTGCCCCCCGACTACCCATGCCGGGGGGCACCGAATAAAGGTGTATAAACGCGCGGGATTCGAACCCGCTACCCTCAGATTACAGGTCTGATGCTCTGCCAAATGAGCTAGCGTTTTACCTATTAGAAATGTCAGCGACGTTTAAGGACTCGTTTTATTTCTCAGTTCTAACGCACTGCCATTGTGCTACATGGCCGGGTTTTTAAGAAAGGGATTGTGTGCTCTCCTACGCGGAGAAACTAGCCACAGATCTAATTGTGTAGTGTCTGTGGAATAACTACACCCACACAATCCCTTGAGGCCACGGGCGGATTTGAACCGCCATCTTTAGAATGTAAATCAAGTCCGTTTGATCTGACACCCCAAAAGTTTAACTTGAGATTATGACAATAGCTTGAGGCTGAATTGAGTCTCCTGCATTAAGGGTGTGGAGACGAGACCTCGTATTTAGATTTAGCTTGTGTCATACCCGGACCTAATCCGGGGCTTAATCCCGGTGCCTAGTAAGGTCCCTAGGCACCGGAAGCTTAGTTAGTGCGCGAGAGGTTGTTATGGCGCATTCCGTCTAGCAGGTAGTCAATGAACGGCTTAGCCGTATGTACATCGGCAACCTCTACACTGTTCGCCTCTTCACGCGCCATCTTCACAGCCTGTAGAAGGCGCTCTACGCGAGCGTTCAGCGTACGCACTACGGACTGAGGAACGGCACCAGAGAAGTTGGTCTTAGTCCAGTAACCGACAAGGATGTCTTCCGTGTACGCCTGTACCTGCGCAGGATGCTTCTCAGTGGCCGGATAAAGGACCTGAGCCCTAGGCACCTTCTTTGACCGCTGAGTCTCTACAGGCTCAGTCCTGTAGACGTTCTGGTCAACGTCGTAAGTCCAGGTCTCGGAAGGATCGAGTACCGGAAGCTTATTGATGAAGGTCTGCATGTCGGTTAACTGCTTCTCAAGAAAGAGAAGGTGGGTAACCGGGACCGAGCCGATAAGCGTAACGCCGTCCAGAACAACGTCAGCAACGGCATTGCGGTTAGCGAAGTCCTTAACCGCCGTGACGTCGATAAGACGTCCCTGAATGCGCAGAGCCTCTGCGAAGACATCCATAGCGTTTACCTGAACCTTCTGGTATTCGCTAGGAAGAATCTCCGTGGATTCATCATCAATCGGCCGGTACGTGCGACTCATACCGGTCATAAGGGCTGCCTTTTGAATGAGGTGGTAGGCATCCGTTACGGCCTTGTTTACCGTGGTCTTAAGACCCTTCTCAATGGCAAGGATCTGGTTAAGTCTAGGCATTTTCTTGAGGCACCTTTTTTAGATTCTGCGTTAGCGGTTCGCGAGTTAATCCCGTGACCGGTACTAAGGTTTCGTTCCTAGCAATACGGCCTAGGGTTTTATTACCCTTATGCTTTAGCCGACGCATCTGCTTATCAGTGAATTTAAGTCCACCTTGACGCATATAAATCTCAACGCGGCGACCGGGCTTCATAGGCTTTGTATTACTCATTTCCCCTTTTTCTTGAGAATCTTCTCGGCCTGCCTGCTTGAAAGCAGGGCACCACAGCTACACACCCATGCCCTAGTGGCTTCTTTGTAGACAGGGCTATGACCAGTATGTGAATCCCACAGACCCATTTCTTTATCCTTTGGGTTGATGACAAAGTGCGGATATTAGGAATCGAACCTAAGACTCGTGCTCCCAAAGCACGTGTTATACCACTTCACTATATCCACGGAGACTAGAGGGTAATCAGGAACTAGGTTCAGGCAGCCTGACAGAACACACCTTCACACACGAGTTATCTGCCTTACCCTCTAGTCGGTCTTAACGAGTCTTCCAATCCAACATGCCACACCTCTTACAAGAACGCTGCGCGACGATAGTAACGTTCTGCCACTTAGGTGCACGCATGTTCTTGGGTGGGCCTGAACTAACTTGCCACTTGGACCATTTATGCAGTAACAAACACTGCCTATCAGCCATTTCTATTTCCTCTCTTTAAACTAAAGAGAAGGCAGTTCGTAACGGTCCCATACACATCAGGGCTTTAACGGCAGGACTGTACCGTGATCAACTCCCATCTTTGCGCACTTACGAACTGCCAAGTAGCCAGTAAGGGAATCGAACCCCTGTCTCATGTTCCGTAGACATGCGCTCTTATCCATTGAGCTAACCGGCCACTAACCAGGAACCTAATGCCTATCTGGATGGTGGCTATACCAGCCTTGAGACAAGCGCCCCTAGCTGGTTCCCGTGGGAGAATCTTCTCTTAACTAGCCGCGATAAGCGAAACGTCTAGAAAGTCCGTAGATTCATAGGTCATCGTCCGGTTCCTGGATTAGCAGTCACTAGGGCTTTGTTTCATGAGGCTGATCGATGCGTTACCGAATCCGCGTGAGTTCAGTAACTATGCCCGTTCTAGGATCTCCCTAGACACCATGGCCACACAGTGACTTATCAGTGGTAGCTAATAGGCCCCTTCCCGACTACCACTGAATTGGATGTGAGGTGACGAAAGATTTAGAGCGGTAAATCACTCGTTTGATTCATGGGGGGAACCGTGGCGACAAGAGAAGAACCTCTTTCGCCACCTCACGTTTATCTGTAGGCGAGTGGAGACAGTAAACGCCTACCAAGTCTAAATATCTCGGTTCACTATTGAGTTCTCAAATGAGGTCATGTGCGCAGAGTACTAGCCCGCAGACTTTTCCCTGACACTGTTTTGTGTTTGTTGCGGTGTTTCCTTGCAAGAACATGTCTACAGGATGTTTCAAGCACAGCGCAAGTCAGAGTGTAACAGAACGATAACGACGGTGTTTGTGCAGGTCAGAGCATATATTGAGGTTTGGAACGTTTTAATGATCTTCTGGCCTACGCGCGCGCGTGCGAGCCTGTAGGACTCAGACACCCTGTGATGCGAGGCCCTCAGATCGATTCTGAGCCATGATCACAGGGTGCCGAGTGTCTACCTACCCCCTGGAACCTCAGGCCCTTAGCGTGCCTTACGGGGGTTCGGAGAGTTAGGTAGGGGAGCATTAGCCCTGATCAGGTTCCTACACCCATCACAAAGCCACCGATACTTATAGGTTCCCTTAGGTGCCGGTACTGGTTTCCCGCAACCCCCATGGCATATGCCTTTAGGGAATCTATCTCCATCTTTCCAGGGCTTGACCATTTACCTACGATCCTGGTCCGTAGCTTCACCTATTCGCTTCTGTTTCTTGTCTTCTCGCTTATTGAACTTATGCGATTTCTGCGTGATGTTCGCAATGCATGCTGCACATCTACCGCATTGCTTCTTACAGGGTTTAGGCATTTCCCTTTTCACCTCCCTCATCTTCGATTACCGCTAGGTCCTTGAATGGGCAAAGACATTCACCGCTCTCAGGATTACGTTCTTCGGAACTGAGATTAAGAGGAATCTCTAGTAAATGAAGAGTTCTAGAGAATGGATGCTTAGTGGTGTATCTCGCATCTTGATGATTAATACACGTAAGAGTCTTCATAGAGTAGTCATCGCCCCATGAATACTCACCAATGGGTATGAGCTTCATTAGTACACCTTTCGGAGAAAACAAAACCCCCGGTAGCCGTAGCTAATCCGGGGGCTCTGCTAGTGCATTGAGGGGGATTACTTGGCGTCCACCTCAACCTGAGCGCCGTTCGCTTCGAACGAAACGGTGCCCTTAACATCCTGCCACTTGTCGGCACCGGCAGCCGTAAGCCAGAGGTTCAGCATTTCGCCAGTCTCTACACCGGCGTACTGCGCGGCAAAGGAGACCTTGTCGTAAGTCTTCGTGTCCTTACCAGGCTTGGTAACACGAATGGCCTTAACCTGAGGACGGGGGCCGGTGTGCGAAGTACCGGTTACATTACCCACGCCCATACCACGAAGGGTCGGGAAGTGGTAACGCTTGATCTCATCCGCAACACCATCTACCGAAAGCTTCTGAGCAACATCGGTGATGAGGTTATGCACGGCCTTAATGCGGGCGACGTGACCACGGAAGTCGGTCTTAAGGCTCTCGATCTCCTCATCCGGCAGGGAGTCAAAGCCCGACTTGATGTAGTCGTGGAGCTTCTCACGCGCAGTCTGCGCGGCCTTAGCGGCCTTCTCGGCAGCCTTCTTAAGCGCGACGACTTCCGAATCTTCCGACTCAGAAGCAATCTTCTCGATCTCGGCAGTAGTCGGGGGAGCAGACTTAGAGATCTTCTCGTAGGTCTCCCACATGCCCGGCTCTTCTTCGATGACCTTTTCCCAGAGCCGGGCAATCGTCTGGTCTTCGTGGTTACTCAGGTCAATCTGAGGGAGGTTGTCAGCATTGTTCTCAGGCGCTTCTACGTGGGTCTCAGTCATGGGTTCCTCTATCTAAGGTTGGGGCGGCTTGTAGGTGGTTGGCTGATCAGTGAGTATATGGGGATGTCCGGAACTGTCAAGTTGACCAGTCCCGAACATCAACGAAGAGATGCCCTACTACCTTGACACTATCCGGTACTTACGGTAGCCCGCGTTGCTGTTGAGTGCGTCTACCTGTGCCCTGTAGTGCCCTAGTTGGTCCGTAGGGACCTCTTCCATGAGAGTCCGGAAGGCAGACCCCATGTTGTCTCTTACCTGACACACGTAGCGCACAGGGCGCGCGTGCCCATGATCCTCTTCTATGTAAGGGTTGTCCTGAAGGTCAGTCACGACTTCACCTCCTGTAGTGCCTTAAAGGACATGATTCCCGCCAGTCGATCAGACACCCATGGGTGCCTACTGGCAACGATGTAATTGAGCATCTCTCGCCGGTAACTAAGAGGGTTACCGTTCTCGTCTTCGTACCTGTAGTTCATTGTTCGTCCTTTCGATTAACTAGGACAAGGCGAGTACTAGGTGTTTTATTCCCTAGTACCGCCTTCAACCTAGCTACTGGTTAGACGGGTCTGCCGCTGTTGAGAAACGCCAACCAATCAAACTCACCTTCTTTTGGCATGTTGTCTATGATCTCCTGCGTTCTCTCGGCATCGTCGGTTTGGCCCGCGTTCGTCTGAACTATCTTTGTGAGCTTTGCGACTACCCGTGTTAGTGAGGCCATGTTTATAGCCATACCTTGATTAGTCATCTCTAGCATGTTCACTCTGTTAACCAGAGCTTCGTAATCTTCTCTTGAGACCGACACTTTTACTGATGTCTTTCTAGTAGAGATCTAGGTCATCGTCTATCTGAGGTACAGGCCAGCTTGCTTGTACCAAGCGGGGGTTCCTCACTAAGTCATTCTTGAGTGTGAAGAACCCACGCGAGTATTCGTGATTAGCTACATGGTTAGCTGGATCTTCTAACCATGCAACGGCTGGATCAATCATGGCCTTTCACCACATGTAATTGATGACGTCTGCGATTTGGTCGAACGTGAATCCGGCATCGTTCAGACTCGACAGGCTAAAAGCCTGCCTACCTTCATCGTTCCCGTATGGGTCATTGAGAATGGGAGTCCATTCGAGATCGAACCTAGGATCGTTCGTCGGTGTGCTCGCGTTAAATGCACGGTCAGCTACGGCATAGGGGAGAAAGTTCCAGTCCCCTTCGTAATCCACTTTGTATTCGTAGAGAACACGTTCGTGACGGGGTTCCGGCTGAACTGCTGCCTCATCCTTCTTGATTTTGAGAATCTCGCAGAGAACACCCAAGCAGCAGTGACACATAACCCCCTTATCGTCCTTGAAAGCGAGATTGCCGGTGCCTTGCACGTAGTTGCCACTACGCAGAGCTTCTAGCCACTGTGCCTTGATATCCGACGCCAGAGGCCAGTGTGGGGTAGTAGAGATCTCGACCATTACCTAGGTCCCTTTCAGTGAGTAGGAAACTGGTTGTCATGGTGGTAGGCAGCCCAATTGCGCCTACCCTCTTCCGTATGCGGATGGAACGGTGCTTCATACCTGTTCTTATCCGTCTTGAGGAATTCGCGCGCTTCGTGGATCTCGTGACCGATGAGGAACTGAAGAACCATGTAATACAGTTCTTTGTCGTCTTCGATGTTGGTCACGTCGATAGTCTGTGACCACGAAGACCAGATGTCCCGGAAGTAGTTAGGGGCGTAGACACGATTACTGTCCTTGACGCGCGCCTCAACGCTGATGGTGATGTACTGCCGATTCCAGTCACGGGATTTGCCGATAGTCACAAGTTCCATGTAGCTGGCCGGGCGCGCATACACCTCCCAATCAGGCTTATAAGTGACGTTTTCGTTGATGAGGTCTGAGGCTTTCTCAGCAAACATTGTGTGTCTCCTTTGGGGCTTTTGAGATGGCCACATGTAGACCGGAATGCCTACCACCCATACAGGCGTGATAGACAAACCCGCTTACATGTATCTCTCAACGATGTCAGCGATTTCAGAGAACGTGTAATTGTATTCATCGTTCAGTTCAGCGACAGTAACCGTATTCCCGTTGATTACTAATCCCGGAACTACAGGGTTGGTAACCACGTTGTAGTCAGTTGCAGGAAAACCTGCCCACTGAGCGACCGTGTACGGCGGAACACCGTTGTTGGAGTCGTGATTACCCCTAGCCGTCCCTGAGTAGCCCTGTGAGCCATCCATACGGATAGCCGTGCCAGCGTCTACCGCTAGCTCACACAGCACGCCTAGGCAGCAATAGAGGCGCTCCCCCTTGTCGTTTACCTGAACTAGCTTGTTACGTCCCTGCTTATAGTCCGGCGACCTAAGGGCATTCACCCACTGAACCTTAACTTCTGGATTCATTACAATCCCTCATTGATGATGTTTGCGATGTCTTCGAAGTTGTGAATCTTCGAATCGTTCAACTCACTGAGAGTCGTCTCATATCCGTGGGGTCGGGTTACCCCCGGATTGTCACTGTCGAGACCTGCCCACACCTTTACTCGTTCAGGCAGGGTGTAGCCCGTCCGATTACGGACACGGGGGGTATCGGGAACTTGCTCCCCTTCATATTCGAACATGGTCGCTTCGTAGTCGTCATCATCAAAGATGACATTCATGGGAACTTCAATTTTCTCGACAATCCCCGCTTCTACGGCAAGCTCACACAGCACGCCCAAACAACAATGCTTCTGCTGACCGTTGCTCATCTTTACGGCAAGCTTGCCGTAGCCCTGCTTGTATTCGCCTGACTTCAGGGCCTTGACCCACTGGTCCTTGATTTCCTGGTTCACTTTGCGACCTTCTCTAGTTGTTCTTTGAACACGTTCTTTATCTGACGTTGTGCCCACGTGAGCAACTCATCTGAGACGTTGTCTGTGTACGTGGCGGTTAGCCCGTACCCTTCTAGTGCTTCACGGACTAGTGAGAACATGTGGTGATTCGAGAAGTTCAGACGGGTGATTACATACTCATCAGTGAGTAGATCGTCATTGAACTTGACGCCAAACCTACTGATGTGTTGAGAAAGCGCACGTGCCATTTCATCCAACGTCAGCCGGTAGGTAACGTTGAGGTTTGCTCGGTACGCACCATCACCCGACATGGTGAGATCGGGGTATCGCATTAGTCGCTACCTCCCTTCTTATGCTTTGCGTGGTACTTGAAGTAGGCAAAGAACGGGACCAGGGTTACCAATCCCGTCCAAGCCGCAACTATGTAGGTAGCGGTGTTGTTCACCGATATTCCCTCTTCCTGTAACCCCTGGTCTAGCTGACCAGACAACACACCTTCACCCTAAAGTGAAGGCGTGCCATCTCCGGACGCTAGCAGTCACGGTTTTAAAAAGCGCTGTTCATCCGGTTGTGAACCTGCTTCATAACGTCACACCAGCGGTTGTAGGCGCTGACCTTACGGTCATACTCCGCCCAACGCTCTGCCATGACACCGGGGATCTCAGAGAGCGCGGGCTTGGTCGGGAACGGCGGGTAGAACTTCGAAAGCAGGGAGAGAGTGTTCTCGTTCATGGTGTTTCCCTTCATGCTGAGATGGACGCTAAGACCTTCGACCGTAGACATGGTGTCTTCCTATTACCTAGTTGGTCAGACGGTCTTAGAGAGCCGTACAGCGCTCTCTAAGGCCATCTCAGCGACTAGCTAAACCAAGAGACATCACGCTTGTAGGTGTCGTACCACTGGTTCCAGACGGTAACCGCCCTGTCGTACTGGTTCCAGCGTTCAGCCATCACGCCGGGGATTTCGGAAAGCTCAGGCTTAACGGGGTAGGTCGGGTAGTACATGATGCGTTCTCCTTGGGTCTTTGAGGGATTGATTAGAAACCAGGGTCGGCCTGCTGGCCAGAGTCGACGCTGTGAAGGTTGTTGACGTCATCGATGTTGTGGGAGACGTGGTCTTTGTCGTCACGAAGAACGATGAGGTTGCCGGGGTAACACACGTAGGTGACGATTCCGCAGACGATGAGAAGCGCGAACATGATGATGATGTTGGTCATTGGACTAACCCTCTCGGAGTAGCAGCGGATAGGAAGAGCCGGGGGGATGAGGTAACCCCCCGACCAACCTAACGACTACTTACTTTCGAAGTAGGTAACGGCAACCGCCACGACCACGGCGGTAAGGATGATGACGAGAGCGATGTAGGCGAACATGATGTTTTCTCCTTAGTCCTTTTCGACCCAAGCGTTAGGGTCATGGTAGATGTCCTTGACGTTTTGAACGATGCTTTCAGCGACGAACCGACTCGGAAGGCCGCTAGCGACGATGAGGTGATAACTGTCGTCATCACTCTTAGTCCAGACTGTGTAGCTCATTTTCAGACTCCATCGTGGGTCATCGTGTCGTGGATAGGGTGTTTCAGAACGGCGTGCCATTCTTCAGCGGTAGGACCTGAGATAGTCCCGTTCTCTCGACCTTCCCGGTATGTGGCGTAATCCATGACCTGAGTCGGATCACTAACCGGGTTGTGTCTGTAGAAGCCCCACATCTGCCATTCGTTCATGTAGGCGAACCATGCGCGGTGCTGAGCTTCATCGGCCGGTGAATGTGGTGTGAGGTTCACCATGTGCATTGTTCGATCCTTTCGGATTGATCACCTATAAAAACCGATCTCCGTAATGAGGGAGATTGGTCTTTAGGGGTAATCACTCCGCAAGAGTGATAACCGCCATTTCCCACGCGGTAATCGTGGTCGAAATACCCACGTGGTAGATCATCTCAACGTGCAAGATAAGGGCCATCATTTCCAGCGTGAAGAAGAAACCCGCCACACCTAGGTGAACGGGCTTGTGTGCCTTTGCATACTTCTCAAAGCACAACTTGAGGCGAGACGTACGCTTGGCACAGTGCTTACCCGTGTTGATGAGGTGGTAAGACATTGTGGGTTTCCTTTGCGTTGAGGTGAATCGAACGGGCAGTACACGGTTCCTAACTTGATGAAGTTAGAAGCTGCGTACCACCCTTAAGACTCACACACTAAGGATTTCGTACTTACCGGGAACGAGTCGCTTAGTGAGAAGGTAGGGCTTCTCAGCGCGGATGGTGACCGTACCGGCGGGAATGACCATTGAGCCACCCATGGGCTTGTCCTCGGTGTAGCGGTTCATCACGTACCGGACAGTGAGGATCTCGCCATCGTGAAGCTTGACGACGGTACCGGACTTGATGAGGTTAGAAGACATTTTGTTTCTCCTTTTGAGTGAATTGAACGGGCGCTACCGGGAAATCAAGTTCCGGTCTCACCCTTGCGATTCACTCATATACGTCTCTTTGTGTGTCGCATCCACTATTGATTTAGCCCGTTTAGGGGAAGCTTTTCACTAACATAGGGAGCTTCTTTCCCCCAACTACTTACCTCTCGACTGGTATCCGTTCCCCTAGGGGTTCGGACCGTGGTCCCTAGATTTGTTACTAGGTCCCGCCGTTCGGTGTTCGTTGTTCTGTTCTTGTGATTCATAACTTACACCATCCTTGAGAGCTGTCAACACCCAATCCAAAGAAGTTTTCCAAGATTCTTAGTCGGTTCCTCCGTAGCGATGTGTGCGTACGCGGGTAAGACATGACCATGATCTAAGTCAATACTTGTTATCAAAGTGTTATGAACCTGAGGCCAAAAAGATTGCCAGCAATGTACTACCTACCTGGATAGTAGGGATTCGAGCTAGCGAACTTATTTTTGGTTGAAAATTCAACTGTTCTCAGGGCAAAGAAAAACCCCCGACTAGCGGGGGCTGATCTTTCTAGAACTCTCGGATGTTCCAACGAACCCCGTCTACTTCTGCGATGTTCTCGCCGGATGCGATGATCTGGATTGCGGTAACTTCCTTGTCAGAGTCAAGGCCCATTCTCTTCCATGCTCCGATTGCCTTAGCCAGAGCGGCGACTAGTGCCATCCTGGCGTCATCTTCGTGTACGAACTTGCCGTAGCTTTCGTGACCCATTGCGGCGTGCTCATCGGACGTAGGCTTGATGATGTTGCGCTCTGCGATCCACATTTCGTGATCTCCTCTGTTGATTTGTTTTGCTAGTACGAACCTAGTACTAGCTAGTGGCAAGTCAAGAGTTAAAGCCCAAAAAGAGACCGTTTCGTTACCTTGAAGTGTGTCAAGCCTAAGTTACCGATCGTTATGAACATGTAACAGATCACTAATTATTACAGATAGTAATTTGCCTCTAGAAGGCTCTCAGATGGCCGTAGACGGGTTTTACCCCTTCTCGGGTACAGTCCCCTTCGGACTAAGATCAACGGAGTTTTAGCAGGTCAAAGGCCATATAGTCATGTTGCCGGTTATCGTTCTGTTATCTATAAGTTGATCTACCCACTAGCTAGTGACTGCTGAAAGTGACTACATAGAGTTTCAGACATCTAGACATGAACTACGCTAATCGGACATTGATCTTAATTACCCTAATCATAGGTAGGAAACATAGGGATTGAAGATTCAACCTCTCGATGTCGAGATAGTTGGTATCGAGATTCTTGATGTCGAGAGTGTTGATGTCCACTAGTTGCACATACATACTTCGGACTTCCGATCTCTTGATGTCGAGAATATGTATGTGCATCTATCGGAAGTCCTAATATTGCGTCTGCAACTAATGCATGTGCATCTATCTACTACGGAACTACTTGATGTCTAGATTGTTGATGTGAAGCTTATGCATATGCATCTATACGCTAGTGGATCTGTTGATGTTAAGAGGTTGAAGTTTCAACTATGTATTACCTACCAACTTAGTGGGTATCTCCAAGATCTATGATCATGGTTTGAGCTGGCCAGCTTTGCCGTATTGTGATCTTGACTTACTATCGTGGGGTCACGGAAGGGAGGTGATCAACATTCCCCCTAAGCCAGTGTTTACAGAATCGTTACAAACCTACGTAGATGAAGACACCAAAAAATGGATTAAAAGACTGTCCAAACACTTGGACCTCAACGAATCGGCAACGCTAAGACTTTGTCTAGATGCATTGCGATTTGATTACAACTACGGGGCTTTTCTGCCTCAGGATGACAACGAAGATCTAAATGAACTCGGCATTAAGGAAGTGTTATAAGAGGGTTACTTATAAGAACCGTCTTTCCGCAAAGATCGCTTTAGCACGTCTCCAAAAGAAAGACCACGATGTGAAACGTATTTACTGGTGTGATGAGCATAAGGGTTACCACTTAACCAGTAAGCAATAAGGGGGAATTTGTGGGTGCTTGGCTAAATGTTCCTCCTGAGATCAGCAGAGCCGTAATCGAGTATTCGACGATTCACAATCTGCGGATTTTTCCCGTTTACGAAATCTTAGATAACGGTAGCTGCGCATGCGGCAAGGATTGCGGTCCGAAAAACGCAGGAAAACACCCACGAATTACTGACTGGAAAAAAGAAGCCACTAGCGATTTCAATAAGCTTTCGCGTTGGTGGCAAAGGTGGCCTAACGCCAACATCGGTCTTGTTACCGGGGAATCTAATGGGCTCTTTGTAGTTGATATTGACAATTGGGATTCATGGAATGACTTAAATGTTGAACTTCCCGAAACATACACATACCTCACGCCTAGAGGTGGCAGGCACTACTGGTTTAAGTATCCAGAGAACCAGCGAATCACTAACAGTTCAGGAAGTTTACCTTCCGGGATTGACATTCGTGGTACTGGTGGATTTGTCCTCTTACCACCTTCACGCACTACAAAGGGCAGCTATAGAGAAACAGAGCCCCGCGAATGGGCATCTGCGCCTGATTGGCTTCTCACGGCATTAGCGGTTCCTGAAATCCC
>JACCDR012711183.1_pt1 | contig 38047 bp, 64 predicted proteins | sample 7446431 | NCBI WGS metagenome assembly JACCDR01 (sample SAMN15323443, study PRJNA562643) | freshwater metagenome | isolation source: river surface water | place: USA:Blue River Watershed | collected 2017-08-17 | reverse complement strand
GCAGCGAGGAAGTTCTCGGCCACCTCGCTGCACATGTCCGCCCGCTGCTCGCTGGACCGCAGGCCCAGCATCCGGCCCAGCACGGTGCCGGTGGCGTAGCGCAGGCCGTCGCGGTGCTTGCACCAGCTCCACTGCTCCAGCGGCGACGCGGCGACGGCGTACTCGACGACCTCGTGCGCCGGGTAGCGGTCCACGAACTCCCGCCAGCCCACGCGATGGAACCCGGTTGGCCACGTCGCGTGCCACACCTCGTCCAGCCCATCCGCGCCCACGACCACGATGCCCGCGTGCGACCACTTGGCCGGCGCACTGTCGGGCCACTGCCGGATGAGCCAGCCGCTTGGGCGGCAGGCGTAGACGATGCGGGCCAGGGGCATGATCAGCTCGGATCAGCGATCTCGATGTCCCACGCCGGGAAGTTGACGGTGTTCGACCCGTTGGCCGTCAGCGCCAGCGAGGTGCACGTCGTCACGTAGAGCAGCGTGGTGTCGGACACACGCACCAGCGCGACGTGATTGGCCGTGCCGCTGGCGTCGATCAGCACGCCGGACTTGGCGGCCACCGTCACCTTGCGGCCCGAGGTGTCGCCGTTCGCCTTCGTGAAGTCGCCGCCGGCCATCGTCACGTCGGCCAGCGCGTAGGTGCTGTTTGCCTCGGTGTAGCTCGTCGGCTGCGCTGAGCAGGCGATCATCCGGGTGGCAGTGGCGATGACGTCGAGCGCGCCATCCATCACGAGGTCGTTGGCCGCCTTAGCCATGCTTTGCTCCTTGCGCGTGCTTCGCGCTCTTGATGGTCAACTCGGCCGCGGGCTGATCGGCCGGCGGCGAGCTGGTGGGCGCATCGGCCAGCGAGGCCCAGCCAGCCGCCACGAAGCGCTCGGCGCGCTCGGCATCGACCGAGCGCACGTCGCCGGCCTCGAAGCGGTCCACGCCGTCGAGGAACGTGGTGTTGCAGTGGATGCGGGTCTTCGCCATGCCTGTCCTTCGTCTATGCGGCCAGCGCGATCACGCTGATGTCGGCCGCGGTCATGAATCCGTCGGCGTCGCGCACCGGGCGCAGCTCGACACCGATGCCGCCGCCGGCTGTGGGCAGCACGCGCACCAGGGAGGTCGTGCGCCGGTCGGCAGAGCGCGTGAACTCGCACCTGGCCGGCAGAAGCGTCATGGCGTCTTGGCCATCGGCGCCGTCGGCCCCAGACAAGCCGCGCGGCCCCTGCGGGCCGCGTTCTCCACGCTCGCCGTCGACGCCTGGCGCGCCGGCAGGCCCCTGCGGCCCTGGAGGGCCGGCCAGGCCCTGCTCTCCCGCAGGCCCCTGGGGTCCGCGCTCGCCGCGCAGGCCTTGCGGCCCTTGCGGGCCAGCCTCACCAGGCTCGCCCTGCGGCCCTTGAGGTCCAGGCACGCCCGGCGGCCCTGCAGGCCCCTGCTCGCCTTGTGGGCCACGCTCTCCGGGTGCGCCGGCAGGGCCGGGCAGCAGCGCACGCGCCGCAGCCGCGCGGGCCTCCTTCAGCGCCTTGACGGCCAGCGCCGCGGCGGTCAGGTTGCGCAGCTCTTCGTCACGCATTGGCCGACCTCACCAGATCGACCAGCGCCGCATTCAGGCTCGACCGCCCCTGGTCGAGCGGGATCACGTTGTCGCCGCGCGGAGGCTCCTGCGTCCGGTTGCGGATCGCGTCGATGATCGGCTGCCGCTCGGCCTCGTCCATGCCGGCGAACTGGATGTCGACGATGCGAATTTCCTGCTCGGCGATCACCTCTGCCGGCATGCCGCTGTCCTTCATCCTCTGCAGCACGTCGAGCTCGGCCGACACGTCGGCCAGATTGAAGTCGCGCGGCCAGCGGGTCGTCGGCATGGCCTGCATGCCCAGCCGCCTGGCCGTCATGTTCCAGGCGCGCCGCTCGAGGTCTTCGAGCCGCGCCGCAAAGCGCGCAAGCTCGCCGTTCAGCGAGTGGAAGCGCATCTGCAGCGCCACACCGCTCTCCCGCTGCGACGATCCACTGACGTCGAGCGCCAGCTCGTCGATCGTTTCCTGCAGCGCCTTGATGCGGTCCATGTAGACCCGCGCCGGGCCATCCGGCGGCGCGATGAACGACGGCGTGCTGCCAGGGTGCAGCAGCAGGTTCGACGCGCCGATCGTCTCGCCGGCCGTCTTGGCCGCGGCGATCTTGTCCTTCTCGGTGGCCGTCGGCGGCACCTCCATCGCCAGGATTGAAAAGGTCTGCGAGCGCAGGATCTCGTCGAGCTCGCTGTCCAAGTTGAACAGCCGGCGCGCCAGGTCGGCGATGGCCGAGAACGGCCCGAACGACGGGAAGTCGCCCGCCTCGGTGCAGATCAGGATCGGGCACTCGCCCAGCCCATGCTCGCCGCTGTCGAGCACGCGCTTGTCGTTGTCGGTCGCCGACCAACCCTGGCGGTCGAAGCGCCACACGCACGGCACCTGCGAGGCATCAGGGCGGGTGAACTGACCCCGGAACGCCGCGAACTCGAATTTTCCGTCCTCGGCCAGCGCGAAGTCGGTCAGCCGCTCGGGCGCGATCTGCGTCCACACCGGCACCTTCCGCTGCTGGATCTGCGCCGCCAGGTTGCCCGGCATGTCGCGCGGCATGTCCACCAGCAGCAGCATCGAGCCGCGCGCCTTCAGGTCGACGGCGAAGCGCGAGAACCACACGTCCAGCGCGTCGCCCCGGCCGTTCACGTCGGCCGCCATCACCTCGTAGAGCTGGTGCGGGAACTCGCGCTGCGCATCGCGGCTGAACAGGTAGCCCGTGAAGCGCGAACAGGCCCGCATCAGCGGGCTGGCGTAGTGCGCCACCTCGTTCCGGCGGGCGTACTTCTCCACGCCTTCGCGCGGATAGCGCACCAGTGCGCTGGCCGAACTCAGCGAGACGCCAGCAGCCGTGCCATTGGACACCACCACGGGCCGGAACGGGCCGGTGCCGTGGAGAGCGTGTCCGATGAACTCGAAACGGGATAGGTCGTGCTGCATGCGTCGCGCGGGTTGCGGCGCGATGCTGACCTGTCTGCGTTACCTAACAGGTAACACACACAGACTATGTTCGCGGCGCCACAACTACGGCGGGACGCCTGCATGGAGCTGGAAAGCCTGAAAGAAGCGCTCGGGAGCGAGAAGTTCTCCGCGCTCAAGACCTACGTCGACGACCTCGTGGGGCAGCGTGACGCTGCGCGCAACGAGTCGATCAACGGACGCAAGGGCAAGGACGCGACCATCAAGGAACTGCGCGAGCGCATCGCTCTCCTGAGCGACAAGCTGGGCGTCGATCCCGATGGCGATCTGTCCGAGCTGCCCGATGCGAAGGGTCAGGCCGAGGCCGTGCGGCAGTTCGAGGCGCAGCTCAAGCGCGCCGCCCGGGAGCGCGACGAAGCGATCAAGACCCGCGACGAAGCCCTCGGGAAGTTCCGCACCAGCCAGCAGAAGGCCGCACTCGCTGACGCGATGAACGGCCACAAGTTCATCGCCCGCGACCTCGTGGAGGCCTACGTCGGCCAGCGCACGGTCTGGGAAGGGGACGAACTCCTCTTCAAGAGCGACGACGGCAAGCTGCTGACGCTGAAGGACGCCGTGGCCGGGTTTGCCAAGACGCGGCCCGAGCTGTTGGAACCGCAGGGCGCTGGAGGCGCCGGCATCAGGCAACCCAACGCGAGCGGCGGGGGGAATGCCAAGAAGACCATGACCCGCGCGGAGTTCGAGGCGCTGCCCCCGGCAGATCGCGTCGAAACCGCCCGCGCTGGCGTCACGCTGACCTGAACCCCAACGCATCAAGGAGCCCACCGTGGCCAACACCCTCACCAACCTGATCCCCGAGCTCTACAGCAACCTCGATGTCGTCAGCCGCGAGCTGGTCGGCATGATCCCCGCCGTCACCCTGGACCCGATGGCCTCGCGCGCCGCCAAGGACCAGACCGTGCGTGTCTTCAAGGCGCCGGCCGCCGCGGCCAGCGACATCACCCCGGGCGTGGCCGCGCCCGACACCGGCGACCAGACGATCGGCAACGACTCGTTGACCATCACCAAGGCCCGCAAGGTGCCGATTCGCTGGAACGGCGAAGAGGAGCTCTCGATGGCCGGCGGCTTCGGCGCCCAGGCCATCCGCGCTGCGCAGATCCAGCAGGCGTTCCGCACGCTGGTCAACGAGATGGAGTCGGACCTGGCGAACCTGTACGTCAGCGCCTCGCGCGCTGCCGGCACCGCTGGCACCACGCCCTTCGGCACCGCCAACGACTACACGCCCGCGTCGCTGTCGCGCAAGATCCTGGTCGACAACGGCTCGGGCGAGAGCGATCTGCAGCTCGTGATCGACACCACCGCAGGCGCCAACATCCGCGGCAAGCAGGCCGCGGCGGCTGACGCTGGCGGCACCACCCTGCTGCGCCAGGGCGTGCTGCTCGACATCAACGGCATGACCATCCGCGAGTCGGGCCAGATCAAGACGCACACCAAGGGTACGGGCGCCAGCGCCACAACCGACAACGCCGGATACGCCGTCGGCGCGACGACCATCACGCTGGCCTCGGCCGGCACTGGCACCATCGTGGCCGGCGACGTGATCACCTTCGCCGGCGACACGAACCAGTACGTCGTCGCCACGGGTGACACCAACGTCGCCAACGGCGGCACCATCGTGCTGGCAGCGCCAGGCCTGCGCCAGGCCATCCCGGCATCGGCCACGAACATCACCGTCGTGGCCAACTCGGTGCGCAACATGGCTTTCCGCCGCTCGGCCATCGTGCTGGCGACCCGCCTGCCGGCACTGCCGGCCGACGGCGACGCCGCGGTCGATCGCACCGTCGTCACCGATCCGCGCTCGGGCATGAGCTTCGAAATCAGCATGTACGCCCAGTACCGCCAGATGTACTGGGAAGTCGCTGCGGCCTGGGGTGTGAAGGCGATCAAGCCCGAGCACATCGCTGCGCTCCTCGGCTGATGAACGCGCCCGCGACGATGCGCGTGGTGGCCACGCATCCGGCCTCGCAAGGGCCGTTCGTGGTCATCAACACGCGCGACTTCGACCCCGCCGTGCACACCGCCTACGACGAAGCGCCGCAGGGCGCGCAGCCGCAGGAAGGCGCCGAGCAGGCCCCGAAGCGTCGCGGGCGCCCGCCTCGCAACACCACCCCGGAGAGCTGAACCATGCCCACCGCTGAATCCGCACGCCTGCAGTACGAAGCAGGCCAGAACGCCGTCGCCATGACGGCACTCACCGACAGTGGCGACGCCACCAACTTCACCAGTGCCGGCACGCTCTGGAGCCAGCGGGCGGGCTTTGCCCCGGTCGTGCGCCCCAACGGCCTGCTCACCGGCGGCGCCGTCAGCGTCAACGGCACGAACAACCTCGTCAGCGTCGCCGCCCTGACGTGCAACCTCAACGGCGTCGTCACCAGCGTGAGCGCCGGCACCGCCACCATCACGCGCCCGGCCACCAACGTGGCGAAGGTGAACTCGGTCACCATCAACTCCAGCGGCGCCATCGCGGTCGTCGCTGGCACCGATGGCGCGAGCACCACCTTCTCGGAGACGCGCGGCGCCGCAGGCGGCCCGCCGCTGATCCCGACGACCTCCATCGAGATCGCGCAGGTGCGCGTCACCACCAGCGCCGCCGGCCTGGTCGCAGCGAGCGAGATCTTCTCGGTCGTCGGCCTGCACGTCGAGCGCGCTGACTTCCCGCTGTACGACATCAACTACGCCTCCGGGAAGGTGACGTTCTTGTCGGCCCTGCCGTCGATCCACACCGGCCCGGTGCCCAAGGCCGTCTACGCCAGCTACGCGACGGCGATCTTCGCCGACGTCGCGCTGGCTAGCGACTTCGTGCCGCCCGAGACGACCTACAGCGTGACGTCGACCCAGGTCTACGGCACCACGCTCGGCTCGACCTCGGGCACGCTGGGCCAGGGCAGCTTCACCGCTTACCTCACCGACGGCGTGACCGACGGCCTGGTCGGCCTGAAGGGCGAGACGCTCTGGTTCAAGTTCTTCCCCGATCGGTACAAGACGCCCTACCTGCTCTCCCAAGGCAAGCTCGGCGTGGCGCGCACATTCCCGGCGGGCGACTCGATCCAGGCCGCGTGCACGATCTCGGCCAGCGCGCCGGCCACCGAGGTCGCCTGATGCCGTTCGACGCGGCGAAGTTCGACGCGGCTCAGTTCACGCCTCGCACCGAGGCCGTGGACGTGCCCGCGCTGGCCGCCTTCTTCGCAGAGGGCGAGCCGGCGCAGTGGCACGTGCGCGGCCTCACCGCCAGCGAGCTGCACAACGCCCTGGAGGCCAAGCAGCGGCAGAGCAGCGTCGAGGCCGTCGTCAAGGCCATCGCCAGCAGTGGCGATCAGGTGCAGGCGGTGCGCAAGGCCCTCGGCCTCACGGCCGACACGCCCGGCGAGGTCGCCAAGCGCCTGGAGATGCTGGTGATGGGCAGCACCGCGCCCAAGATCGAGCTCGCCACCGCGGTCAAGCTGGCCGAGCACTTCCCGATCGAGTTCATGCTGATCACCAACAAGATCACCGAGCTCACGGGCATGGGCGCCGACCTTGTAAAGCCCGCAGCCGCCTCGCAGCCGACCCCGGCCTGATCGTCTCGATGCAGGTCATCGACATGCGCGGCGGCTACCTCTACCAGCACCGGCCCGACGTGATCCCGCAGGGCCGCATCACCGAGGAAGAGGTCGCCCTCTGGGCGGCCTACTTCGAGCGCAAGAGCGCGGGGGAGAAGCAGCGCCGTGGCTGATCTACGCAAGTCCATCGAGATCGTCTTCGAGGGCAACGACCAGGCCAGCCGCAAGGCTGCCGACGTGCTGGCCCGCATCAAGGAGATGGAGGCGCAGACCGCCGCGGCCAGCACGCAGGGCGACAAGCTTGCCAAGAGCCTGGACGACGTGGGGGGGAAGGCGCAGGGCGTTTCCTTGCTCAATGACGCCCTGAAGGGCCTGGCCGTGAGCCTGGTGTTCAAGGCCTTCGTCGACGCGAACGTCGAGGTCGAGAAGTTCGAGAAGGGAATCCAGGCCGTCAAGGGCGCCAGCGCCGACACCGCCAAGGAACTCGCCTTCATCCGCGAGGCGGCGAACAAGTACGGCGTCGAGGTCGGCGCGCTGGCGCGCTCCTACACCTCGCTGACCGCGGCGACCATCGGCACCAACCTCGAAGGCACCAAGACCCGCGACATCTTCGAGGCCGTGGTCAAGGCAATGGCCGCCACGGGCCGCAGCAGTGCTGAAACCGAGGGCGCCCTGCGCGCGATCGAGCAGATTGCCGGCAAGGGCAAAGTGCAGATGGAAGAGCTGCGCGGCCAGCTTGGCGACCGTCTGCCTGGTGCACTGCAGATCGCGGCACGAGCACTCGGCACCACCACCGGACAGCCCGAGGAGATTGTCAAGAAGGGCCTCGACGCCAACGACTTCCTGCCGAAGTTCGCCGAGGAGCTGAACAAGACATTCGCCGGCGCGAAGTTCGACGGGTACGAGGCCAACCTCGCCAGATTGCGCAGCAAGATCGACGAGCTGCTGGTCACAGCCGGCAAGGCGGGTGCTTTTGACCTGCTCACCGGCGCCGTGGAGCAGTCCACCAAGGGCATCCAGCGCGCGCAGGATCAGTTCTCGCTGCTGTCGACGGTCTACGACGTCGTGGCACTGAAACTGAAGTCCAGCGTCTTTGGCGAGCTGGCAGACGACGCCGAGCGCCTGGGCGTGAAGCTGGAATTCTCCCGCTCTGCGTTCTCCAAGGGCGCGGACGAGTTCATCTCCGAGTCGCAACGCCTGGCAGAGAAGGCAGGGGGCGCGTTCAAGGCCCTCGGGAGCGACATCTCTTCGGCGTTTGCCGGCGGCCCTGACCAGTTTGCTGCGGAGACTGAGCGGCTTCAGCGGCTGAACAACACCATCAAGGCCAGCGCCGACACGTACAAGGTGCTCGGAATCGACGCCGCCAATGCGTCGGAGACGCTGCGCTCAAAGGTCATCACCGCGTTCGAGGAGCTCGCCAAAGCCTCGCAGACGACGAGCAAGGAAATCTCCGTTGCACTGGGTACGGCGCTGAAGAACGCCACCACGATTGACGACATCAACCGCATCGGACAGGCGCTCACGGAGGCCTACACCTCTGGCAAGTTGAGCTCGGCTGACTTTGCCAAAGAGACGGAGAAGCTGGGCGAGGCGCAGCGCAAGATCCTCGAGCCGACAAACAAGCAGGCCGAGGCGATCAAGAAGCAGGCCGAGGAAACGAAGCGCGCCCAGGAGAAGGCTGAGGCCTTCCGCCTGGAGATGGAGAAGCTCGCCAGCAACGAGCGCATCAAGCTCATCGAGGCCAAGGTCACGCTCGACGTGGCCAACCTGCAGGAGCAGACCAAGCGCGTGCAGGCGCTCTTTGGCTCCATCGACAACACGATCAACAGCACCGGCGACTTGCTGAAGTCGCTCTTCAGCCAGCTCTCGAACTTCGGCACGCTCGACCCCGGCACGCGCGACCTGATCCGCGACCAGATCGAATCCGAGAACCGCCGCCGCGACGCCGCGCTCGAGATCCAGAAGAAGATCAGCGAGGCGCAGATCGACTACCTGCGCGCGCAGACCAAGGCGCTCGACCGTGGCGACGCGCTGATCAAGGTCGACGGCGCCGGCCTGCAGCCGCACCTCGAGGCGTTTATGTGGGAGATCCTGCGCTCCATCCAGGTCCGCGTGAATCAGGACGGCCTGAAGCTGCTGCTGGGAGTCTGACGCCATGCTCAACGTGCTCTCGGCCCCCGAATACGACCCCAGCGGCTACATCGAGCTGCAGGTGCTCGACGAGTCGTCATTCGTCGAGACGACGCGCCGCGTCTCGCGCGTCAAGACGCTCGACGGTGGCGCCGTCATCAGCGATGGCGGCTTCAGCGACTCCGACCGCACGATCGTCTTGCGCTGGAAGCCCACATCTGCCGCCGTCGACAGCGAGATCGAGCGCCTGGCCCAGACCTACCCGCTGCTGACCATCAGCACGCGCCGCGGCGTCTTCCGCGCCGCGCCCGAGCGCTACACGCCGGGCGACGACGAATCGGCCCTGAGCCTGCTGGTGCTGTCGCGCCTGTCAACTTGAGGACACTGCCATGCCGGCCCCCACTTCGACCACCTACTCGGCCGCCGCGCTCGTGGCCGCGCACACGGCCCTGCGTGACGTCATCGACGGAGGCACGGCCGGCAGCATCCGCATCCGCGACGCCTCCGACGTGCTGCTGGCCGAGATCCCGCTGTCCGACCCCTGCGGCACGGTCAACGGCACCACGGGCCGGCTCACGCTGTCGATTGCCGCGCGCGACGAGAGCGCCAACGCCAGCGGCACGGCGGCCTACGGCGAGATCTGCGACTCCACGGGCACGGCGCACTGCTCGATGCCGGCGCAGGCAGGCGCCTCGCCAGTCTCCGGGAAGATCGTGCTCACCACGCTGTCGATCACCGCTGGCGCGCCCGTCGAGATCCTGAGCGCGACGATCGGGTGACGCGGTGGCGGTTTCGTTCGTCGCCGCCACTGCGCAACTCAGCGACTTTATCGCCGAGGTCTACACCTACGCCCCGGCAGACCTGGCAGACGACGATCTCCTGCTGGCCTTCATCGGGCACCGCAGCGCACTGACGCCGCCGGCCGGCTGGACGCTGGTCGACGCGACGGCCTCGTTCACGAACGGCAGCATCACCCAGACCCTGAGCGTCTACAGCAAGGACGCCGTGCTGGCCACAGACAGCGAGTCGGAGATCATCTGGAACCAGGCGGCAGACGAGGCCATCACTTTCGTCTACGCCGCGTTCCGCGACGCCGGGGCACTGACCACCAGCGACACGACCGTCGACAGCACGGCCACGTACCAGATCACCCCGCCGACCGTCTCAGGCACCGGTACCGGCCAGATGCTGGTCGTCGCCGGCTCGACCATCGTCGTCTACGGCGGCAGCACGACGCCGACCGTACCCACGTCGTTCACGCTCGACACGGGCACCACGTCCTCATCGGCCCTGGCCGTTGCCCACCGCGCCATCGGCAGCGGCGACAGCAACAGCGGCTCGATCCACATGGCGCCCGGCCAGACGCCAGGCACCAACGGCCTTGGCGCGATCACGATCCGCATTGCGGCGGTCGGGGACACCAGCACGCTCGGATACGTCGAAGCGCCCACCCCGCTCGGCGCCGCAGCCATCCAGGCCGTCAACAACACCACCGGCGCCCGCGTGTCGGTGCCAACGCCGCTGGGCGCTGCCTCCATCGTCGGCCTGTTCGACCTGGCGCCCTACGTCGTCGACGTCCCGCCCACGCGCTTCGTGATGGATCTGGTCACGCCGACCGGCGACGTGCGCGCGCCAATCTCGAGCTGGCAGGCCACGCAGCAGACCGGCGCGGCCAACTACCTGCAGTGCGTCATCCCGGCGCCGGGCGAACTGGTCGACACCATCGCCGAGGCCACCGAGTTCCGCATCTCTGGCGTGATCCGATTGGTGTCTGGCGAGACGACCGAGTACGTGCTGGCCTCCGCGCCCGTGCAGACCGTCCAGTACGCCCGCGGCGCCACCAACTACAGCGCCACCATCAGCGGCTACACGGCAGCGCCCGAGGATGTCGACTGGCCCGAGAGCACCGACCGCACGCTGCAGGGCGTGCAGACGGTCTACACCTCGGCCAGTGGCCGGCGCGTGCGCTGCGCCATCGACTGGGCACTGCGCCCCGGCCAGCGCGCCGTGCTCGACGGCGTGCCATTCGTCGCCTCGTACATCAACTACACCGTCAGCGCCGACGGCGGGCAGTCGATGGACGTCGGCGAGCGCGTCGAGGGCGCGTGATGGGCTACGCCAAAGTTCTCAGCGGCGGCCCAACTGGTCGATACACCATAGAACTCGACTGGGGTAAGGAGACAAGGGACGCCGTGCTGGCGGCTTTGTCGGTTGCGCTTGGCAACCTCGACACGATGCTGGTCGAAGCGCAGAACGCTTATGAGGCAGCGCGCGCACGAGAGACAGCCATCGTCGGGCAGATCGAGGCCCTGATCGCCAGCATGATCGCGCAGGAGGGCACGCTCCCGCCCGGCACCCAGCCCGACGACAAGCCATTGAAGTTCCTGCGCGACCAGCTCATCAAGCTGCGCAGTGCCAACGAGCCGCTGCGCATCCAGGTCGAGCGCGTCAAGTACGCCAGGGCCGAGACGCTGCGCAACATCGCCTACTGGAACGCCTTCAACCCAATCGAGACGCGGCAGGTGTGGTGCACTGACTACACAGAAGACAGAGAGCCCGGATCATTCGTCGCCACGATGGAAATCCCCGGCGAGGATGCTTTGATCCTGCTTGCGCCAGGAGCGCGCGGCTGGCTGGCCGACGATGGAGTGCTCAAGGCCCGAGAGCTGATGTCCCCGGCGCAGGCCTACTTCAACGCCGCCATCCTTCCGGGCTGGCAGAAGGAAAAGCCGACCTATCGCTGGGGCGTGATCACGGCGCTGAACTACGGCGCCAACACGGCGAATGTGTCACTGGCCGAGGCCAGGTCGTCAGCTCAGGGGCTGCTCGTCAATCAGAGCAACCGCTTGGAGAACGTGCCGGTCAAGTACATGACATGCGACGTGAATGCCTTCCGCATCGGCGACCGCGTGGTGGTCAAGTTCCTGAATCAGCTTTGGGGAAGCCCGCAGGTATGCGGGTTCCTCGACAACCCACGACCGTGCAACTGGACATGCACAGGCATCAGGCCCGGCATGGGGCCGACCTTTGCCAGCCGCATCACGTCGATCATGTCCTCCATCAGCGGCACCGGCGTCGACGTTCGTGCGCGAGTCAACGGTGGTTCATGGAAGACACTCGACTACTACGCCCCACTGAGCGGCGTGCTCGGGAACCTTTTTCGCTATGTCGAGTACAACGAATTCGGCGAGGTGATCGACGCCAACTACATCAGCGTCTACATCCAGCCGACCGACTACTACACCGGCGTCCCATTCCCTTCGATCACGACTTTCGTGGCCCCGCCGACAGCGGCTTTCGGGAACCCTGACCTGACGCTGCGCGACAAATGCGAGGTGGCGATCTACGTTGGGGGGGCCGTCGTCTTCAACGTCGCTTTTACCGACATTGGATACGCCGGCAGCCCGCAACGATCAGATGGGGTCTACGTCCACACGCCGGGCGGAATCTCTCTTGCGCCACCGGCATCGACAAACACGATCGCTGTGAAGAAGCTCACCGGGTACACATTGATCTCGGAGGCCTGATGATCACCGTCCGCATCGGCAACACCGGCCAGGTGCAGAAGCTCCTGGCAGAGCTCACGCCGCAGCTCACCAAGACCGTCATCCTGCGCCTCTCGCAGGAAACTTACGACTCGGCCCAGGCCGGCGCAGGCCGGCACAACAAGACCGGCGCCCTCTTCCGCTCGCTCTACAACCGCACCACGCCCACCGGCCGCGCCGTCGGCCACGACACCCAGGCCGCGCCGCAGGCCGCGTTCGTCAACTTGGGCACCAAGCCGCACGTGATCGTGCCCAAGAAGGGCAAGGCCCTGCGCTGGCCTGCCGGCGGCAAGTTCGCATTCGCCAAGCGCGTCAACCACCCCGGCTACAAGGGCGACGCCTACCTCTTCCGCGCTGCCGACGACGCCGTGCGGCAGTTCACCGCCATCGTCGACGACGCATTCCGCAGGAGCACCTGATGCCCACCACCTACACCTACCACGACGCCTACCTCTCGCGTTTCTGCACCGAGGAGCGCGAGGCCCGCGCGATCGCCGACGTCGCCGTGCACGGCACCTTCCCGGCCGCGTGGACCGAGCGCCTGGTCATCACCCAGACCTACATCCTGGCGTGCCTGGAGAACCAGGCCAGCGAAGACGACCTGTTCGTGCAGAAGCTCAAGGCCTACCGCTCGCAGTTCGACACCCTGCTGCCCCAGGCCCAGCGCGCGCAGGCCGAGGCCGATCAGGAGACGACCTCGATCGGGTTCTTCACCGTGCCGATGGAGCGCGCCTGACATGATGGCCACCCTCACCGCCACGCGCGATGCGCTGGCTGCCATCCCCGGCGTGGCCTCGTGCAAGGTCGGCATGGAGGACGCCATCAGCCCGGCCGACTACCCGCTGATCCGCGTCGTGCCCGACCGCATCACGCCTGGCCGCCCGTACCAGAACCGCACCGTCGAGTGCCTGATCTACTTCGGCGCCCGCGCCTACGAGTCGGAAGCCGGCGGCCTCGAGGCGGTCTACACCGCGCTGCTCGACATCGAGGCGGCCATCCGCACCAAGCTCGCCCTGCTCGGTGGCCGGTACATCGAGACGATCACCGACCGCGACGAGCTCACGACCTACAAGCTCATGGCCGTGCGCGCCGAGCTGACCGGCAACGACTCCGCGCCGGCCGTCGCCGACCGCTGGGCCGTCGTCTGGTTCGACCCCGCGCGCAACGAAGAGACGTTCGACACCCTCGCCGCTGCCCAAGCCTCGGCGACGGCCAACAGCGGCACGGTCGTCCCGCTGGCGGCTCTCGGGCCGTGGCCGACTGCGTAGCAGTACGATGCCGGCTGACTGGCACCTGACGCGGGAGGCGGCATGGCTGGAATCTTGAGAGCGATCCTATGGTTCATCGCTGCACTGGTCGCCATTCCGCTGCTGGCCAAGTACGCCGAGTGGCACTCGCCGACGCCATCGCCGCCGCTGCAGGTGACGCATACAGGCCCGGCGCCCACGCCGCCGCAGTCCTACCGCTGCCCTGAGATCGAGCCCGGCGCCATTTGGCTGGCCGAGGCCCAGCGCGAGGCCTACGGCGATCTCGTGGCCCGTGCGCAGCAGCTCAACAGCGTCGGCGTGTGCGTTCTCGACGGAAGCTATGGCACAGCCTCTGGCACGTACTACCTCAACGTGAAGCCGACATGGGCGTCACGACCAGAGCAGCGCCGTTACGCCCGCGACGAGCTGCGGCCACACTAGCCTGCCACCGTCCGCACCCTGTACGCCGGATCGCGCCCGGCGTTCACCACTTCCTCGGCACTCGCCCCGCGCAGCACCTGATCCCGCCGCGCCTGGCTGCCCATGATGCGCGCCGCCACCGTCTCGCCGGCACGCGCCAGGAACGACACGTCGGCCGCGTCGTCGCGCTCCTTGGCCTTGCGCCCGGTCAAGTCGAGCCGCGGCGCCAGGACGCACATGCAGAACGGGTGGAACCCCGGACGCGGCGCCACCGCCTTCGGGTACACGCCCGGCCCCAGGCCGTACTGGTCGCGCCCGGTGAACAGCGCGCAGATGCACGGCTCCTGTCGGCCGGGCGCACGCCGCACCTGCAAGTATTCCACGTCGGTGTCGAGCATCAGGAGCTGCGCCTCGCGGTCCATGTACGCCCGGTGCAGCTCGGTGCGCGCGATCCGCGTGGCGAAGAAGCGCATTCGCTCGTACCAGGCCACCTCGAGCCGCTTGTTCAGCCGCGCCTGAGCCTTCGGCCCGGCCTCGATGGCGTCGATCGCCCGCAGGACGTCGGCGTAGGCCGCCTGCAGGGCCGGCGTCGACAGGCCCGACACCTGCAGTTGGGCAAAGGCCCGCGCCATGCTGTCGGCCACGCCCGTGTCGGCCAGGGCCTCGCGCAGGTACTTGGGCAGCTTGTCGTTGCGCGGGTTGAACTGCAGCGGCTCGGCATCCGGCGCGCGGAAGGTGTAGCCCTCGAACAGCTCCAGCGCCAGCCGGCGCGCGTCGACAAAGCCCCGCACGTGCCGCTGCACGATGTTGGCCACGTCGGTCGACACCACCTGCGCCTCGGCGTACAGCCGCGACGACAGCCGCACCGCGCCCACCTGCAGCTCCAGCACTGCCGCCGTGCCGATCGACTGGCCCAGGATGACCGACAGCGCTGCAGCCAGCGCGTCACCGAAATCGGCCTGGAACTCGACGACGACATCCATCGCCGCGGCGCGCGGATCGGCGCCGCCGAGGATGAGCTGCACCATGCGGTCGAACGCCGCGCGGGCAGCGTCCTCGATCTCGGCCGACGTCGAGTCGAGCAACGAGCGCTCTTCGTCAGGTGACACAGCGCGCCTCCACGGGCCTGCCGATCGGCCCGGCCATGTCCACTGCCATCGCCACCACGCGCCAGGCCTCGATCCGGCTGCACGAGTGCGTGGCCACGACGATCCGCGTCGCGTCGCGCGGCGAGTGCCCCGAACGGATCAGCCGCACGGCGCTGGCAAGCCGGCGAGCTCGGGCCAGCGCGCCGGGGTTCAGCACGGCCACCGCCTCGAGGAGGTCGTCGGGGGTCATAGGCTGGCGACCTGCAGGCCGATCGACGCCAAATCCTGAGTGGACACAAGCGCATTGAAAGCGCCGCTGCACGCGTCGGCGTCATCGTCGTGCTTTGCATCCGGGAAGCCCTCAAGCACCGTGAACAGCTCTTCGTTCCAAGGGCCGCGAACGAACTCCACAATGCCGGCCTCGCACTGAGCCGAGAACGGCCCAAACAGCGTCACCTTGTCTCCCGAGATAGGGTAGGCCTTGGCGCGGAACCCGGCCAACATGCGCACCAGGCTCTCGGCCTGTGACTTGCCGGCCTGGCCCGGGTCTTTGAAGAATCCGACGCTCACATCGTCGCCGTCCGCCAGCGCCGTCGACAGGATGGCCTGCTCGACCTTCAGCGGGCTCTCGCGCAGCCTTCGAGCGTGCGTGACAACCACCCGCCGCACGCGGCCGTCGTCCCCACGCAGCACGCCCATCCGCACGCCAATCGTCCAATCGGGGTCGTTGTCGTCGCGCTTTTCGGTGGCAGCCAAGTCCCAGAAACGGATCTCCGTAAGCCCTGGCGGCGCCGACTCGATGATGCGGCACCACTGCCGCTTGAAGTACAGCCCCGCCGCGGGGCGGATCTTCCAGTTGCCATCCAGCAGCCGGGCCCGCTCGACCGCGCTCTGCGCCCGCAGGTTCGCCCGGTACGACGGATCGAATTCCATCAGCACCCGGTTGTCCTCGAGCTTCGCGGCGATGAACGTCACCGATTTCGGCTCCTCGTCGGCGCCCTGCGAGGCCTGCAACTCCTCCGGTGAGTTCGCCCAGATGATGGCGTCGTTCACCCGCACGAACCAGCGCAGCACGCCCGAGCGTTCCGGGATTGGCAGCCCGGTGTCGGGGTCGATCCACCAGGCGATGAACTCCGCCACCCACGACTCGGCGTCCGGGTTGCACGTCGCCCGCACGTAGGGCCGCACGCCGCACGTCGAGCGGTTGCGCGACAGCATGTAAAAGAACTGGCGCTTCGAGAAGTGCGTCAGCTCGTCGAAACAGATCAGCGGGATCTGCGCGCCCTGCCAGTCGAGCACGGTCGAGTCGTACTCGAGATGCGCCATCTTGACGCGCGAGCCCACAGGCCAGCGCCACTCCAGCACGCTTTCGAGCGGCTTTCCGCCGGCGTCGCCGTACAGCTTCAGCGACTCGTCCCACAATCCGCCTGGGTTGCGCACCTGGGTCGTGTTCCGGCGGAAGAACACCGCCGAGAAATCCCTCACCGTCGTCGCGTGGCGCAGAGGCTCCAGCAGCAGCGCCCAGGTCTTTCCGCCACCCGCGGCACCGCCGTAGATGGCGATGTCGGCCGACGAAGCCGCAAAGCGCTCCTGCGGCCCTTCCTGGGGACGGATGACGATGGCGTCAGCGGCCATTCTCAGGAAGGTAGAACTGGACGACGCGCTGCTCGATCGGGCCGCCGTCCTTGCCGGTGTGCTCCAGCCGGTCACGGAACGCCTGCACGCCCACGTGCTTGCCGATCAGCTCGAGGTGGCGCGTGCGGTCGGCCAGCTTCACCTTGCGCACCATTCCGACCGCCACGCGATCCTCGCCTCTCCCGGCGTACTCCTCGAAGGCCTCGATGCCGACCACCGGCCCGCGGCGCCACACCTCGGGCCACTCGCGCACCGGCTTCAGGTTCCCGTCATCGTCGAATAGGTCTGCGATGTCCGCCCGCTTCTCGTCGGCCAGCTGCTGCAGCACCCAGTCGGCGTCAATCTGGGTGCGCTTCGAGCGAGCGGCCTGGCGCTCGGCGATTGCGGCGGCGATTGCAGTGTTTTGCAGTAGTTTCCCGGCATTGCCGTTGATGAATCGAGCGCTATACCCCGCCCTCCTCGCAGCCGCACTCGCGTTGAGGTCGATCAGGTACTCCTCGACGAATCGCTGCTGCTTCGGTGTCAGCACGGCATCACCTCCTATGGCCACATCAACCATTTCTCACGGATCGCGCACGCCGCGTCGACCAGCGTGCCCTCGCGCCAGGCGCCGTCCCGCGTGTGGATCCACGCCTGCCACGGCTCCCGGCTGCGCCGATAGAGCAGCATCGGCTCGACCCCGTGCCGGGCGGCCTGCTCGCAGGCCTGGCGCCACCAGGCGGGACGGGACAGCCGCTCATGCCGCTTGACCTCGATCGCAAAGCCTTTGACCGCCAGGCAGTCGGCGCCGCCCTCTCGGGTCTGCTGCAGGTTCCGCGTGAGCTCGACGCCAAGCTCGAGGCCGAGCGCCTTCAGCGCTTCCCGCTCGCCGGCGGCGCCTTTGCGGCGGCTACCGGCTCCGCTCATTTATCACCTCCGGCAGTTGGGGGGTGCGCCGAATGAGTGCGCCGAATGGCGTGCGCCAAATCCCCCACACCCCCTAGCGCCGCATTCGGCGCATTCGGCGCAAGCGCCTCAGCGCCATTTGCGCTAAACGCGCTGATTGCGCCAATATCGGCATTCGGCGCATTCGGCGCATTCGGCGCAAGGCCTGCCGCCTCGCGCCCAACGGCGGTCACTTGCCACCGCTCCTTGTGCTTCCGCTCGGCGTTCCTGTACGCCACGCGCTCGATCTGCCCGGCCCTCTCGGCGCGACGAAGAAGCGCAAGCACCTCGTCTGCCTCGACCCTGGCAAAGGAGGGCTCTCGCCTGAACATGGTGGCTGCCGTTACGCGACCGCTGACCGCGGTGGTCACGAACTCCCCGCGCTCAGTGAACTCTGCGATCAGCCTCAGCAGCGACCGCATGTCGCTGCGCTCTGCAATCGCTTGCACAAAACCGTTGACAGGCACGTCAACCTGCGGCATCCCGCCTTCCGGCCACACCAGCCGAATTGGCTCGGCCAGCTTGCCGAGGTTGTGTTTCTGATGCTCAAGCAGCAGCGTGCCATCCTTGTCCCGGCTGAGAAACAGCCGCGAGCGGGCAGAGTTGTGCCAGGCGGTGCTGCCGCTGTAACTGTCAGATCCCGATGACAGACCGCGCGCGGTCACCTTGTCAACGTGGGCCAGAAGCAGCACACCTGCAGCGGTGGCCTGAGCCAAACGCACCAGGGAGCGCATGAACGAGCGCACTTTGGCCCGATCAATCTCGCTGGCGTCGTAGGCGTCGGAAGCGTTGTCGACCACAAGGAGGCCGACATCGTGTGTAGCCGTGTACTCTGACAGCGCCAAATAGGTCTGCGTCAGCACCCCGGCGCCACGCCGCCCAGAGCCGTCCTCGCGGTACAGCACCGGGTTGCCATCAGTGGCGTCGAGGATGTGCAGCCGGCCGACCAGCGATGCCGCAGACACGCCCAGCGTCTTGCACACCTTGCGCAGCCTGTACCTGACCGTTTCGGCCGGATCTTCGCCACTGAAGAACACCACGTTGCACGGCCTGGTTGCCACGCCGAACAATGGCAAGCCCAGCGCGGTACAGACGGACAGCATCAGCGCGATCGTGGACTTCCCGGTTCCGCCGTGCGCGCCAAGCAGCGTGACTGCGCCGACAGGGATCAGACCGTCCCAGCAATAAGTCGGCGCAGCCGGCTCAACGTCGTCGAGGTCATCGAACCGGACGGCGACGTAAGAAGCGCCCGCTTCTGCTGGCCCTGGATCACCGCCTGGCAGCTTGCCTCGTGCCGAGGCGGGGTTCACCCAACCACGCGCAGACGCTCGGTAGAAGACCGACCTGTAGCCAATCTTGCCGCTCGGGTCGAAGCTGAGCCACTTCTCGACAGCCTGCTGCGCGTCGAACCGCGGAGACTGCTGCGACCACTCCATCCACAACCCGCGACCCACGTCGCCAAGCGACTTCAACGCCATCCCGACGTCGATCCACGATTCGTAGTCGTCGGCGTCAAGGTAGTTCAGCGCCGATCGCAACTCGACCCGCTGCTGCTCGTCAATGACGAGCGTGAGCTGCGGCGCGGGTGCTGCTGTCTTTGACTCCGCGCCGACCTTGCTGGTGATCCAAGCCTGAAATGCGTGTGACATCGGCCGAATGCCCGAGTCGCCCAGCACGTTGCCCGTGATCGTCACAAAACCGGTCGTCCCGAACAGCTCGACGTGACGGCCTGGCCCGTAGTGGTTCATCGCCTTCTTGGACGGCAGCACACCGAACACCAGAATGCGCACACCGCTGCCGCTTGGCGACAGCTCCGAATAGCTGTCTGCCTCAGTCACGATTGCCTCGGCCTCTGCGCTCAGGCGCCCGTCCGTCACGCAGTTGTCGAGGTCGATCGCCTTGATCGGGCTGTTCTCCAGCACCGCCAGGCCTACGCCGTCGAACGCTCCTGAGCGCAGGCACCTCACCGCAGACTCGAACGTCTCAAGGCCGGCGAGGTCCGCTGCACTGCCCTGCACGCCGCTGCGGCGAGTGCCGTTGACGTAGTAGGGCACCTTCCTGGGCTTGTCAGGACCGGGCTCGTACCGCCACACCAACCACTGCTTGTAGGCGCGGATCTCCTGCGGCACCACCAACTGCAAGCGGTCAGCCGCCGCCTCGTGTGGCGCCTCCATGTCGCTGCCAAACGCCGGCATCACAGCGCGACCCCGCATTCGCCGTGCTCAAAGCGGGCAGAGCGAGCAAGGAAGCAGGCGTAAACATCCTCGTCCTCGGTGTAAGAGGAGCCCATGTACCAGCCCAGCCTGCCCCATTTGCGCTTTGCGTATGCGCCAACACTCGCGCCGGCCCAAACGACGCTGCCCTGGTCGTCCAAGCACACCACATCCATGTCGGTGCCGACCTTCTCTGGACTCGGCGTGCCAACGCAGAACAGCAGCGGGATCTTCGTTGCCATCACCAGCCGCTCGGCCTTGCGCCTCGCCATTGCGTCTGGCTCCTCGGGCTTGACTTCCACCCAGACCGGCCCATCAGCAGTGCTTAGACGAAAGTCGGGCAGGTAGCGCAAGCCATCGCCTAGTTCGTAGCCTTCAGGTTCGTATTCCCACGCCCACTGCAAAGCGTCGAAGAACACCGCCCATCGCGCCTCCAGCCGACTGCGGAAGCGATAGCCCTTGTATCGAGTCTCGATTGCCTTCAAGAGCATCCCTTCCCGCCTTCCGTCGTCTCTTCACCGCTGCCGTCCCGGTCAGCACCGGACCCATCCGGCTTGCACCCGGCGACCCGGCAGATCAGGATGGCCTCATGGTGCTTTCGCTCGGACCACTCACGCAGGATTCGCCTGAACACGGCGGTGCGCTTCAGGCCGGTGGCCTGGCAGTAGCCGTCGAGCACAGCGACCTCGTCGGCCGGCAGCTCAAAGCTGATCTCGGTCACGCGCGTGGCCATCACTCAGCCTCCGAAGAAGGCGCCAGACGCCGGCTGGTTCCGGCCGTGACCATCCTGCGGTGCACCGCCCCAGAGGAGACGGAGAAAGGCGTGCACGTCGCTGGTTGCGCCCGCGTGGCGCACGGTCTGGCTCATGGTCATGCGGCTTCGCGTTGGGCCAGCTCAGGCCAGAACGCAGCCCAATCGCTCGGGCGCAACTCCTGCCGAGTGACCTTGCCCGCCGAGTGCCGCTCGATCAGCACCGCTAGCGCGGGTCCGCACGGCTTGTCCTCGTACATCACGTTTCTAAGGTGACCGATGGTCGTCTCGCAGCGCAATGCAAAAGCCTCGCGCTCTGCTGGCGGCAACGGCTTGAGGTATTCGATGAGCTTCATGCAGATGATTTCACCATACGGTTAATCCGGATGCAACACCCGACAGTGAATATCGCGGTGTCTCATGCGACCATGCGTGCAGAGGACACATTGGTGCGCCTGGAGAGGTTCAAGGCCGAGTGCGAGCGACGCGGCTGGAAGGGACCGACCGGCGTTGCCGCGCATCTCGGGAGAAGCGTTGGTTTCTGGTCTGACCTCTTTGCTGGTCGAAAGTCCTTCGGCGAGAAACTGGCGCGCGCTTTGGAACAAGAAATGGGTTTGCCCAGGAACACGCTCGACCTCGTGCATGTAGGACACCCACGAGGCTTTGCCGAACTCAACGGCTTTGAGGGTCAACTTGTGACCCTGTTCAGGCAGCTCTCGCCTGACGATCAGCACGACGCGCTGCGGGCCTTGGCCGCCAGCGTTGAGCACAAGCGCAAGCCGCCACCAAAAGACAAGCACTGAGCCCGCGTCAGGGCCGCGCCGGCTCGGCGTCGCAAAAATATTCACCATCTGGTGTTGACAAGCGAGTTCACTGTCTGGTGAAATGCATCCCACTCCCCAAGACAACCGCGCAGCGGGGGGAGCGGGAAGCAGATGGCCCTCCAGTGCATCAGCGACTACCGCCCGGGCGACGAGGCCCTGGCGAACTCGCCCTGGTCTGACGACGAGATCAGTCCCGCCGTGTCGATGGCAGACGCCATCGCCGAGCTCGACGCTGCCCGCGCCACGCTGGCGCGCAGCGACGACCGCCCGGGCATCACGGGCCGGCTGACGATCGCCGGCCATCTGGCCGACGCGATCCTGGCCATCGAGGACGCCGCCGACACCCTGGGCATCAAGCTGGCGAGGGCCGCATGAACGGCCTGCTCTGCAGCGAAACGCTGGCCATCGACATCCTGGCCAGCATGGTCCTCCAGCAGCGCGAGGAGATCGCCTACCTGCGCGCCCTGCTCTCCGAGGTCACGGCCGCCGCGCAGATCGTCGAGGCCCGCGTCCTGCCCGCCACGCCGGTGGAGGTGCGGCAGTGATCCGCCCCGCCTTTCTCTCCCGGCCCGAGCTGTGGACACGCGCCTCGCGCGACAGCCGCTCGCTGGCCGAGCAGGCGTGCGCCGTCGAGCACCACAAGCGCAGCGGCCACGCGTGGCACGACTGGGCTTTGGTGGCTTTCGCCGTGACCCTCGTGCTGCTGATCGCGCTGGAGGCCCTGTGACCTACTGGCCCGCCGACGACATCGGCCGCCGCGCCGACGACCAGCCCGAGGCCGCGGACGCAGCGACCGAAGTGGGCGCGGATGACGCCAGCAGCGATGAGTCGATCGAGATGCTGGGCCGCCTGCTGGTCTATGCCGTGATCGTCGTTGCCGCGCTGGCCTTCGCTGCCATCTGGATCTTCTGACTTTTCACCGCGCAAGGAGCGCAACCCATGAGTGCTGTACTCGCCCCCATCACGCCAGTCGACACGCTGGCCCACGCCGTGCAGGCCTACGTCGACGCCAAGCGGGCCGAAGACGTGGCCGTCGCCGCCCGAGTCGCCGCCGAGCAGCGCATCCTCGCGCTCAGGCCCGCCAAGGAGGAAGGCGCCGACACCTTCGAGGCCGGCGGCTTCAAGATCACCACGACCGGCAAGCTGACCTACTCGTGCCCCGACCCGAAGGCGCTGGCCGAGGCGTGCGCCGCGGCCGGCCTGCCGGCGAGCTGGGTGCCCGTGAAGACCAAGGTCGAGCTCGACGGCACCGGCGCCAAGTACCTCCGCGCCAACGAGCCCGACGTGTGGGCGCGCGTGATCGCGCCGCATGTCGAGGTCAAGCCGGCGAAGACCGCGATCAAGGTGGGAGTCTGAAATGGCCTTCAACCTCACCAGCATCAGCCGAACTCGCCGCCTCGAGGCCCCGAAGATCCTCCTGGCCGGCGAGCCGAAGATCGGCAAAAGCACATTCGCGGCCAGCGCTCCGAACGCTGTCGGCATCTGCACAGAGGACGGCCTGGCTGGGATCGACGCCCAGGCCTTCCCGCTGGCCACGAGGTTGGACGACGTGTACGGCGCGATCGGCACGCTGCTCAACGAGAAGCACTCCTTCGAGTCCGTGTTCATCGACTCGCTCGACTGGCTCGAGCCGATGGTGCAGGCCTACGTGTGCAAGCAGCAGGGCTGGAAGGACATCGAGCAGCCCGGCTATGGGCGCGGCCACATCGCCGCCGCATCCGAGTGGCGCAACCTGCTCGATGGCCTGGAGACGCTGCGCCGCGAGCGCGGCATGGCGGTCATCCTGATCTGCCACGTCAAGCAGCAGCGCGTCGAGAGCCCCACGCACGAGGGCTATGACGCCTGGGTGCTGAAGCTCAACGCACGCGCCAGCGCGATCGTCGAAGAGTGGGCCGACATCGTTGGCTTTGCGGCTCACCGCATTGCCATCAAGGCCACCGACGCCGGTTTCGGCGCCAAGGAGAACAAGGCGCGAGCGCTCAACGAGCGCGTGCTGCACCTGGCTCCGCATCCCGCTTACCCCAGCGGCAGCCGCTTTGGCCTGAGCGACTGCCTGCTTTCCTGGGAGGCCTTTGCCGCCCAGCTCACCCAGGCCCAGCAACCCGCGGCACTGAAGGCCGCCTGACCCAAGGAGCAAGCCAAATGGCAGCACTGAACTTCGACGCCACGAGCGTCGCCCCCGCCGCACCGCGCAGCAGCGAGCCGCTGCCTGTCGGTCTGTACACGGTCGAGATCACCAGCAGCGATGTGCGTGAGCTCAAGAGCGGCAACGGGCTGGGGCTCGAGGTCGAGTTCACCGTCATCGACCCGGAGCAGTACGCCGGCCGCAAGGTCTGGCAGAACTTCAACATCAAGCACACCAACCCGACCGCCGAGGACATCGGCACGCGCGAGTTGGCCGCGTTGTGCCGCGCGCTGGGCATCTTCAAGCTCAACGACAGCGACGAGCTCTTCGGGAAGATCCTCAGGATCAAGACCAAGATCCGCCCGGCGAAAGGCGACTACCCGGCCAAGACCGAGGCCGCCGACTTCATCTCGGCGACGGTGCCGACGCCGCAGGCCCCGCAAGCTGCCGCGCCCATCCCCGCCCCGGCTGCCGCCGGTGCCAAGCCCTGGCAGCGGAAGGCCGCGTGATGCAGCTCGTTTCTCGCGCATGCGAGAAGTGCTCCTCGGCCTTTAGCACGACGAGCACGGAGATGGCACGAGGCGGTGGGCGCTTCTGCTCCCGCCTTTGTGCCAACTCTGCTCGAACTGGCCGTCCGCCAGTTCCTGTCGAGAAACGCTTCGACTCGGGCCGATGGACGGTCGACATGCAGACCGGGTGCTATCTGTGGACCGGCAAGAAGAACAAGAACGGATACGGGCGCATCAAGGTGAACGGCAAGGAGCAGGCCGCACACCGTGTCTCCTACGCGATTGCAAACGGCGCCATCCCGGATGGGATGTGCGTCCTGCATCGCTGCGACACACCAGCTTGCGTGAACCCAGAGCACTTGTTTGCGGGGACTGTCATTGACAACCTGCGCGACATGCACGCAAAGGGCCGAGCACGCGGGAACACCAGCAACCATCGGAGGGACCGTCTTGGTCGCTTTGCCTGACCCCACGGCGCGCACCCTGTCGGCGCTTGATGCCGCGATGGAGGCTGCCCAGGACAACACTCCGCGCGCATACCTCGGACTGTCTCAGATCGGGGCTGCGTGCGAGCGCGCCCTTTGGTACGGATTCCGCTGGGCCGCTCAACGCAAGATGCCGGCCAGCGCGTTGCGAGCTATTGCGGACGGCCACGCAGGCGAGGACGTGATGGCGACGAGGCTGCGAATGGTCCCTGGCGTCGAGCTGCACACGGCCGACCCGTCGACCGGGCAGCAGTTTGGCCTGGAGACGCTGGCCGGCCATGTGCGTGGTCACATGGACGGCGCTATCAACGGCGTGCTTGAGGCGCCCAAGACTTGGCACGTCTGGGAGCACAAGCAGGTCAACCTTGATAAGTTCAAGAAACTGCAGAAGCTGATCGCCGAGCATGGCGAGAAGGCCACGCTGGCGAAGTGGGACGCGGTGTATTTCGGCCAGGCCATCTGCTACATGGGGCTGTCTGGGATGACCAGGCACTTCCTGACTGTCGGATCTCCAGGCGGGCGCGATTACGTCACTGTCCGCACTGAGTTTGACCAGGCCGCGCTCGACAGATTTATGGACCGTGCCCGCCGCGTGATCGAAGCCGCCGAGCCGCCGGCACGCATCTCAGACGACCCGGCCTGGCACGAGTGCAAATGGTGCACGTTCTACAGCGTGTGCCACCAGAAGGCCGCGCCGGAGCTGAACTGCCGCACCTGCGCGCACAGCACCCCAGACCTGTCGGGCACGGGCGGCACATGGCGCTGCGAGTCACATCGCCGCGTCATCCCCATTGCAACGCAGCGCAAGGGCTGCGAGCGCCATCTTTTCGTGCCGCCGCTGCTGCAGGCCATTGGAGATCCGGTCGACGGCGACACCGATCGCGTCGTGTACCGCACCGCAGCCGGCCCGACGCTGACCAACGGCCCCGCGCCCGGCTTCTCGAGCGCCGAGATCCTGGCCTCGTGGGAAGCACCCTGGATGCTCGTTGACCCGCAGGTGCAGCAGATCAAGCAGACCGTCAGCACCGCGCGCGTGACCGCTGTCAAGCGCCTGGAAGACATGCCCAACGACCTATGACCCTGATCGAACTCACGACTCAGCGCGACGCCCTACGCCGCCGCCTGGCCGAACTCGACCGCATCAAGGCCACCTGCGACCACTGCGAGCACTTCGCGCACGCCCCGCGCTGCGAGAAGTTTGACGCCGAGCCCCCTGAAGACTTCCGCCGCACCGAAGGAGCGTGCGAGCACTGGACATACGACGGAGTGCCCTTCTGACCATGCGCCAGACCATCCTCTCCGCGACCACCCGCGCCGTCCTCGGCGCCCTGGCCGTCGAGCCGGCCACCTGCATCCGCGTGCACCGGCTGATGCAGCTCAACCACCAGCACGCCGAGCGACACGACGTGAAGCTCGCGCTCGACCGCCTGGAGGCCATCGGCTACGCCGTCAGCGACGAGCGCCGCGTCTACCGGCTGACCGCCGAAGGCCTGGACTGCCTGCGGCAGCTTGAGACAGCCATTGCGATGGATCTGCAGCCCACTGCACTGCCTGCGGCGCGCCCGAGGTCGAGCCTCGGCAACGGCGACGCCAAGCCGCCCGTGCCCCGCGTCGGCAGCCTGGACGCGCTGCAGTTGCCCAGCAGATACGGCGCCGTGCGGCGCTGGCCGTGCGGCAAGGTGGAGGCGGCATGAGCTACGCGGACTACGTACAACGCAAGCTATCCCGCGTGCCCCCGACCGGCATCGTCGGCGAGGTCAGCATCCCGACGAGCTTGTTCCCGCATCAACGTGCGCTGACAGCCTGGGCCGTCAAGCGTGGGCGTGCGGCGATCTTTGCCGACACCGGCCTCGGCAAGAGCCGCATGCAGATCGCATGGGCCGACGCAGTGCGCCGCGAGACGCGGCAGCCGGTGCTGATCCTCGCGCCGCTGGCCGTGGCGCAGCAGACAGTGAGCGAGGCCGCCGAGCTTGGCCTGACCATCGCCCACTGCCGCGATCAGGCAGAGGTGCGCGACTCTTATATCGTCGTCACCAACTACGACCGCCTGCACCGCTTCGACCCGTCGCACTTCGGCGGCGTCGTGCTCGACGAGTCGAGCTGCATCAAGCACCACGACACCAAGACGCTGCGCACGCTGCTGACGGCGTTTCGTGACACGCCGTTCAAGCTGTGCGCCACCGCCACGCCAGCCCCGAACGACTGGACGGAGCTGGGCACGCATGCCGAGTTCCTAGGCATCTGCACCCGCCAAGAGATGCTGGCCGAGTTCTTTACCCATGACGGTGGTGACACGTCCGTCTGGAGACTAAAGGGCCACGCTCGCAGCATCTTTTGGCGCTGGGTCTGTTCGTGGGGGGCGCTGGTACGCCGGCCATCGGATCTTGGATTCGATGACAGCGCGTACCTGCTGCCACCGCTGCATCTGCACGAGCACACCGTCGAGACGGACATGCCGACCAATGGGATGTTGTTCGCCAGTGAGGCGCAGAGTCTGAGCGAGCGCCGCGAGGCCCGACGCATGAGCATCGCCGACCGCGTGGCCGACTGCGCCAGCATCGTCAACGCCGACAGCCAGCCGTGGATCGTTTGGTGCGATCTGAACGCAGAGGGCGACGCGCTGCGTCAGGCGATCCCGGATGCCGTCGAGATTCGCGGCAGCGATGACGCCGACGAGAAAGAGCGCCGTCTGGCCGACTTTGCCGCTGGCCGCATCCGCGTGCTGGTCACGAAGCCCAGCATCGCAGGCTTCGGCCTGAACTGGCAGCACTGCGCCCGCATGGCGTTTGTCGGCGTCACTGACAGCTTCGAGAGCTACTACCAGGCCGTCCGCCGCTGCTGGCGCTTTGGACAGCGCCGCGATGTGCATGTGCATGTGTTCGCATCCAGCGCCGAGGGTGCCGTCGTGGCAAACCTCAAGCGCAAGGAACGCGACGCGCTAGCGATGGCAGAGAGCCTTAGCAAAGAGACACGAGACGCTGTGATGGCCGAAGTGACCGGCCTCAAGCGCATGACCAACACCTACGACGCCACGCGCCGCGTGGTCGTCCCATCTTTCCTGAAAGAGGCCGCATGAACTGCATCGATCAAGTCGTCACCGACCGCTACACCGCGATCCACGGAGATTGCGTTGAGGCCCTTCGTGGCCTGCCCGACGCTTGCATCGGCTACAGCATCTTCTCACCGCCGTTTGCCAGCCTCTACACCTACAGCAACTCGCCCCGCGACATGGGCAACGTCCGCGACGACGCAGAGTTCTTCGAGCACTTCGACTTCCTCCTCGCCGAGCTGCGCCGCGTGATGAAGCCGGGCCGCAATGTCAGCTTCCACTGCATGGACATGCCCAGCAGCAAAGAGCGCGACGGCGTGATCGGGCTGAAGGACTTCCCAGGCGACCTGCTGCGGGCGTTCCAGCGGCACGGCTTCATCTTCCACGCCAAGGTCACGATTTGGAAAGACCCCGTGACGGCCATGCAGCGCACCAAGGCCCTGGGCCTGCTGCACAAGAGCGTGCGCGAGAACGCCGCCATGTGCCGCATGGGCATCCCTGACTACCTCATCACCGTGCGAGCGCCTGGCGAGTCCGAGCGCGTCACGCACGGCGCGGAGTTTCCGGTAGACCTCTGGCAGAAAGTCGCCAGCCCGGTCTGGATGGACATCAACCCGAGCGACACCCTGCAATACCGCAGCGCCCGCGAGCACGACGACGAGCGCCACATCTGCCCGCTTCAGCTTGACGTGATCCGGCGCGGCGTGATGCTGTGGACAAACCCAGACGACATCGTGCTCTCGCCGTTTATGGGAATCGGCAGCGAGGGCTATGTCGCGCTGGAGATGGGCCGCAGGTTCGTTGGCGTCGAGCTGAAAGCCAGCTACTACCAGCAGGCCACGGCGAACCTGGCCGCAGCGATGGCGACGCAGACGGCGGATCTGTTTTCCGAGGCGGCCTGATGCGCCCCATCCACCTCAACCAGCTCGAGCGCACCCTCACCGGCGTGGCCAAGCTGCGCCCGGCCGACGTGAGCCGGCAGATCGCCATCGTCGGCGTGGCCATTGACCGTCTGCTGGCAGCCGGCGCCGACGCAGACGCCGCCTGGCGCGACCTGGCCGACACGGCCAACGTGGCCGAGACGCTGGCCGACATGCGCATCGGCGGCGGGCTGCAGGCGCGGCTGGCCATCCAGCACGCCCAGGAAGCGCTGGCCTACTGCGCGCAGGAGCGCGCCGAGCGCGGCACCTGGGCGCTGCGAGCCGGCGACCGCATCGAGATCCGCATGCGCCTCGAGCTGCTGCGTGACCTGCACCGGACGCAGCTCAGCGAGTGCTCGTATGGGGAGTTCGAGAGGGCGTTCAACCTGACTGTCGAGCGGCTGCGGCAGGCGCGCAGCGGGAATGCGCCGCGCGATGCGGTGGTGGTGGAGGGGCTGGTGTCGTGAGACGCATCACCCGCCTCCTGGCCGAACACGGCCCCATGACAGCGCGCGACCTGGCGCGAGAGATGAACGTCGGCGTCGAGAACGCCCGCGCCAAGCTCGGCGCAGCAAAGGCGCTCGGCCAGGTCTACATCGCCTCCTGGCGCCGCGACAGCGACGGCGGCCGGCTCTACCCGCGTGCTGTCTGGGCAGCGGGCGACAAGCCTGACGCGCCGCGGCCCGGTCCGTTGACGCGCCGACAGTATTGGGAGCGTCAGAAGCAGCGGCTGCAGAACCGGCTGACGAGTGTGTTCGATCTTGCGGTGCCGGCGTATCGGCGCAGGGTGCCGCGCAAGCAGGAAGGGGTGGCGGCATGACCACCCAACTCACCATGACCGGCGACGACTGGCTGAGCGACGGCCAGCGCAAGCGCACCCAGCGAGCCGAGGCCCGCCGCGCTGCCGCTGCCATCACCTGCGCCAAGCGCCTGGAGGCCGCCGCGGAGAGCCTGAGCGCGTTCCTGCGCGCCTGCAACGACTGCGGCGACGGCAGCGGCGACGAGCAGCGCGGCATCAGCGACGGCCGGCACCGGCTGATCGCCGACCTGATGGAGTACTCGACGTATCTGGAGGGGCGGTATGGGCGTGGCTGACGAGCTGCTGACCTGGCACAGCGTCACCGACGCGCTGCCCGACGCGGACCTGACCGTGCTGCTGTGGGTCGCCGAGCCCGACGGCTCGCAGGACTGGGTGAGCGGCTGGCTGGACGGAGAGACGTGGCGCGACAGCACGGCGATGCCGGTGGCGGGGCGGGTGACGCATTGGGCTGAGGTGGGAGGGCCGAGGCCACTCGGAGCACCAATCGCCCCAGAGCACCGGGAGGAGCTAGAGCGCCTGTCAGACATGGCCGTCAGGGAGCACCAGCGCATGCTTGACGACGCAGCCCGCTACCGGTGGCTGCGCACGGCAAAGATCCGCCCGATTTACCGGCCCGGCCACCCGCGCATCGAGCACTACATCGACGGCCAGACCATCGCATGGTCTTCCGGTGAGCAGAGCTATGCGGATGCCATCGACGCCGCAATCGACAAGGCCAGGAGCAAGCCATGACCGACGCACTGAGAGCAGCAGCGCAGCAGGCGCTGGAGGCAATGAACTACACCGGCATGGATGTCGGCAAGTTCAACCGGATCAACGCCGCATGTGCCGCCCTCCGCGCCGCGCTGGCCGAGCCTGCCGGGGAGCCGGCGCACGCCACGGACATCGCAGACGCAGCCAGGGTGATCGCATGGGCCAATGAGAGCCCTCGCCGCAGCCCATCTGCGGCATTCACGGCAGGGGCTGAACGACAGGCCGCGTACTGGATCGAGTGGGCAGAGCGCAGGAAGGCCCAGCCTGCCGGGGAGCCGGAGCCGGTGGCGTGGGGCTTCCCAAACACCGCGATCACAGGGCGAAACCGCTGGATGATGCTGCGCGAGGAAGTGCCGGCAGATGACCAGTACGGCGGCGCGCTGTGGGTTCCCCTCTACGTCGCCCCGCCGCAGCGCAAGCCGCTGACGTACATGCAGATGAGCGACATCTATGTCGCCTGGGATCGGACGCCGGGGACAAGTTGGACAGACTTCGTCCGCGCCATCGAGCGGGCGCACGGGATCGGGGGCGGCGAATGATGAACGAGAAGCCACATCAAACGCCGGATGGCCTGCCGATCATCCCGGGCCGACCTGAACAGCCAACAAGACCCGCCGATGGGGCCATCGCTCAGTGCGGCGTGTGTGGGCTGCGCATCATGCCGGTGATGGGCTACGTGTGCGGAAACCCGCGCTGCGGCGTGTTCCCGCAAGTGACGTGCATAGGGGGGCGGCGATGAGTGACTGGCTGATCGCCCTGTGCATCGCCATCGCCTACGGCAATGGTGTGTTCCTGGGCTGGCTGCTGTGGCGCAGGCCGCAGCTATTGAAGGAGAGCGGCGATGACTGACGCCGTGAAGCTCAACCGCCTGCGCCGCAAGCTCGAACAGCGTGACCGCCGCATCGCCGGCCTGGAGCGTCGCATCGATCTGCTCGAAAGAACCATCGTCGGCCTGAGCACGGCCCACGACATGATCGACTCGACCCGCCTCAAGCGCGACATCACCCGGGCCGTGCAGGAGGCGCTGTGCAACGTCCGCATGATCCCCATGCACATCGGAAGCCGGATCAGGGAGGTCGATGTGTCTGTGGTGGCGAAAGAGACGGGAGCGAAGCTGTGAGCCTTAGCGCATTTGGTCGAGGCTTTGTCGTGGGCTTTGCGCAGACCGCGCTGTTCATGGTCGGCGTTCCCCTCGCCCTGCTTGCGATGGCGCTGGACGGGATGGCGAGTCTGATCGGGGCCTTAGCAGGTCGGATAGGACGCGCTGGGGACAGCTTGAGCGACTGGCGCAAGACCGCGCTGCTGCGCGAGTTGAAGGAGTTGAATCGTGAGTGACGACCTGGTTCCACGCTTGCAGATGCTGGCTGCTCTTCTGGGCGACCCGCGACCGCGAGCTACGGTTCGAGACGCGATCGCCGAAATCGAGCGCCTGCGTGCCGAGGTCGAGGCGCTGCGGGCGGATGCGGAGCGGTACAGGTGGCTGCGCGGCATCAGTGAGCCTGACGAAATCTATATCGCCGTGGACAGCGTGAATTACCGCAACCGCTGGGCACTCATGGGCGAACAGGCAGACGCCGCCATCGACGCCGCCAGGAGCAAGCCATGAACCTGCTCACCATCGACGACATCGCGGTCATGTTCAAGCGCAAGCGCCGCACAGTGGCAGAGGAATGGGTGCCGCGCCCAGACTTCCCGCCGCCGCACTTCGCCCCGACGCCTAGATCGCGCCTCTGGCTGGCCGAGGACGTGATCCGATGGGCGCGGCGAGAGCCTCCGCAATCTGCTCCGCAGTCGCGCGGTAGTACACCCGCGCCAGCAGGCCAAGGTCTTGATGCCCGCTGATGCGGGCCAGGTCTTTCAGCTCCACGCGGCGGGACAGCAGTGTCAGCGCTGTGCCCCGCGAATCATGGAACCGCAGGCCCTCGATCAGCAGCGCCTGCGTCACCTTGCGGAACTGCGCCTCCAGGCTGCTGCTGCTGATGTCGAGCAGTCGGTCGCGCTTCCTGGCCTCGGCGTAGCCAACGAGCTGCCGCAGCAGCCGCGCCCCCTGCGGCGTCAGCGGCACCCGGCGCACGCCGACATGCTTGACCGTCTTGTGCTTCGTCAGCGTCACCACGCTGCCCGACACATCGGCGCGGGTCAGGCCCAGCACCTCGGACGCTCGCATGGCCGTCCGCAGCGCCACCAGAAACGCCCAGGCGACGTTCTGCAGGCCGCTGACTGGCGGATGCCCTGTCCGGTACTGGCAACGCCTCAGAATGGCCCTGACCTCCCGCCACGACGCCACGCGCGTGCGCGGTGCGCTGTCGGGCGGCATCGTCACGTCTGACCACGGCGAATCGCCGCACCACAGCCACTCCCGCTTGGCGATGCGCCAGACTGACCGCAGCGTGTTCGAGTACCGCTTGACCGTGGCCGGCGTCACCCGGCGCAGCATCTCGTCGCGCCACTCGGCCACGTCGGCCGCAGTCACCTCGGACAGCCGCTTCTCGGCCAGGCGCGGGAACTCGCGCAGGAAAGCGATCAGCCGCAGCCGATCCTGCCGGCCCACCGTGTCGGCGTAGCGCTCCACGGCGTCGCGCACGGTCTTCCTCGGCCAGCGGGCGCCCTGCCCGTCGAGGATGATCCGCTCCTGCTCTGCCGCCCACAGCTCGGCCGCTCGCTTGGTGGCGAACGTGCGCGACAGCCTGACGCCACGCCGGGCCACCTGGGCACGCCAACCGCTGCCCGTCTTCTCGAAACTCGCCACGGGGAAAACTCCGGGGAAACGGCGGGGAACTTTTCCCCGCATTTGCCCGATGCTGCCCGTATGAAACCGGGCCTCCCGTCAGCGTTTTACCTGTGTCAGGCCGTGCGTGGCCGGTGTAGGTAGTGCTACCTATTGGTGCCCGGGACGGGCGACGGAAACCCGCATGAATGCTGGCTTTCCTGCGTGCGCGGGGAATTGGCGGGGGCCTCCAATGCTTCCACCAACACCCCATGCACCCGCGCCGCCGCCAATTCTGCGGCAGTGCGCCCCCGCTCGGCCGGGATGAACATGCAGTCCCCGTGGCCGTAGCGGATCACCCAGCCGAGCAGGGTCATCCCTTGAACCTGGCCGGGTCGCGGCCGTACGTGCGCTCCCACTTGATCCGCCCGTCCTGCCCGTGCAACACGAGCTGCGCCAGCGTGCCCCGCGCCTGGGCCAGCCGGCAGAGCAGCACGCCGACGGCCACCGCCACATCGCGCGTGCGGTGCTCTCGGAGGGCTGCGGGCACGCCGTTGACGCCGGCGATGCGCCAGGCGGTGCCGTGCCACTGGATGCGATAGATCGTGCGCTTCATGGCCGCCTCACCGCGTCATAGGCCCGCTCGCAGGCGATGCCGGCGCTGTGGGCAGCGTCAGCCCACGCAGCCAGCTCTCCCGCGCGGTCGTCAGCCCGGCCGAACAGCTCGGCGAGCACCAGGCCGGGGCCTGCGGCTGCCTCGCCTGGGCCGGCAGGGGCGGGATCAGCGGCGGCGCCACCGGCGGCGAGGCGGGCAACGTGCTCGCGCAGCCGGCGAGCAGCGTCAGCAGCAGCGGCAGCGTCACGGCGAGCTGCCTGGGTGCGGGTGTCGGCTTCATGGGCCACTTCCTCCAGTCGGGTGATGCGGGCGCGCTCCACGGCGCGGGCCTGCTCGGACGCATGCGCAACAGCCTGCGCATGAGCCGTGCGCATCTCGGCAAGGTCGCGGTCGGCTTTCCAGCCGCGGGCGGTCCAGCCGGCGGCAGCGAGCGCCAGGGCCGCGGCTGCGATGGCGACGACCTTCAGCAGCGCAAGGTGTGAAAGCGGGATCAAGGCGCCTCCTTGCGGGCCTCGACGGCCCGTTGCGCGACGTTGGACAGCGGGTAGCCCACCATGCCGGTGACGATGACCGTCACGCAGTCATCGCTGTCGATCAGGCCGCGCGAGCGCAGCCACACGGCCAGGGCCATGCCCAGCACGGTGATCCAGAGCTTTCGGCTGGTCAGGCGGTCCATCAGCCGCGGGCTCCGAGGCTGGGCGGCATCTCCTGCGCGGCCATGCACTTGTCGCGGCGCTCCTTGCTTCGGGCGTAGACGCCCCAGCAGCGCCGGTTGGGCTTGCCGTCGACCAGGGTCGAGCAGTCGTAGCCGGCCACGAAGCGGTAGAGCACGTAGGCCTCGCACGCCTGCACATAGGCCTGCGCGTTGATATGCCGCACCATGCTGCTCTTGCAGGTGGAGTCGACGCCGTACTGGTAGGCGTGGTCGACCAGCAGGTCGTACTCGATCTGCGACACGGGCGCCTTGACGCACTGCTTCAGGCCCGCCTCGTCCTTGGCGATGTGGGCGAGACTGCGGGCCACGGCGCGAGGCGGCGTGATCGTGTCGGCCGGCTGCACGGCCGAGCCGTCTTCCCGCTTCGTGCTGCCGAACCCGACCGTCGGCACGTCGCCAGCCACAGGGATCACCGCTTTGTCGGTGTACCCCTCCTTCAGGACGAGCCCACCGAAAGCCGCCGCAGACAGCGACAGCGCTGCGACGGCCAGGCGCGGATGCCTCACGGCTGCGCCCCCCAGTTCTTGACGGCCCACCAGATGCTGGCGACGGAGACGACCATCGCCGACAGCCAGCCCATGCCCTTGCGGACGATGCGCGCGGTGACGGCGGTGGCTCGCACCTGGTCGGTGATCTCGGTGTTCTTGGTCAGCTCAGCCTGCATCACGTCCAGGCGCGCGGCGGTGGCCTGGCGCCACTGCGTCGACTCCCGGATGTGTTCGTCGAGGCAGCGGTGCAGGTCGTCAAGTCGATCGACGATCAGTCGTGTCTGGTCTTCGGTCATCTCAGCACCCCATACGCGGCACACACCGCCCCGCACAGCGCCAGCAGCACGTCGTCCTCTTCGATCATGCGAAACCGCTGCGCATCAACTGCCGAGCGCGGCAGCATCACTCGCCGGATGCCCCCAATCGGCGGCATGGCCACGTCGAACAGCCACGCGTCGGGCGTGAAGCTGGCTTGGCTGAAGGAGGCAGCGGAGAACATCTCACTGTCCCCGCCACGGGTCGCCGTTGGCGCCTGTGCCAATGACCGGCGCGCCGTTCATCTTCAGCACGTCAACCGGGATGATCGTGGCGCCCCCGGTGATGGCCGTCAGCATCGCGTGGATCTCGACCACCGTCTGCCCCGCGCTCTTGCCGTTGTCGAGCACGTAGGCCCACACCTCGGCAGGGTCTGCGCCGGCCGACGGCAGCCTGATGAGCACCAGATCGGCCGAGTGCGCATGCGTCGCATCGGCGACCGTCATGTAGACGTCCACCGACATCGACACGCCGTCGGACGTGTGCGCGTGCAGGCCAGAGGCCACTAGCAGGGCCGACTCGCTCGACAGGCTGGCGAGCTCGGCCTCGTGCGCGTGCAGGGCATCCTGCAGCGCCAGCACCGACTCACTGGTCAGCGTGACGCCATCGGCCAGGTGCAAGTGCATCGACTCGGCCACGTCGAGCGTCGCGCTGCCAGTGCCGGTCAGGACGGCGTTGTCGGCGCTGTGCGCGTGCGATGCTTCGTCGACGGCGAGCTGCGCTAGCGAGGTCAACGAGATGGCGTCGGCAGCGTGGGCGTGCAGAGCTTCGGCGATGGTCAGCGCCGAGGTGGTCGTGAGCGAAAGCTCACCCCCCCACGGCGCACTCCCCCACGGCCCAGCGCCCCAGGTCATGCCTTACTCCGGCCAGCCCGTGCTGGCGTCGTAACTCTCGACAGCCTCGACCGTCGTCATGGCGTTGATGGCGGCGATGTGCGCCTCGGCTTGAGCGAACAGGGCCGTGTCACGCGCGGCCTGTGCGCCAAAGATCTGCTGCGCCAGCGTGGGCGTCATGTCCACCAGTGCGCCGCCGATGACCTTCCACTTCAGCCCTGCGGGGATGTTCGCCCCGAGCATGACGAGGCCGATCTGCTGGATGCGACTGGAGTCGTCGGAGTGGAAGACATGCGCACCCACCGGACAGCCTGCCACGCGGCGGGCGTCACGGTCGGCCTTGATCTGCTCGATGCGCTGGGCCTTGGCAGCGGCGAGGACTTCGGCGACGGTGGCGGGGCGGCTGGTGCCGTCTGCGAAGTCAAGGCGGTAGGTGCCGTCCGCGAGGTCTGCGGCTCCGACGCTGCCCGGGGCGGTTAAGTAGTTCAGCATGAAAGCGTCATGAACAAGATAAGACTAAAGAAATCCGCCGTTGCGGCTGTTTCTGTCTTTTGAACACCGCGCAGATAGTTTTTGCCAGCCTGCATGTTGAAACCGTTGATTGGCCCGGTAGTCGTCAGGCTAGTTGTGGATGGCTGCGTCTGAGAAGCCAGCAGATTGTTTCCTGGGGTTGTCGTGTTCAAATCAATTCCCGCTCGCGGGGTTGCGGATGTTGTCGCGCCGACAAATCTCAACACACCCCACTCCATGCGCTGCCCAAAAGGGAGAACGCACGCCATTTCTAGCGTTGCTGCATTCCAATTTCGCCAGCTTGTGCTGTTGTAGGTATGCGTACCAGATGCGGAACACTGCATAGTGGCTCGAATCTGGTTGTAGACGTTGCTCACATACCGATATTGCAGCGAGTCTTCAGTGGTTGTCGTCCCCGTCGCGTAGATAGTTCCCAGCAAAAGCCGCGTTTTGTCGCCGCTCTTGCAGTACCTGCCATCTTGCAAAGTCACATCCGTCGCTCGCGCGGTATCGCTTGTCCACGCCAGCAACTCAATCGCCAGTGCGCCGCTGCTGAGGTACGCAAACACATCGTATGGCAGAGATGCCGTTAACCCAGACAGCGCCAGACTGGTTTCCGAGAAAGTAATTGGTCGCCAGTTCGCGCCGTCCCATAACGTTATCCCGTCATGAACGTATGGCGTGTAATACAGCGTTGAGTTAGCAACGCCGCTAGACGTAATCGTTGCCGACACTGCGCCGGTGATGTCTACCTTTGACGTGCCAGCTACCGCAGCCGCGACCGTGGTGTGCAGGGATACCGTGTTGGTCGTCACGTTGCCGACGTAATACTGAGTGCCCGCCGTCAAGCCGCCCGATGTAGCGGACGATGTGACCATCGTCCCCACGGCCCAGCCATGAGCCGTGACCGTGATGGTGTCAGCGCTGGTGTCCTGTCCAGACACAGCCACCGCCAAAGTTGGCGCGTACACGGGCACACCGGACACCAGCGTAAGCCTGCCGCCAGGGGTCACTTGCCTGAGCAGCGACTCGACCCGGTTACCCCAGTCGGCAGTCGGGATCACACTCACCACCGCACTGCTGGTCAGGCTGATCGCACTGCCCGTGCTGCTGCTCTCCAGCGTGCCGCGCGTGAGCGTCGTGCCGCTGTTGGTGTACGTGCAGTCGCGGGCGACCTCCCATGCCGTGCCGTCCACGATCAGGACATCGACGGTGGCGTTGCCGCCGTAGGCCGACGCGAAGCTGCGATAGCCCGTGGTGGCCGCGTTGAGCGTGATGGTGCCGGTGCCGGGCGTGCCGCTCACGGTCATCTGGACGCGGTTGGCGTGGGTGCTCAACGAATGACTCCTGCGAGGTTATGAAACGAAGCGTTTGGCGTGACCAGGTGCATCGCCCCGCGCCACCTGGGCACGCACCCCATCGCAGCGAGGAAGTTCTCGGCCACCTCGCTGCACATGTCCGCCCGCTGCTCGCTGGACCGCAGGCCCAGCATCCGGCCCAGCACGGTGCCGGTGGCGTAGCGCAGGCCCTGCCTGTGAGCGCACCATGACCACTGCTCCAGCGGCGACGCGGCGACCGTGTACTCGACGACCTGGTGCGCCGGGTAGCGGTCCACGAACTCCCGCCAGGACAGCCGGTGAAAGCCGGTTGGCCACGTCGCGTGCCACACCTCGTCCAGCCCATCTGCGCCCACGACCACGATGCCCGCGTGGCTCCACCGCGCAGGGGCGCTGTCGGGCCACTGCCGGATCAGCCACGAGCCGGGGTTGCGGCCGCGGGCGTAGACGATGCGGGCGAGGGGCATCAGCTCTGCGTCAGCGTCAGCACGTCGGTGCCGGCACCGCCAAAGTCGAACTGGAACACG
>JACCDR012353917.1_pt1 | contig 38078 bp, 69 predicted proteins | sample 7446431 | NCBI WGS metagenome assembly JACCDR01 (sample SAMN15323443, study PRJNA562643) | freshwater metagenome | isolation source: river surface water | place: USA:Blue River Watershed | collected 2017-08-17 | reverse complement strand
TATAGATATAACTTAGTATATACTAAGTAAGTACTAGACGCGAGGCTGGTGTTGCTTCATTGCCGAGCAGAATTAAAAAATAAAATAATTAAAACATCCCTCTTTTAATTTCCCCGTAGCAGTATAGTTTAGTTCCTCTCCCCAATTCAGTCAGCCGGAGATTTTCCCCCCACCCCCCTTCATAAACATCCTCAGGAAGGCCCCTAGAAGCCTCTAGGATCGACGATCATACCCCCCCCCTGTACCCCCCTAGCTTGGATGCTGTCCCATCGCTTAGAATCAATGCCTTATCGCCAATAGCTTTCTTCAATCAATATTAAAACCGTCATAGTATTTAACTCAATAGTTAAACCCCATCAAGTTTTAATTTCGATTAATAAATACAATGTTCTAACATCTGTTAGACAGTTGACAAGGCGCGCCTAGTGTGGTCTAATGTAGTCTGGCATGTCATGGTGATATGCCGTTAACTGGAGAATTAAACATGACTACTGCAATTAAAGCCTTCGAACAAGCATTTATTGCCAACCTGACAGCAACCACGGAATCCGAGGCAAAATGGTTTGAGCTTTCCCTTGAAGCGCCAGCAATATTCGGCAATCTTTGTTTTGACAAAGGTTCGGATGATTACCAAGCCTTGCGCGATGTCACGATGTCGGCCTACGCCCACACTCAAGGCGGTATGCCTGTCGCGCCAGACCGGAAAGATAAGAGTGCCAAGGCGAACGAAGCAAGGGAAAAGCGCAAGGCTATCAGCACAACGGCCAGTGTTTACATCGGTCGTATGGCCGGGTACTTTTCCAAGGCTAACGGCATTGAACGTGTCAAGGTTCAATCGCTTGACAAGTATCTGGCCGCGTTGTTGAAAAAGGTCAAGGAAGGAATGGGATTCAAGGCACAAAAGGATGTTGTGGCTTTGATCGAGGCATCTATGTCCATCGTGCCGGAAAAGAAGGCCAAAACCAAAGCATCGAACGTGGTTACTGCGGATTTTGCGCCTAAGCGTCGTGCTGTGCGTCAACAGGTGGCAGCATGAAAACTGCAGAGCTTGAAAACCAAAAAGCCTGCGACCTATCCGTGGATGAATTAGCATGGATTCTGGCGAATAGGCTAGAACAAACAACAGGCCAACTATCAGAGGATGTACGGTTTCAATTACAAGGGGAATTAGATCTTGATACCATAGTTGAATAATCCTCTAGCAGATGTTAGATTAAGCCGCCCTTCGGGGCGGTTTTTTTTCGCCCAGATTTTGTCAAGCAAATTAAAAACAAATAATCCTTGACATATCTACACTACACACGCAAGCGTTGTGTACCAACACTCTTAATACAAAAGGTCGATAAACAATTATGGTTGCGTGAGTATATATTTATGGTGCATTCAGGGTTTGTGGAAATGCATGACCCCTTCCGTAAAGCCTTGCTATTTTATAGCACCTGTAGTACAATACTTACTGGGACTCTTTATCCCTGATGTACCGGAAGATTCTAACAGATGTTAGATAACTCCAATGCTCTTACAATTAGGCCAGAAGGTGTTGCTAGTAGCGCGAGTGTAATCACAAGCGTTATGCAACATGAAGATGCGATGCAATCAAATGCAATGCACTACCGGGGACTGGCACAAAGTCCTAACAAGGGATGTACGATAGCAGGTTCAGTTTGCCGTAAAGCTACGTAGCAAAGCATCCAGTTAGGTGATTAGCGGTAAATATATCCCGTTCAATCCTTGCTAACGTGAGGGAGACGCCCCTAGAAAGGGTAGCTATAGCGCAGTCTCAAATGAGTAACGTGTGGAAATTACTTAAACAAGCTAGTCGCATAGAGCGCACCTTGCTGGCAACAGGGCTGCGCTACTAGCCTGTCGTGTGAACCCTATAAGACTGCGAGAGTGAGAGGCGGGAAATCCGCTGAATGGGTGACTCACCATTTGTAACAGAACACGACATTAAATAATAATGAACCCCATGTATTAAGACTGGCCTATACCTATGAGTGAACATTCGCACATACCAACTGAATAGACGGTGTGTGTAGTCACACTTGAGGCGTGACATATAGGCTAGTTGGCAATATTATGTATTCTAACTAGTGTTAGAGTATATAAACCTTGTCAACTAACAGAAAGGACGATAAACAAATGATCCCTCCAATGTTGTGGGTGTTTTTGTTTGAAACCAGTAATGAATTCTTTGCTGCTTCTGACAAAATGATATTTCGTAATTCCCCTATTCGAGAAACACGGAGCTACAGTGATGAAGCTATCATGCTTCTCATGGGAGGAGAATTATGACTCCTGCTATCCATACCCAGTTGTGTGTCAAGTGTTCATGCCTTGAAGTACATGTAGCAGACCATGCTCGTGGCATCAAGACATGCCGTGTATGCACACCCATTGCCAAACGTAGTTTTAGCTTGGTTTTTTGTTCTATGGTACTCAAATTCAATGAAAAGAAACAATCATGCCTGAATCCCTAAGTGATTGGTTGTTGGCTCTGGCAATAGCAGCATTGTTGTCAGGGTTCTTTGATGCATGGTTATTCTTTAATTAACCGTGTTAATGAAATACCTGCCGCTTTTAATAGCGGCTTTTTTTATTTCTAGTTGTGAGTTTAATAATAGCTCACAATGGTATCTTTCCAAAACACGGAGACCTGCTATTACTCAAGCACAAGTAGTAGAAGTAGATGTGTTTGATTCTAGATGCTCTGATCTTTACACTAACAATCTTCGTGGTTGTTACATACCTGAACAATGTGACCCATTATATCCAGATATGTCTGTGTTCTGTATTCCGGGGCGTATAGAAATAGCCAAACGAATGACACCGTGGGAACGTGATTGTGTAATTAAACATGAACGTCGCCATGAACAGGGATATGACCACCCTCCTAGATGGTCTGATTGTTGGTAAAGGACGATAAACAAATGAGTGATACACCGATTGTTGATTGCGCCGCGTTCTTTGCGGACGCCAAGTTAGGAAAAACTGTTTTCGTTGTTTTGCACAAAGAGGCACAAGAGCTTGAACGCATGTGCAATGAGTTGTCGAATTCAGTACGTGACGCTTGCCATACAATAGCAATTTTTGGGGATCAACCGCCAAAAATGTATTTGGATGCCCTCGCCCGCTGGCAAGCAATGAAGGATCAGAAATGAGACTCGGTTTCCTAATTGGTAGCAAGTCTACCGGCAAGTATCGCATCCTCGTGCAAAAGCGCGGGGAATCTCTGGCCCTGTCTATGGGTCGTCGTCATGCTACCCTTGAGAAAGCCAAACTTGAAGCTGACCATTTGGTAGCCAAGCATGAGCCTAAGTACGTGGAGATTGTGGATGGCAAAAATATCCATGTGCACTACGTAGCTTGTACATGATGGCTCAATATCCCTACAATCGCCACACTAAGGTAATAAATGGTGTGGAATATGAGCAATGGGAAGGAGAGCATATTTGGGTGCCAGTTCAGCCGTGTGGTGCTCCCTATTTTTGTGAATGTGGTAATGATACATTTAAAGTGTTTAGCTCCGCTGCCTATACCACTGAAGTTAAATGCCTAAAATGTGGAGTTACAGATATTGTACATTCAGGTTAATTAATCTAACACCTGTTAGACTGTTTTAAACCCGAAGCCGACACGGGATTATGTCGGTATATCCTTTTATTAGGAGATTTATCATGGAACAAATCAAAGCTACCGAAGCTCAAGCCAAACGCAACTACCGCAAATGGAAGCGTGAAGCGGCGGCCAAAAAGGTCGATAATCAGTGGTCGCCGCAGGCCGTGGCCCGTCGTTATGGCGCGTTCAGCATTGCTGCACAACTCGCAGGGAAAGGGGTGTTCAAGTGACTATGGGAACTTGGAAAACACGTAAATTGGTTAAAGGTATCCGCGCAAGCCGTACTACCGGTAAATCAAAAGGAATTATTGCAAGTCCTCTTGAAAGAACCATGTGTAGACGTAATCGTAGCTACAAAAATCCTCAATATCAAACTGTGATGTCAAAACTCACAGGCGAAAAGCGAATTCGAAAAGGAAAATAATATGATTGCACTCAAGCGTATTGGTGGTGGTATTCTTGCACCTGATGAGCGTATGGTTTCCAAACCTCGTCCTAATTTCTATCTCAATGGGGTAACACGATTCATTCCCCAGCGAGTGGTTCCAGTGACGTTCAAGCGCCAACGTACTTATCAAGTGCCCGCCTAATTAACAGCCCGGTTGGTGAAATTGGTAGACACAAGGGACTTAAAATCCCTCGGCGTAAGCCATGCCGGTTCGAGTCCGGCACCGGGCACCATTTTTTATTTTTAAAGGACGATAAACATGACACCGGAACGCGCTAAAGAATTACTGCCTGTAATCAAAGCATTTTCTGAGGGCAAAGAAATTGAATTTAGACATAAAGACGACCACCCAGATCGAGATCGTTGGATGTCTGTAAAAAACATTTCTTTTGATTCAGAATTTTGCGTATACCGAGTAAAACCCATACCAATCACTCGCTGGACTAATGCCCGTAAAAATGGTGGAAATTTGTGGAGTTATGAAAGTTATCCCTCTAAAAAAGATGCAGAATCTGCACTTCCTGAAAGATATAAAAGTTTATATACCCAAGTCTCTTACACTGTGGAGGGCTGTAGTGAAACTTAATGAGTTGATTGCTCAAGCATTCAACAAACCAGTGGAAGCATTGACTGCCGAAGATGTAAACAAAGCTTTGCTAACTCCTGTAAGGCAAATAAATCCCGTAGGCAGGGAAGTAATTTGTAAATTTTATGTTGATGGAGATAATTTTGTAATTTACGAAAGTTAACCATACGACCTTAGCTCAATGGATAGAGCATGGAGCTTCTACCTCCGCGATACGGGTTCGATTCCTGTAGGTCGTACCAATTTCTAACACTTGTTATAAAAGAAATAAGTAATGCTTTGTCAATTTTGTAACTCTCCCTTCCTTTGTCCTGAGTGCCAAGCAACTGCATTTGATGACAAAGAATCTCCAATCGGTATTGAATTTATTGCCGAGTTTACTCCCAAAGTAAATATTGCTTCCGGTGAAGATGCATCCATTGATTTAATGGATTATCTACGCCAGAGTGATAAAGGGGAAGATGCCACCCCCTCGTATGTGGCACAACTTTAATTAACGAGGTTAATGACATGAACACCAAGTTTATTCATCATCAGAAGCTTATTGATTCCCCTATGGGAAACAAAAAGTTTCGTGGATTTACCGCAGCATACCAAGTTGTTGATGGTAAGTTGATGGTAGGTTTGTCTATTTGTAATGAGGATGATACGTTCAACAAAAAGATGGGGCGTGTTATCAGTGAGGGCCGTATGAAAAAATGCCCACACATTGTTCCTCTCATTGGCGAAGAAACTCCGGCGCAATCTGTGCGGGAATTTGCAACTGAATTGTTTTATAGCGGGGGTGTTTAATGCTGATTAAGCAAGTAAATGGATACACTTATGATGTTTTTGTTGGTACTGGTTGGGATAATTGGTCTCGGTTTGAGTCTAAGCGGGGGAACCTCTACCTCGTTTCTGGGAAATCCCTTAACAAATCCGACTACACCCAAGCATGTAGCGCGATCCGGAATGAAAAAAAGGGTCGATAAACCAATCGAGGAAATTGTTGGTGAAGCTCCCCCAGAACCGCCAGCAGTAACTCATTCCTACCCTTCTCAATCTTCGGAAGGGGCCGTCTCAGGGATGTTGCCAAAACTAGCTCACGATAACGCTATCAGTTTAGGGTTTACTCCTAAAGCTATTGTGGCTAGAAAAGACACTATCATTACCAATCCCCTTAATTGGGGCATTGTTTTGTCTATCACAAATTTCCCAATCAAGGGGCAAATTAAACCTATTGGAGTGCGCTGGGCATGGCAAGGTAGTCAAACGGTAGTGTACGATTGGCACCATTATTCTGAATTGGTTCTTATTCACAAAGCTATTTCTGACGAAGAAATTAAAGCTAAATTACCTAAAGTGGAGGATGCTCTTGTCTAGGTATGGTGGAATTATTTATTATTTTGGTTCAGGTCGCCCTCAGTATTTGTGGTGGGAAGAAACAGACCCAGATTGCTTTGTAGCAGACTATGTTCCAAATCTTGACTTAGAAATTATGGTAGCTCATTGGGGAGAACCTCCTACTGGCTTTACTGGAGTTAAAATTATTCATCCCTCTGATGATCTCCATGAAAGATTAACTTTGTGTTTTAGAAATTCTAATATCCAAAACACTATTGATGAATTGATGAGTAAAGATTATGACAACTACTAGAGCACCTGAACAAGTTAAGCCTGCACTACCTTCAGTTAGACTTAGTTATGACGGGGCATTTGGAACGGCAAATGAACGAATCTTTAATATTAGAAGGAATCAATATTGCTGTGGCTTGATGGAAATTGGTAATATTTCTACCTATAATCACAATGCAGCATTTGAATGTTTTAATAAAGAATGCGAAAAATTATTCAAGAATATGGTTTTTGAGGTAATTTTACCTATAGAAACTAATGACAAAGATGATGACTTTTTTCAAAACTATTTAAAGATGGTGGATTCAGTTGTCCAACATGGGTTTGTACCATATGGTGACACATGGTTTAATCCTAATAGTGGGCATCTTCTTCAAGCTTACCGGAGATTTCCAAAATGATTAAAGCTATTATTTACCCGATTGACCCAGCAGTACGTGCTACTCGGCCTACTGATCGTAATTTTCCAAATGTACCTAATGGTTTCCTTGAGAATTTTGCAGGGTATTCCCTTAGCAATGAAGTCCGCATAGGGTTTAGCAAAGTAGAGGAAGCTGTTGCTGTGCGAGAGGAACTTGCCCGGCGTAATCCGGGTAAAATGTATGGAATTGCTGTCTTTAGAGATGCTGTTGAATGTCCACCGGGAGATATTCAATACAAAAAAATCAACGACAGTGGAGAGTTGGTCAATGTCTAAGTTGTTTGGGGGAGGATCACCTTATATTTGTGATATTAGGTATGGAGGAGGTGAAATAAGTTTTGATCCTAAGTTGAGTACAGATATAAAATTTGAAGAGGCATATTTTGTAGATGGTGTATCTATTTGTGAAATACAGGGAACAAACTGTTGTGGCTTTCATGAAGTATGTCATTTTCAATATGATGACGGTCCCTATCACAAAGATTGGTTAAAGATTATTTGCCCAGTCCTAGAAAATTGGGAGGAACTTGACTTTGAAACTGCTGGATTTTTTATTAACCCAGTTAGTAACTGGAAATCTTATCCAAAGATTGCGAGATCGCTTCGTCGTGGTGGATGGAAATTGGCTATGAAACCTACAAAAAATCCTAACAGTGGTAATATGATTACGACATGGGTATACACAGTGGGTACTAAAAAGCCTGTACGGGCAACTAAAAAGAAAGCAGTTAATGTCTAAAATTTACAGTTGTGCATGGGGTACTGGTGGTGGCTCTCCTTATCCGTTTGGGTCTGTCGGAGAAACTGTCCGAAGTCCTGAACAACTACAATCTAATGATGGGTTTCTTGTAATTTGGGGTGGTGAAGATATTCATCCTAGTATCTATAATCAACCTAATGTGGCATCTTTTGTGGGAGCAGAACCATCCCGGCGTGATCTAGGAGAGATTGCACTTATTAAACGAGCAGAAGAATTGGGAATGCTTGTGGTAGGTGTATGCCGTGGTGCTCAACTATGTTGCGCCCTTGCTGGTGGTAAACTTGCCCAAGATGTAGACAATCATGATAGGACTCATCCTATTAACTTAGTTAATGGAGATTCCCTTCTAACTTCGTCTATCCATCATCAAATGATGTACCCACACGCTGTACCTCATGAATTGATTGGCTGGTCGATAAACAGGTCTGGCCATTATGACGGACTTACCGAGGAAGAAGTAAATAACTTGAAAGGTATTGAACCTGAAATTGTGTATTTTCCAGAAAAGAAATACCTAGCTATTCAAGGCCATCCAGAATTTATGGATGAAAATTGCTTTTTCAACATTTTTTGCCGTGATCTTATTAGTCACTATTCTACTGTAAGGAATTAAACCATGATTAAATTCACCATCGGGGCCGACCCCGAATTGTTTCTCTCAGATGCTCAAGGTAATTTTGTATCATCTATCGGGTTGATTGGTGGAAGTAAGGACAATCCTCGGCCCATTGGACAAGGCTGTGCGGTTCAAGAAGATAATGTTGCAGTGGAGTTTAATATTCCTCCCTGTGATAGTCTTGAATCTTTTGTCAAAGGTTTGAACTACAACTTGACGTATTTGGATAATTTTGCCAAAGAAAAAGGCCTTACGTTGGCTATTGTTCCTTCAGCAGATTTCCCCAAAGAGCAACTGGCTAACCCGGCTGCTCGTGTCTTTGGTTGTGATCCTGATTACAATGCATGGACTCGTGGTATGAATCCCCGTCCTAAGTGTGATAATAAAAACCTTAGGTCTGCTGGCGGACATATCCATGTAGGATTTGATAAAAATAAACTTGACTTTGAGCAAGTTGTCCGCGCAATGGATATTTTTGTTGGTTGTGAAATGCTGACATTTGACAAAGATACTTCCCGCCGTAAGTTGTATGGTAAAGCCGGAGCTTTCCGGCCTAAAGATTATGGTGTGGAATATCGCACTGCTTCTAACGCATGGATTCGCACTGATGAATTGAAAGCATGGGCCTACAAGCAAACTCAAAAAGCACTTGAGTTTGTAGCGTCCGGTAAAGTTATTCCCGAAGAAGGTATTGGAGAAGTTATTCAACGGTGCATTAACGAATCTGATGAATCCTTGTTGAAAGATGTTCGAGCCTATGCCGCGTCCTGACTTTAATCAAATCTCCAGTGATTTAGAATTAAGATATGGTAGTACCTATGTTCAATACCGAGGTACTCCAGATTCTCCTTTTGAGCCTGTCTTTATCCGCCATGTCATTCCTAATGAGGAAGAGTATCCGGGGTTTGATATTATCGGTTTAAAGGGTCGACAAATAGTTTCTTACCGTGGATGTGGTGAGTTTAATTTTAGCTTGCCTGAAACACGGTACTATAACTATAAAGACACAGGTTTTGTAAGCTTTTATAAACCTAGTCGGCAAAACAAACGAAGCTTGTGTTCTTCTACTAATCTTCGACAGAATTTTTATAGCCAGCAGAGATTGATTCCTCATGCTGGGTTGGATATTTATGTTGCCGATGCAATCTTTAATCCAACATATAAAAGTTTCTATGAAACTCTTGAGTTACTCAATCGACAAAGTAAATACTGCATTGCATTAAATGCACATTATGCTATGGGGTTGAACATTACTGCAAACAAAACTCATTTATTGTTTCACTATTTCAATCCTATTGCAGAAATCACTCCTGATGGAAAGATTGATAAGATTTTTGATAAATCGTTGGAAAAACTCGTCTATGCGGCTCCTATCTCAGGACTTTAAGTACGACAATAACCTTAGAAGTTCTAAGGAACATACCTCTATCTTTCCAGAAGGATTTCATGTTGGTATTGAAGTAGAGTTAGAAAATCATTTTGTACCTCATATTCGAGCATTGGAGTCTAAGCTATGGTCTTCCCATACTGATGGCTCTTTGCGGAATAGGGGGCAGGAGTATGTATCTATTCCTGTGGATGGTACAAATATTTGTAAAGCAGTAAATTCGTTTTGGGATCAAATGCCGGATTACAGTTTTTCCCCACGTACTTCTGTGCATGTCCATGTGAACTGCCGTAAGTTATCCTATGAGCAATTATCTGGATTGCTGGTAGCTTACTGTGTGATGGAACCTCTGTTGTTTGATTTTGTTGGTCGAGGTCGGCAACGAAATATCTTTTGTATTCCAGTAACGGAAACTGTATATCCAGATAGATGGTTGTATAGTTTGTCAAAGGGTAATGGTTCTATTTTTGGGTCATGGGAAAAATACAGTGCTGTAAATTTGTCTAGATTCTCTGAGCTAGGGACTATTGAGTTTCGACAAATGCACGGTACAAATGATAAAGCTAAAATCCTGTTGTGGTTGGAAATTATTTCTTGCTTGTATCAATATGGCGTAGCCAATCCTTTCATTAACGTACTTAATCAATTAGATAATCTAACTCCGTTAGAATTTTCTAATAAAGTGTTTAACTCCCATGTAATGGAAACTTTTAGCAAGAAAGATTGTCAAAAACTTATTACACGAGGTTATGAACGTGTAACTAGTGCTATTGTGGGTGCAAATGTAGCAGAGACTTTGATTAAACAACTAGATGTAAATTCCTCTAACTTTTCTTTGTACCTGAAAGGTATTCGATAATGTGTGGTATTGTTGGTCTTATTAGTAAAAACACTAACGGTTTCCAAGCTGATGAAAGAGACAGCTTTACGGATATGTTAGTGATGGATCAAGTTAGGGGTATGGATGGTACTGGGGTCTTTGGTGTATACCATAATCGACAATGTAGTACCCTTAAGGTAGGCACAAACGCTTCCAATTTGATTGAGTTGCCTGAGTATTCTAAGTTTGAGACTAAAGTATTCAATAACTTTTGGGCTGCTTTTGGTCACAATCGCAAGGCTACTCAAGGAAGTATTAGTAGTAAAAATAGCCATCCTTTTGTATCAAACAACATTGTATTGATTCATAATGGCACTCTGTATAACCATAAGTCCATTGCCGATACTGAAGTAGATAGTGAAGCTATTGCTGTAGCACTTAATGATAAAGCTCCTGAGGATTTGCTAGGAGAATTGTATGGTGCTTATGCTTTGGTGTGGTATGACAAGCGTGATAAACTAATTCGAGTTGCTCGTAATTCTGAGCGACCATTGTTTATTGGTGAAGCTGCTCACTCTTGGATTTTTAGCTCAGAGGCTAGTATTATGATGGCAGCAGCTAATCGTAATGCTTTAAAAATCAAAGATATCCAATCTATTGAAGTAGGCACTATCTTTGCTTTTAAGAATGGCATGGATTACAGCCATAGCAAAATCAAAGTAAAGAAGAGTACATATGTATATTCTGAGCATTATCCAAATTCTTGTGATTATCGTGGAAGTAGATATGGTTACAAGAAAGATGATGATAAGGAGAATGTAATCCCTTTTGCTAGAAGGGAAGCAACTTTACCCCCTGCTTCCCGCTTGGCACTTCCTGTCAAAGAAAATACTCCTTTCCCTCTATCCCCAGAAGTTAAGCAAGCGGTCGATAAACTGTTTGAAACTCCAGCCCCTTCGCTTCTTCCCGCTAATAACCAAGACCTTGTGTATGTAGTAGAAGAAATCTATCAGTGTAGTAGGATTTCCCCCGGTGGTAAAAACACTGTCAAAGGTTGGGAAATCAAAGGTAAAGCAGGTTATCGGGGGGATACTCTCGATGTTCTTGGGTTTTGTAGTTGGCCACAATCTTTGGAAGAGTTGGAAGACATTCTTTCCTACAGTAAAGACGACATGGGCCAACGCTGGGTAATTGGTAGAGTAGTAGATTCAGGTACTACTACTTGTGGGCCGTGGGTAAAATGTGATGAAATTTCTGTTCCAGATTTCATTGAAGTATGGAATACCAAAACTCTTCCACGACCTATTTGGGATTATGTCACAGAAAATTGTACTTGTGATAAATGTGCTAGTCCTATCCTGAAACACCATGCTCAATTCACCTCAGTAAACGTAGGGTCTTTGGGTAAAATTAACAAAATTACTTGTCAGAGTTGTGTAGACGAGGCAGTTAAACTTAGGGAAAAATCAAATGCGCCTAGCGATAGTACCGTACAAGATCAGCAGCAACAGCAGCAAATTCCTCTCCCAACGATTCACTGGACTTAATAATGGTCGTAGAGTTTTTAGAATTTCTCGTGATAGCGATACTTATAGGTTTAGCAATAGACGAAGACCCACCGTTTTTGTAAATTGGGGTTGTTCTACTCCCCCGTCTTGGGCAAGAAGTTCTATTAACGTAGTTAATCAATTTGACAAAGTGGCTGTTGCTGGTAATAAGCTACTTACTTTTCAACAGTTACAAAACAAACAAGGTATTAACATTCCGGAGTTTACCACTGATGTGGAAGAAGCAAAGTCGTATTTTGAAGGTAATGGTCAAATCGTTGCTCGTACTATACTGTCTGGTCATAGTGGTGCTGGCATTTTACTTTGTGCATCTGATGAATCAGTCCCTAATGCGCCTCTTTATGTAAAATACATCCCTAAACGAAAGGAATTCCGTGTCCACGTTATATTCGGCAAGGTGGTTGATATACAACAGAAACGAAAGCGCGAAGGTTTTGAAAACGCCAATTTCCAAGTACGAAACCATGCAAACGGGTGGGTCTATTGTCGAGAGAATCTTGAGGAACCAACAGGGCTTCGAGAAGCTGCGCTTAGAGCGGTCGAAGAACTTGGCTTAGATTTTGGTGCAGTAGATATCATCTGGAATGAAAAACATAACCGTTGCTATGTATTAGAAGTAAATACAGCGCCGGGTCTTGAAGGTACTTCTGTAAATATTTATGCAGACAACATTTGGAGAGGGTTAAATGAAACTAACAGTGCTGTCCTCTAATGAGGAAAACAAAGTATTTAATTTCAAATTTGCTGAGAATGCTTTTGTAGAAGAGCCATTGGTACAAGTTACAGTTATTCCAAGCATTGGAGATTTTATTAAATGCGAGGAACCTCTAGTAACTATTGAAACTTGCGCTCGACTTTTCTCTATCCGTGCCCCTATTGAGGGTATGATTACTAGTCTCAATTCTGATTTATTCCATATGATGGATAAATTCAATTTTGAAGATTGGGTAGTGTCTATTCGTAAAGTAAATTATGAAGAATACACTAAAATGAAAAGTAAAGAACCAGCTAAACGTGCAAAAAAATACACTAATCTTGACTATATTTCTCAAGTTTCAATACCTTCGCCTGAACCTGTCAGAATTATAGATGACGTACCACAAAGACCTTTTGCCCATGCTCCAGAAATTACGGCTGAACAATTAGAACGTCTTAGAAATGAATGGATGACTATGTTTTCTCTTAGACAAGAGTGGGATGCTCCTACTTTTAATTCATTACTCTCAACGCCGAATCGGCGTAATAGAATTTAATCAAAATGCGTTGTTTATCCTGTGATGTAATTCTTACTCCTAAAGAAGATAGTGCTAGATATTATGGTACTACAGATAGAATCCAACTATGCTCAGGCTGTATGAGTCATATTGAAAGTGAACTTGTTTCTCCTCCTCAATATAATTATTCTCTTTCAGATGAAACAGACAATGAGACTGACTTGTAAACAATGTGAGTCTAAATATACCGGACAAGGCAGAGAAGAAATCCTAGGGTATGTAGAACGTCGTTGTTTTAGAAACCAATGTAGTCTATTAGATGAAGGGCCTAAACTTATGTCAGCAGTTAATACAGAATGGATTAGAAGTATGCAAAACCAAGTAAAATCCAAGAAGCAACGTCGTAAGGAAGCTGCGGCCTTGTTACGTAAAAAGATGGAGGAAAAACGAGAAACTCCTATTGAAGAAACTATGATGTTAGAATTTGATTCTCCTGTTGAGCAGCATGTGTATCTCTAACACTGTTAGAAAATCTTAAGTTAATTATTGAAAGTGAGGCTAGTATGAACAAACCTATTTGTATGGTATGCGGCGAAGAGTTTTCTCCTAAACGTAAAGAACTAGGCTATGACACATGCTTGACTCACGGTAATCCTAAACGTAAATTCACAGTGGCTATTCCCTACACTAAAGGAGCATACCAGTTGATTTACAATCCTGCTGATATGTTTATGACTAATCCCAAACAGGTACGTTAATAATGAAACTCAAAACCTCAACTTTGATTGGCCCCGCTCTCAAGTGGGCAGTGGCAGTGGCAGAAGATAAAGTGCATGACTGCGAATTTCATGCAAGCCACGTTTGGTACGGTCGAGTCACTAGCGGGTTCGTGCAGTTCAATCCCGACACCGACTGGTTGCAAGGTGGCCCGATCATTGAGCGGGAAAAGATTAATGTAAAATCAAATTTGACAAGAAACTTTAAGTATCCTGAATATGATTGGATGGCAGATTGCCCCGAAAAAGGTTTCTGTGTATCTATTTGCGGCCCTACCCCACTCATAGCAGTCATGCGCTGCTACGTTGCATCGAAACTCGGAGACATTGTGGAAATACCTAATGAGCTTATTACTTAAAGAGTCGGTATTCCTTCGCCATGAATCTTGTCCTCAATGTGGGTCTAAAGATAACTTAGGTCGATATACAGATGGACATGCGTGGTGCTTTGGGTGTGGATATTATGAACCTGCTAAGTGGATGCCGTCTACTAAAACAGAAGAGGTTAGTGATGAACCTAAGTCATTAATTCAATTACCTGAGGGGTGTGTAGCTACATTACCTTATAAAGCTCAAAATTGGCTTAAATCCTATGACATAACTAGAGAAGAAGTACGAGAACATCAAATTCAATGGTGTGAACCTCGACAAGCTTTAGTTTTTCCAGTATATGACTTAGATGTTTTATTGGCTTACCAACTCAGACATTTTGATTCTGGCCCTAAATGGACTAACAAAGGTGATGTAGGTAGCATTTTACACATTATTGGCTTGACAGAAATGCCTAATTGTGGTATACTAATAGTAGAAGATATAGTTTCGGCTATCAAATGTTCTAGACATATTCCTACTATGCCTCTTTTTGGGAATCATAACTCTACAACAAATCTTCAACGTTTAAAGAAAATTACTGACAAACTGTATATTTGGCTAGACCCAGACATGAAAAAACAATCCGTTAAACTAGCATCTTCTGCTACTGAAATTGGTTTAAAAGTTAGAGTAATTTACTCAAATCAAGACCCTAAATCTGAATCTGACACTAGGATTATGTATGAAACAGGACAACAGTAAAATATTAACAAGTGCCAGCATGACCGAGCGCATCACTACGCTTCAAACTGAAAACGAATGCCTGACGGCTAGTTGTAGGGCTGCGACGGCAAACGTCAACGAACTCAAAGCAAAGCTGGCCGAGGCGGTGGGGTTGCTTGAAAAGACTTATCTTTGGGTGGACAGTCCAACTCAGCTAAGCGGTGAACTTACAGACTTTCTCGCCAAGGCCCGCAAGGTGATGGGATGAGCGACAGAAAACGCACTGCAAACGAAATTCAATGGCGCAACATTCGTAAGGTTGTGCGGACGCTTGCAGACCTATGCTTTGAATCGCCTGAGCATCCGAAATACGGTACATACCACACCGCCCTGACAACATCGCTTACCGCAAAAGACGGATTAGGCCCAATCGACTTAGAGCCGCTTCCAGACACAGCCACCCTCACCGCCGAGCTTGCGCGGGTCAAGGCAGAGCGGGATTCCACTTATGACGAAGCAGAAAATATCATTCGCAGACAAAGAGAAGAAATAAACAAAATAAAGGCAGAGCGGGATGCTGCGCTTCGGGATGCGGAGCGGTATCGGTGGCTGCGGAATAAAACACGCACGCTAGATTTTTCTTATGGAACCGCAAGCAGTTACGTCAGCATGTGCAGGATTGGTACTCCTCTTGACGCAGCAATAGACGCAGCGAGGGAGGGGTGATGTCCTGTGATCGCAGATGCTTTGACAAAACCGACCGGGATTATGGGCGTTCAGATTGCAGCACATGCCCCGGCAGGGATGATGGCAAAAAAGAGCAGAAGTGCCAACACATTAATCGTGAATGCGTCTACGAAAGTGACGACGGCGAATTTGAGCGGTGGCAATGCAAAGACTGTGGCCAGCGTTGGGGCCGGGAGATAGCGCAATGACCATCAAACTCGCCCGCTGGCAATGAACACTATTCCTACAAAACTAACTCAATCCAAGCAAAGAAAACTTCGTAATGATTCTTGGTTTGATTTTGAAAAAGGGCCTGAGTTGTTAAAATATGAAAATTCTTTAGCATGGCCGGTAGATCGGCCTAAACTTTTAAAAGATGTTATTGAAAGGATTAAAAATAATGCCTAAAATTTATTTTTCTGGCTTTATTGAAGTAGATGAATTACCTGATGATTTAGGGAGTGCTCAACTTTGGGTAGTCAATTCAATTACTGAAGCAGTAGAAAAAAATAATAGTATGACTGATGAAGAAGCCTCAAAATATGACTATGGTGACTCTTTAATTGGACGTTTAAATTTGGAGATTACATAACTATTGACAAACTCTAATATTTATGCTATAATAAATATTATATTATATAATATAGATATATATAATAAATATATATTATATATTAATAAATATAATATTAATAATAAAGAATTAAAATATCTTGTTTCTTTAATTCCTGAATTATATTCGTCTTATCCTGAAAAGTTGGGCTTTTCAGTAGACGATCTAGAAACTTTCTTTAAAACTAAAAACCTTGGTCTAACAGAAAAACAATATGCCTCTTACCAAGAAATCTTCTCGGAATTGAGGCAAACCCAAGTAGCCCCTGAAATCGCTCAGAACCTGCTAGAAGCGTTTAAAAAGCAGCAGGTACTATCTACCCTTAGCCAAAAGGCTTGGGAGGCTCAGGAGGGCTCTATTCCGGTCTCAGACCTATCGGCACTGCTATCGGAACTCGAAAACCCCATCGAACAAGAATTAGAATCAGAAAATCTGTTTGTGTCCACTAAACTGACGGAGCTTTATACCGCTCAGATAACAAAAAGAGGGTTACGCTGGCGCGTTAAATTCTTAAATGATAGTTTAGGTTCCCTTCGTAAAGGGGACTTTGGATTTCTTTTTGCAAGACCTGAAACAGGTAAAACCACGTTCTTAGCTAGTGAAGTCACTCACATGGCACTCCAGTTGACTGCTGAAGATGGGCCAATATTGTGGTTCAATAACGAAGAACAAGGTGAAAAAGTCTACCTGCGCTGTATCCAAGCTACGCTTGGTAAAACCATGAAAGAACTGGGTGAAAACCTAGAAGGGTTTGAAGTAGAGTATGAACGACTCGTTGGAAGCAAACTTAAAATACTTGACTCTGCCGTCATCAGCAGAGGAGAGGTTGAACGTCTATGCAAAAAGTATTCACCTTCTCTCATTGTATTCGACCAAATTGATAAAATCCACGGCTTTACGAACGACAGAGAAGATTTACGCCTTGGAGCAATTTATATCTGGGCTAGAGAGCTTGCAAAACTATATTGTCCAGTTATTGGAGTATGTCAAGCAGACGGAACTGCCGAAGGACAACGCTGGTTAACAATGGATAATGTGGCCAATGCTAAAACTTCCAAGCAAGCAGAAGCGGATTGGATTCTAGGCATTGGTAAGACGCATGATCCTGCTCTTAATGATATTAGATATTTTAATATCAGTAAGAACAAGTTAGCTGGTGATGATGACTCTGACCCTAGTTTAAGGCATGGTCGAGCCGAAGTATTAATCAATGCACCTATTGCACACTATGAAGACATTTTAGCATGACCTTACAAGAAGCACTAATTAAACTACAAGAGATTCCAAGAGAAGATAATGAAAAATGTCACCTTCTTGCAGAAAATGTATTATTAGATTATTTAGATGCTAATGGGGCAACTTTGTTGGCGGATGCCTATGTAAATTTACGAGATGACAGAGGGTTTTGGTATGCCTAATATTTTCTTTACGTCAGATACTCATTTTTATCATAAAAATATTATTAAGTATTGTGACCGCCCATTTAAAGATGTGGATGAAATGAATTTTGAAATGATAAGACGATGGAATGCAAAAGTACAACCACATGACACTGTATATCATCTTGGGGATGTTACTTTTGCGGGGTCAGATAAAAATCTAATTCTTCATGAATTAAATGGATTTAAAAAATTAATTCCGGGTAATCATGACAACGTGCGGGAAATGGCCAAGTACTTTGATATTGAGGATAGGCTATTTAACCTTAGCTTAGGCCCACACAAAATTGTGTTATGCCATTACCCTATTGAGTCGTGGGAAAACGCTTTTCACGGTTGGTATCATTTTCACGGACATACTCATGGACATACTAAGGAATTTAATTCTAAAAAAGATCACCGTGTTGATGTTGGGGTAGATGTTCATAATTTTGAGCCAGTATCATACGATGAAATCTTAGATTATATTACTATGGAATTAATGCATCAAAAATGAAACTTTATGAAGTACCGCGTAACACTTGGGTAAAGAGTATTGAACCTGATTGTACCGATGTATTTTTCTTTGACCATCTGGATGGTATGTACTCTTTCTGTAAAGATAAAGAAGGTAACGTATGTCACTACGCTGCGTATATGGAGGTAGAGCCGTGTGAAGCTCCTAGTCTTTGACACTGAAACTACTATCCATGAAAAAGGTAATCCATTCAGTAAATACAACAAACTTGTGTGTATTGGGTGGAAAGCCTTATGGAAATCAAATGATGTAGACGTAGCATATGTAGATGGACTGTATGACAATTTTATTGAGGATTTAAATGAATGCACTGACATTGTTGGTTTCAATCTTAAGTTTGATCTTCATTGGCTCAGGTATATTGGCTGTAAAGACTTTCAAGAAAAAAGGCTTTGGGATTGTCAACTGGCTGAGTATATTCTTAGTCGTCAGCAGTGGGTGTATCCTAGCTTGGATATTGCATGCAGTAAGCGTGGTTTGGGTAGCAAAACAGATATTGTAAAACTTGAATATTGGGATAAAGGAATTAACACTGACCAAGTACCTAGAGAAATCCTTTCTGAATATTTGATTAACGATGTTAATCTAACCCATGTTTTGTATGAATCACAAGCTAGAGATTTTAGAGATAATCCCGGCTTGTTTAAAATTTATCGCTTATCTTGTGACGATCTAAAGGTTCTTGAAGAAATGGAAGCTAATGGCCTGAAAGTAAATGTAGACCTTTGCCTTACGAGATTGGAGAAAACTAATAATAAGATCAAAGAAATTAACTCCGAGCTTGCCCAATTCTCTAACGGCTGCGATATTAATTGGGATAGTAATGACCATCTTTCTACCGTTTTATTTGGTGGGAACTTTTCTAAAGAAACTAGAAAAATAATTGGCTATTACAAAACAGGTAAAAACATTGGTATGCCTCGGTATACTACAGAAGTTGAATACATAACTTTTCCTGAAATGTTTAAACCTGATAAATCTTGGGAAGTAGTGAAGACTAAGAATAAAACTGACTATGAATTAGGCTTAAACCATAAGAACCGCATTTACTTTACTAATGATGAAGTAATGTCTAAGCTTAAAGACAAGACAGGAATTATTAGTCTACTCAAAGAACGTGCAAAGTTAACTAAATTAGTTGAGTATTACGAAAAGATTCCAACACTGTTAGAAAAAAAGGGTTGGACAAATGATATTATTCATGGACAGTTTAATCAAGTAGTAACTAAAACGGGTAGAGCATCTAGCTCTGACCCTAACTTACAAAACTTTGCAGGAGATGTGCAAGATGTTATCATCAGCAGATATTGATGAAATTAGAGCGGCAGATTTAGCATTATTTAATCTTCGTGATCTTAAGCTAACTAATGTTATTTCTACTTTAATTGAAAATTATCCTGAGTTTGCTCTTAAACTTTACCATGAGTTGTCTAAGGAGTACACTTGATTGTATGTGCATGTTGATGCCAAAGCTTTAGAGTGGTATGGCGCAGTATATTTATCCCAAGACCCAATAGGACTTAAAGAGTTATTAGAAGGTATTGATACCCATGAAGAAAATAGAACAAGATTCAAACTCCCATCCAGACTTATTGCCAAGACCTTTTTATTTCGGCTCATATATGGAGGGACTGAATGGGCATACGCTAATGACTCGAATTTTTCCCATGTATCCTCTAATCCTAAATTTTGGAAGAAAGTTATTGATGAAGCGTATACCAAGTATTCAGGTCTCGCCAAGACGCACACAAACTGGGAGCAAACTGTCATTCGTACAGGTAAGCTTGTTATGCCTACTGGTCGTGAGTATGCTTTTAGCCCCTATCGTGATGAACGTACTCTCGAATTAAAATGGCCCAGAACTACTATTTTAAACTACCCAGTACAGGGACTTGGTCATGATTTAATGGCCATTATTAGGACACTTATGTTTGCAAGGTTACGTGCTGCTCAAGGTAAAACTATTTTTAAAAGTCTTATGTGTTGTACAGTACATGACAGTATTGACGTAGATTGTCCTGATGAAGAAGTAGAAGAAGTAATTAAAATTATCAAGTCTTCTTTTGAGGATGCTCCTAAAAGATTTGAACAACTGTTTGGAGTACCCTTTAATCTTCCAATCAGATGTGAAATATTTACAGGAAAAACTCTGAAAGACTTGACACTAGTAGCATAATATGATATAATAGATATATGAATGAAGATTTAGTGTTTAGATTAAAAGAACGCGCCCGTATTCGTAGGCAAATTAAAACTAGAAAATCGGTTCAAGAAAATAAACCAGATCGAATTGCAGACCTGCTAGAAGAGGCTGCTAACAGAATAGAATTTTTAGAAGAAAGTTATAAAAGAGATATTCCATTTTAAAAATGAAAGTACAAAAAGACAATCACATTGAAATTCACAGGTTGTATACGCAAGAGCGTAAAACCTTAAAAGTAATTGCAGCACAATTCGGACTTAGTATTGGACGAGTATCCCAAATTATTAAAGAAGTGAGGAAACAACTTGAAAATCAAAGTAATTAAGACTCAAGTAGAGAAGATCAAAACCTACTTTAAGTTGAATGTAGTATTTCGTAATGTAGAAACAGATAAAGTAGATGGACGTAACATTCTCTCCTTTGTAAATAAAGATGTCTATAATGTCTTGAGTAAGGCAGAAAAAGATGATTTTTACGAGATTGAGGAGATTACAAATGATAAGGGCTATCCCGAAGTTACTTCGGCAACAAAGATTGCTGCTCCAGCAGAATCAGTGGCTTCTAAGCCAACAGGTGCAACACCAGCACCAAGAAGCAATTACGAAACTCCTGAAGAGCGCCAAGCCCGACAAGAGTACATTGTTAGGCAATCCTCGTTAGAACGAGCTATCCAAAACCTTTCCATTGGTGCCAAAGCTCCTCTTGACCCTACTGTTGTCATTGCACAGGCTAAAGTATACGTTGACTTTGTAATGAATAAACCGTCAGCTATGCAAGCTATTGCTAATATGCAAGACGACATTCCAGAAGCCAAATGATAAAATTTAATTGTAAAGTATGTAGAATTGCCAGACAATCTGCAATAGATTGTTTAGCATTTTACAGAAAAATGGTAAAATAAAGGATTCGCTGCTGTAGCTTAGTTGGTAGAGCAACCGCCTTGTAAGCGGTAGGTCGTGGGTTCGAATCCTACCAGCAGCGCCACTTATGAAAACTATTAAAGAGCGAATTAAAGATTACGTAGAAATCTTAGTAGAACATGCTCCAGAGGAAGTTCTTCTACCTTTGCATAACACTTTAATTGAAGAACTTAATCGGCTGTACCTACAACATTATATTAAATGATAGCTTTAATTGATGGAGACATTGTAGCTTATAGGTGTGCTGCCTCTTGTGAGCCCACTAAAACCAAACCAAACTTAGAGCCTGTAGAAGAAGCTATTCTACGTGTAGAAAGTTTAATGCAGGATATTATCCATGACACTGCTAGTGATTCATTTCGTTGCTTTCTTGGTGGTACTAATAACTTTAGGAAGCAAATTGACCCACAATACAAAGCTACGCGTACTAGCCCTCCTCCTACTTGGCTTGCTGACTGCAAGCAGTATCTTGTAGAGCATTGGAATGCTGAGTTGGCTGATAACTGTGAGGCAGATGATATGCTTGGAGTATATGTGTCCAGCAATTCTATTATCTGCTCTATTGACAAAGACTTGCTTCAAATTCCTGCCCAGCATTACAACTTTGTAAAAAAAGAAAAAGTAATTGTTACTAAACATCAGGGGTGGGTTAATTTTTTTACCCAGATGATCTTAGGAGACAGGTCTGATAATGTCATGGGGTTTGATGGTAAAGCACGTGGTAATCCACCACCTCAGTTTCTAATTCCAGTTTTAAAAGATTTGGAATTAATGAGTCCAGAAGAAATGTTCTTTAAAGTATGGACTATGTACGAAGACAAAGATCATTTTAATAACAATTATAAACTACTTTGGATATGGCGGGAATTAGACGATCCACTAGATTTCCTGAAACAACAACTGTTTCGGGTACAAAAGTTAGAATATACACAATGAATGGGGGCGGCTCTAGGCCCATCCACGGAGCATGGTTAAACGGTGATGAATGGCAAGTACATTCATGGCATTCGGAAGGATTTCATCATCATAACCAATCTGAATGTTCATTGGATTTGGTATGGCCTATTAAAGAATGACTGAAAAATATTTATATTGGTTAGAAGCTGCTTATTTATATTATCTACATCCAGAGCATGGAGAAATTATGGATAATTACCAATGGGATAGAATAGGCTTAGAACTAAAAAATTCAGGAGAAATAGATGAATTTGGTTCACTTTTTCAATGGAAAGAAAAAGACTATCCTGAAAGTATCCGAAAAAAATATGAAAACATCTAGTGCAAAATCAAAAGGTAGGTCATTACAGAAATGGGTAAGAGATACTTTACTAAAATTAAATCCAAGTTTAACAGCGGACGATGTACGCTCAACTGCTATGGGACAATCTGGGGTCGATATACAATTAAGCAGCGCAGCCAAGCAAAGCATCCCATACTCGATAGAGTGCAAGAATTTAGCACGCATTGCAGTGTACTCATTGTACGACCAAGCCAAAGCAAACGCTGGAGAGCTAACCCCTATCCTTGTAATTAAACAAAACCGGAGCAACCCACTCGTAGTAGTAGATGCTGAGTGGTTTTTTAAGAATAATAATAAATGAAAATTGACGAAGTAGTTGAACTTCCTAATGGGAGTGTATCCTTTAAAGCAGAACTAACCCCACCTCAAGTAAAAGTGATGGTTCAATGGTTTATCACCAGTATGATTGAAAAGGGTTTATTTAAAGTAAACGAAGAAAAAAATGAAGATACTGCTGTTAGACATTGAGACAGCCCCAAATACGGCACACGTATGGGGCCTTTGGCAACAAAATGTAGGACTACCTCAGATTCTTGAGAGTGGTTATGTCATGTGCTGGGCAGCTAAATGGTATGGAGAAGAGACTGTATATTTTGACTCCATTATGAATAGCTCCCATAAAAGAATGCTTAGAGGTATTCATAGGCTATTAAATGAAGCTGATGCAGTTGTGCATTACAATGGAACTAAATTTGACATTCCAACTCTTAATAAAGAGTTTGTATTACATGAGTTAACTCCACCAGCACCATACAAACAAATTGATCTACTGCAAGTAGCTCGGAAACAATTTAAGTTTCCTTCTAACAAGTTAGATTATGTTGCTGATGCTTTAGGTTTAGGTAAAAAGATGAAAAATATTGGCCATGAGTTGTGGATTAACTGTATGGCTAAAGATGCAGAATCTTGGAAGCAGATGGAAGAGTATAATATCCATGATGTTATATTGCTTGAAAAAGTATATGACAAGCTTCTTCCTTGGATTAAAAATCACCCTAACCAAAATTTGTATTCAGATGTAGACCATGTATGTCCTAATTGCTCTGGAACTAACTATCAGAAACGTGGATATGCTTATACAGTATCTTGTAAATACCAGAGATACCAATGTAAAGATTGTGGAACTTGGTTTAGGTCTAGTAAATCTATTAAACTAAATAAGGAATTTGTTAATGTTCGATGAACAAGTAGACGAGTATTGCGGTTTAAGTTGGGTAGAAGATATTCGTAAAGTAATTGAACGTGCAGATAAAGAAGCAACTGAAAGGATTCAAAGGGCTTTACATGAAGACATACTCTCACTCTGATTACAACGCTTTAGTAAAGAAAACAGTAGATCAAATTTATGAGTTATCTAACCTTAAAGGAGGAGAGTACGCGGGAGACACAGACCGCCTCGCTAACTTCCGCCGCAACGCCGATAGTCTTGGATTACAAAATGAGCAAGTCTGGGCAGTATATGCGGCTAAACATTACGATGCTATTATGCAATACATCAGGGACTTGGGTGAAGGTAAAACTCGACCAAGACTTGAATCCATCGCAGGTAGAGCCGATGACTTGATCGTATATTTAGTATTGTTTAAAGCTCTTTTAGAGGATAGAGAAAATGGTAGCGTGGGAATTGTGGGTGACAGCAGCCCTGTACCTGAGCATCAGTGTCAGACTTTTGGTTTCAGATCAGATGGGCCTGTCGTTAGCTTTTCTAGCGTATGCAATAGCTAACTTAGGATTTATTTGGAGTTTAAAATGAAACATAAACTAATCTACTTAGCTTCACCTTATTCACACAGATATGATTATATTCGACAACGAAGATTTGAAGACGTTTCTAGAGTGGCTGCTAAGCTCATGGAGCGAGGAAATTTGGTATTTTGCCCTATTGCTCATAGTCATCCTATTGAAACTCTTGGTCTTCCCAAGCGCATGCCGGGAGACTGGTGGCTCAAACAAGACTTCGCAGTACTGAAACACTGTGATGAAGTACAAGTATTGAAACTTAAAGGTTGGGATAAGTCTTATGGCGTAAAGAAAGAAATTGAGTTTGCCAAGAAACATAAGATTCCTGTAACCTATATTGAGGCTTAAATGAAACGCACATTTGATTTAGTAACTATTAACGGTAAATATACAGATAAAGATAACAACGAGAAAGTACGTTACCAGAAGATTGGTACTGTATTTGAAGATGAGAAGGGCCAGAAGATCAAGGTAGACCTCCTGCCTGTTGGTTGGGATGGCTGGGCCTATATGTATAAAGTAGAGGCTAAATGAACCCAATCTTTGGGGCTTTAGTAGGCCCGGTATTCGATTTAATTGGTAAGTATTTTCCCTCAGAAAAAGAAAAGAATGAAGCTAAGGTTGCTCTTATGCAAGCTGAAGCTGCCGGAGAACTTGAGGCAGTTAAGCAGCAGCTTAGTGCTATCCTCGCAGAAGCTAACAGTTCTGATCCTTGGACTAGTAGGGCACGGCCTAGTTTCCTGTATGTAATCTACGCTTGTATTTTGTTTGGTATTCCTATGGGTTTCCTTTCAGCATATGACCCAGTATTGACTGTAAAGATTGCTACAGGGTTCAAAGCGTGGTTAGCTGCTATTCCAGAAGCTCTGTGGGCATTGTTTGGTGCAGGCTACCTAGGATATACTGGTGGACGTACTTATGAAAAGATTAAGGGAGTAGCTTCATAATATGGCAGTGACATTTGAAGAACTTAGAGATAAGCTTCGACAAGTGGATGAAATATCGTTATTAGAAATTCTGGATATTAGCTCGGAAGAGCTAGTAGAAAGGTTTCAGGATAGAATCGAAGACAGAATGGAAGAGTTGGAGTCTGATTTTGAAGAAGAGAGTGACGACGAATAGACAGCAGGAGACTGAAGAAAAGCTTGGTAAACTGCGTCATCGCATCCGCGAGATTGAAGATAAAGAACAAGAACAAGAACTAAAGGACTACATTGGAACAGAAACGATTCAAAACAGACCTAGCCCAGACGGTCTTCAAAAACAAATACGCCCAAGGCCCAAATGATACGTGGGACGCTCTTGCGGAGAGATTGGTCGAGGATGTCTGTGGCAGTAGATGGGGTACAACAAATAAGCTCATGTCTGACTCTGATAGGGCAGAACTTGCCGAGCATATTAAAACAATGCGATTCATTCCGGGTGGGCGCTATCTGTACTACGCAGGACGGCCCTACAAAGCTTACAATAACTGTTACTTGCTTAGAGCCGAAGAAGATACCAGAGAAGAATGGAGTGCAGTAACATGGCGTGCTATGTCTTGTCTTATGACTGGTGGGGGAATTGGAATTGACTATTCAAGGCTTAGACCCGCTGGAAGAGTTCTATCTAGAACTGGCGGAGTCGCAAGTGGCCCTATCCCGCTTATGTACGCTATTAACGAGATTGGAAGAAATGTCATGCAAGGCGGCTCCCGCCGATCAGCGATTTATGCAAGTCTCAATTGGGGACATGAAGACATCCCTATCTTCCTTAGAGCAAAGAATTGGACGCCTGAAGTAAAAGAACTGAAAGAGAAAGACTTCAATTTCCCTGCTCCTCTTGATATGACTAACATCAGTGTTAACTATGATGATGAAAGTCTACGTGGTGGATTGGAGAACAATAAAATCTTTCAAGAGAATGTTCTACAAGCACTTATGACAGGTGAACCGGGCTTCTCTTTCAACTTTGGAACAAAGGAAAATGAAACTCTTCGTAATGCTTGTACTGAGGTTACCTCTGAAGATGATTCAGATGTTTGTAATCTTGGTTCGATCAATCTTGGAAATATTAAATCTCTTGAGGAATTCAAATCTGTTGTGGAACTATCATCCAAGTTCTTGGTATGTGGAACACTACGAGCTGACCTCCCTTACGAGAAAGTGTATAAAATTCGAGAAAAAAATCGACGACTTGGATTGGGGCTTATGGGCATTCACGAATGGTTACTCCAACGTGGTCAGAGATATGAAGTTAACAAAGAACTGAAAGAGTGGTTAAGTGTCTACAGAGACGAATCAGAACGAGCAGCTAACGAGCATTGCGATAGACTCTTTATTAGTAAGCCTAAAGCTTATCGAGCAATTGCCCCGACAGGCTCGATTGGAATCCTTGCGTCGACTACAACAGGTATTGAACCAGTCTACGCAGTGGCATACAAACGGCGCTATCTTACGGAGGGCACCAAGTGGAAGTACCAATTCGTTGTTGACGGAACCGCCGACAGACTCATTAAAGAGTATGGCGTTGACCCAGAAAAAATCGAAAGCGCAACGGACTTAGCTAATGACCCAGAAAGACGAATCAAGTTCCAAGCGGACATTCAAGATTACGTTGACATGTCAATCTCCTCTACCATTAACTTACCATCTTGGGGGAGTAAGGAGAACAATGCCGGAACCGTTAGCTCATTTACTGAAACGTTGGCTAGGTATGCACCACGCTTACGAGGATTTACTTGTTATCCAGATGGAAGTAGAGGAGGTCAGCCCATTACAAGAATCGACTATAGTGAAGCCTTAGCACATAAAGGTGTTGAGTTTACTGAGGTAGATATTTGTGAGATTACAGGCCACGGAGGTAGCTGCGGTGTATAGAGTAACACAAAGAAAGGAAAATAATACCCACTTTAAAAATTGTCAAATGGAAAAGCGGTGGTATTATAACTCAAATCATGGTAGCTAAAAAAGAAAAGTTTCCACATAAAGCGGTATTGGTTGTGTGGGATGATGCGGAGGTATCTAATGATTGGCAGGAGACTCCCAAGGAAGAAGAACTAGAACAAGGTACAGTGTATACCTTAGGGTTCCTAGTAAGAGAGACAGAGAAGTACCTGCTGATTGCAAGCACTTATGATGGAAATATTACCAATGCTCGTACTAAAATTCCTAAAGGAATGATTGTAGAGCGGAGAGAAATTAAACTATGATTGGTATTACTTTTTCTACAATTATGGGTGTAGCTTTGGGATTTGAAATTGCTGATAAAGCAGATACTGAAGCCAATGGGGATGATTGGGCAGTTATCATTGACATCCTTATTCTTCGTATTCTAATCTTTAAAGCTAAATCTGAGTAATAAAAAAGGGGCCTTGCGGCCCCTTTGTTTTATGGATAAAAGATTCTTCGTTTAGATTTAGGAGGTACAGTTTGAATATGAACCCAACCTTTAGTAGCACTAGGATGCTCCATGTAAACATCTACTGCTTCTAATGCCGACGGATTATTAATTAACCAATCATCAAAATCACCATCAGGGTCACTAATATCAATTGCTTGACCCGTCATATGCTTTGAATTCGGGGCAGCATTTGGAGTAGCACCATTAACTCTAGGCGGTCTCCAGCCTGAATTAACCTTCCTTTGGGTTGTATCACCAGTAGCCTGTTTAAATTGAGCTAACAAAAGGTTTGCCTTATTAACTGTAACTTGGGCATTACCTCTAATAGTTTCATTTAAATCCAACGGATACTGTTTATCTCTACCCATCCAATAATCATTTAGTGTAATCATTTTATAAAAGTAAATACATGCTCTTTAAAGTAAGTAATAAGCACTGTACCAAGGAATACTAAACCAGCCCATACGGAACCTTTGACTACCTGCTCCATAACAGCTTCTCTAAGTTTTTTACGACTTTGTAATTCCTCAATCACTGCTTGATGATATCGACAATGCCCGGCAAGATCATTACCGGGAAATGCCGACTCAATTTTCTCTACTTTATCTTCAAGTATTTCTACCCTTTCCCCTAAGTTAGGTTTAGAATCCATAATATTTACCTACCAATATGTAAATTAAATGTACGTTGAAGTTCCTGAGGATTAGATTCAAGCATCGCTCGTTCCGCTGGAGTCAATTTAGATTTTAAATACCTATCCTGTAGAGCAGCTTCAAACCTTTGAGGATCACCACCAAGTTTTACAAATACTTGAGCAGCTTTCTCAGTTTTCTTTGCCACAGAAAAAGTATTTTTGTCAGCCAAGATTTCTTTAATTAAAGAATCTAAAGCTTCCGTTCTATATTGTTGCCGTTCTAATTGAGAAGTTTTCTTTGTATAATCTTTGGTTTTTGCTATAGCTTCTTCAGTAGAACGCCCACCAGCAAACCTAATTGCGCGATCAAATGAATCTCTACGGTATTCTCCAGTACCCTTTTCAGGATTACGTATTAGAGCTTTACCATTTTTATCTACAGGGTCTGTGTAAAAAGCTTCTTCACTAATACCTTTTAATGAGGTTGGTAATACATCATGAATAGCCTTTTGTTGCTTACTTTGACTTGTAGGGTCTAATGCAAGACTAGCAGTTGAACCAATAGCCTTACCTGCAAAGCCAGAACCGGGAAGAATAATATCAGATGCTGAATTACCTATAGTATCCTTCATCCCTGTTTTACTAGAAAAGTCAATCCCAGTTACAGTAGACAAAGGCCCTACAAGCATCCAATTAGGCATACCACTTTCAATAGCTAGTTCATTAAACGAAGGCAGTCTCCGTCCTTTAGAACCTTGACCTAATTGATTATTCCATACTGACCTAATAGCTTCATATGCTTCAATACCAGCAGCACCAAGTACCCCTGCTGTTAAACCTAACGCACCTACAAGTGCGCCAAAAGAAATCAAATCCTTACTGGTCATATGAGAAAAGAATTGATTCCACCAGTTAGCCGGATATTTCATCAGGAACAAACTGGTATTACCAATCAATCCCCCTGAACTCATAGCCATTGGGGATTCAGGTGCCCTATAATCTACCATTGCTCGATTAGTTAAATCCGCAGCAGTTTGGAATGCTTCTTTTTTAGGAACACCGCTATCTATAAGCATATGTACTGCATTAAGAAACACATAGCTTCGTCCCACCCGATCAGCTTCTTTTGGAGAAACGTTCCAAACATCCCCAGCAATATGTGCCATTCTAGCAGCACTAGAACTACCCAACTCAACACTATCACCAAATACAGCGGCTCTAGCTACGTGGTTAGTTTCAGCCCATTTCCATGCTTCCCTAGTAATGGGGTTACTCATATTTAAAGATTTGCTTGCAGATACAGCAGCTTCTACTGGATTAATACCTTTTCTTTCCAGCATAATTTTAAGATCAGGAGTAGCATTAATAACTTGAATTAACTGGGTTGCGGCAAATACTATATTATTAGGGCCACCAAGAAGCATACTATTAAGCGTACCCTTAGACCACTCAGCAATATCTCTGATTGGAATACCGGCATTAGTAACTTCTCTTTCAAGAATGTCGGAAACTTTACCAAGAGTATTTCTACGCACACCAATAGCATTCAAACGATACTGGTTCATGTAAGTAGAAGTATTAGGCAGTTTATCTTGAATACCTTTGATAGCTTCACCAATATTGTGAAACATCTTTTGGTTTTCACCCCAAACAAATCCCTTTTCAATATACTCTAATTGAGCCTTCCAAAAATCTTTAGCATTTTGTAACTCAGTACGATCAAGCCTGTACCCTTCCGCTCCACCGACTGCTACTTTACTTTTTTCTTTAAGGTGCTGATTTCCACCTTTACTGTAAGAAGCAGTTCTCTGTAAATACTCCTCATACAAACTCTTGACAGCTTCAATTCGAGGGTCTCCCGCCTCTGCTAAACGATTAAACTCGTTCAACGCAAATTCAACTTCCCCTTTATTGTGTTTTACATAATCAAAATCCAATACATCAAAATCAAACTCTTTTCCTTTTTCAGTTTTGAACTTATTAAGGAGAGCGTCCAATTTCTTAGGAGTTTTTTCAGCTAACACAAATACAGGTTGTCCGGTTTCTTTGTCTCGAACAATAGCTTTATAATTACCTTTAAATGTAGAAGCAAAATAGTTACTTCTTGGTTCTACAGTTTTTTGACCAATTTCACCTAAAATTTTATTAGTATGATCTAACTTGGCTTTAAGTCCGGTTTGAACCGCTTCCCAAAAACTAATAGCATTTTCAGAAAATCCCAGCCGCTCAAGTCTAGCCCTGTCTACAATTGAATCAGTACCTTCAATCTTTTTAGCTAGATAAGCAAGGTCTTGTAACTCCTGCTTGTTTATTTTAGATTCTAATTTAGAGATAGGATCAACAAAGGTATTCTTTAAGATAGCAGCTTCAGTATACGCATTGTCAAAAGCTTGATATGAGTACTTAACAAAAGGATTGTTAGTATTTCTAGCTTTTAAATTAGCTCCAGACTGTACTGTAAGGCCTACCTTAAGTTGTGTATCAGTTAAATCTTTTTCAGGAGTAATAGAATCAGCATACTCAGTAAGTAATTGTTTAGGGTCATCAGGTACTCTGCTAACACCATCAAACACTTTACCAGTGCCCGGTAGAGCTTTAGTAGCTTGTTCGGTAGAAACCGCTTGCTCAAACTTAGTCGGCCCTACCTCCTCCTTTTTTCCAAAAGCTTTAAACAATCCTTTTAAAAGAGGAGACTCACCTACATCCGGTACAGAACCTCGCTGAGAACTTCCAGCAAAGGTTTGGCCTAATTGCTTTCCACCATTAGGAAATATTTCTTTAATATCAGAGATATCTACAATTCGTTTATCTTCAGACATTAACTGATGGTAAGGTAACGGCCCAGATTCTACTCGATGCATAGAATCTCTAAGTACTACGGGCATTAAATCTACTCCCATCTTTTCCATAGTATGGGCACGATGCCTACCTTCATGTCCAGTAACTTTACCCCCATCAATGTTTAAAAATGGTATATCTCTTAACCCATCAGAAGAACGAAGTCCTTCTCTAATACTGCGAATTTTAGGGCCCGCCATATCCCTCATTTGTTGGGTGAGGTCTGGTCTGGATTTAGGAAATCTATTTTTAGCAAGTTCTAAAAATTTAGTAGGAGATACCCATACAAGGCGAGACCTTGATTTAGGATCAAGAGAATCATTAATAGCAAAATTTAAAGCTTTGGAATTAAATGTACCTTTAAATTTTCCAAGAAGTTCCGTGGGGCCTAACTTAGTTAACAAATCTGATACCTTACCTGCTCCTAACAATTCAGGAGAAATGGCACCACGTTGAGACTTAGGCACAAACCTACCTTTAGAATTTCTAAAAGGATCAAAAGGTTTACCAGCTTCTGGGAAAGTGCGAGTATCCCTAGCACCAGTCTTTTCAATTGGAAGGGCAGTGTCTTTACCAAACCCAAACAGGCCGGGTTTATCTCCAGAGCCATACCCTGTCCACCCATGCCGTTCAAGTTCCTGCCGGATAGCTCTAAGTTCTTTAGAAGCTTCTTTCCCAACAACCCCACCTTTTTGAGCCTCAGTTAACCGTTGAGCTTCCTGACGAAGCAGAGTTTGCACAGTAGGATCAGCATCAATATATTCAGGCCTCAACATAAACTCATTAGTAGGATGAGTATGATTAGTAGCCAAGGCAGTAGTTGGGTCTTCTACTTTTATTTCACCACGTACAAACCCATCATCAGGTTTAGGGGTTTCCCCCATTAATGTAGGTTCTCTTGTTTTAGTTTTAAGTTCTGTAGTGTATCCAAACACTTCTTGAGTCTTGGGAGTTTCTACACCATATTGAGGAGCAATTGGTTTTTGTTCATCAATAGCTTTAGTAGCCAACTCTAAATCTCTAGGAACAGCTTGTCCCTCAGGTGTTACCTGAATGGGAGTATTCCTAGCATCTTGAGTCATCTTCTCCGCACGCTCTTTCCAGAACTGGTAATCTTCAGTGTAATTAGGTTCTTTTTTAGAAGGCTGTGCAAAATCCTCGTCAATAGCTTTACGGCGTTCTACTGGAGGAAGATCAGCAGCTTTAGTTTTACCTTTACCCTTAATCAAAGGCAGTGGCACAAAGTTACCCAAACCTTCACCAATAGTACGAAGAGCATTGTGCTGTTGCTCTAATTCAAATCGTTTTTTGGGGTCTTTTTCAGCTTCTTCTAACCTTTTAGCAGTAGACGAACTAATACCGGGGTACAATCCAGTAACCTCACCACCAATGTTTACACCCTCACCAAGAAACTCTTGGACTTTTTCTAACCCTTGTCCAATCTTTTCTTGATATTGTTTGGTTTTAGCATTGCCTTCCGGGAACCATTCAGATAGATTGGAACTAGCAGACCTATCCCAAGCACCTTCCGCCCCGCCAATGGCAGTTTCTCCAATAGCGCGAAGACCTTGAGGAATAGCCCCCACCATCCCCAAAGCAGTTCTACCTACAGCACTAGCAGCAGAACCTAAACTAAATTCATTTTCTTGATTACCAAATTGAGTTTGCCAAGCTTTCATGGCTCTAGTAGCATCATCATCGCTACTAAAGTCATGTACACTACCATCCGGCATTGTATATCTAGGCATAAATACTCCTTACGTTATTCCCATTTACCAGTTTGACTATTCCATTTTTTAGGTGGGGTTTCTAAACTACCATACGGATTAGAAGAGCCCTGTGCTGGAATACCCATAGCACCCACATCCGGCCTACCAATACCAGAAGCTCTACGTTCAGCTTCTCTACGAAGGGCGGCTTGTTTAGCTAGTTCAGTATATCGTTGTGTAGCCATCATGTCCCCGGACTCTTTTGCTAAATCAGCAAGCATCAGAAAAGCTTCAGGATTACCTTTAGCAGCTTCTTTACGAAGAGTAGCTATTTGCTCGGCACTAACATCTTTTCTACGAGCATCCGCAGCATAACGAGTAGCACCGGCTTGTATGCCAGCAATCTTCTCTTTAGATACATTATCTTCAGCAGAGATACGATCAGCATTACGAAGAGCAGGATCAGCAGCACGTAAAGTATCTCCCATTTTTTGCATAAACTGGAGAATCTTTTCTGGAGGTTGCTTAATCAAAGCTTGAAACTGAGGGCTTTCTGTCATACCCGGAATTTTAGAAGCAAATTGGGTAAGAGCAGGCACATATTCAGAAGGAGGTAAACTACTAGCCATCCATGCAGCCCGCTCTGTAATTTCTTTACCCAACATTGCCCGCTGTTCAGCTTGATTTTTAGCGTTAGTATTAGAAATAGTGGTGTCTTTAGTCCCAGCCATAATATCAGCTTCAAGTCCAGTTTTACGGGCTCGATCTAAATCACCTTGACGCATACCTCTAAAATAAGCATCGTCCTTGCCAGCGGCTTCTCTAGCTTGTGAGCCTTTAATAGTAGCTTCCAAAGGATTCATAACACGGGATTGCTCATTAGCAAGATTCATACGTTCTAAATCAGCAAGAGACAAATTCTCATTAATAGGATTCATCCTACGGCGCATATCATTTTGTTCTGAGATATACTGGGTAGCAGTGCCTCCGCCTACAATATCTCGCAATGATTGTGCAACATTAGCATTAATCTCTGGATTAAACATAGCCATATTAACCTACTGCCTCCCACAAATCTTTATTTACTAATGTGTTAAACATATTGGAACGACCCTTACCGGCACCCTGATACAATCCTTGTAATCCAGAAGTATTAGGTTGTGTATTAAATCTAGACAAACCTTGGCTGTATTGATTAAATTGATCCGTACCATACTTCTGCATCTGAAGAGCAAGTCCAGCAGTATCTGATCTACGGCCCCGTGCAGCCTGTTGTCTACGGTAAGTATCCATAGCGCCCGCTTGAGATTGTTTAAAAGCAGGACTATTAAAAAAAGCATTAGGATTGGTATACAAATCCTGAGCAGCGTTGTTAGCCCAAGCCCCGCGATCCGCTAATTGGTTAAATCTATTAAGAGCAGCTTGATTGGCTTGGTTATCACTAGCCATCGAATACAAATCAATACCAGTTTTAGCTAATTGATATTGAGGGCTTTTTAGGATATCTTTAAGTTTATTTCCGGGGCTACTCATAGTTTCTGCCGGGCCATAACCATACGAGCCCGCATCTAACCCATCCATACCTACCTGAGGAGCAGAATCCATACTTTGAGTAGGATTAAACACATTCTCCTGAGCCATTGGATTTGGATCAATGCCAGTAGTACCAAACTCATTTACTGTACCATAATCACTAATAGCAGGGTCTAGTGCAGGAGATAAATCAAGACCGGCAGAAGTATTAATATCTCCACCAAAAGATTCAAGCTCAGATAAATATTGATCCGGGGTAATACCAGCAACATCTGCTTGACTCATAATTTCTGGGGAAAATCCCGCAGCTAAATCAGCGCCCGCAATGCCCAAATCCGCCATATAAGATTGGAATCCACTACCCAACTCACCCGCAGTTAATGGGCCTACAAATTCTCCTGCCCCAGCCGCCGCAGTGGCAAAAATACCACCTGCTGCCATTTCAGCAGCAAACCCGGCAGCTAACTCTGCTTCTAACAGTGGGCCTACAAACGCAGCTTCTGTACCCATTATAAATCCCTTTCCATTAAATATTCTTTTTCAAATTCTTTAACTTGTCTCATTCCCCATTTAAGGTTCCATTTAAGGATAAAAGGATCATCTTTAGGTATAAGACTGAACATCTTTTTAAACCCCATAATTTTTAAAAGAGTGATTAATACTTGTTCGTATGCCTTACATTTACGTGCATTAGATTTAGACCAAGTATGTATATGCACATGGATAAAAGGCACACCTTTATAAAACTCTACACGTATGTGTCCAAAGTCTGCTCGAATTTTAATATCTTCTAGCATTTTATCACCGATACATAATAGGTTCTAGAAACAGGATCAATAGAACCAGCAGTTGGATTGTTAGCTACAATAGTCACTGTATTAGTTGAACTAACATAACCATACACAACTAATCCGGCCTCTAATGCTGTAGATGGAGTAACTAAAACTGTATCTCCTGCTGCTGCACCAGTAATTGACACTGTAGTAGTTGCTGTACTTACCGCGGAAATACTAGCAAAATCATGTGTAGTAGAGCCAGATAATGCTTTAGTTAAATGGTAATAATTACCTACAGAACCACCTTGAATACTTTGTAATTGTGAATGAGGGCGAGTAGGTAAATCATCTAACTCAGCCCCCGCTTTATCTACTACTACCCAAGGTACACTACCTGATGTTTGTACAAAGTTACGTAGTTGTCTAAACCATTCTAACCAAATAAAAGAATTATTGTTTTCTTGAGTAATTGGAGGAGGTGGTAGATACGCAGGCATTAATGTACCCCCATATTATAATCTATTTCCAAATCTTCAATCCTTACAGGATAATTATCCGCATGTGTTAGTTTAAAAGCCAACCTACGGAATCTACCTATACGTGTAAGAAAAGGTCTAAGATTTAAATCTACAGTACGCCCAGTAGACCAAGTATTATAATCATCTTTAGTATACGTAATTGTAGCTAAAGTAGAAGCACTAGTTTTATCACAGACAAGACTTAATCGATTAATAGTTTTTTGATTAATAGTTTCAAAATCAATTAAACTAGTGACAGCTTCCATAAGAATATTTACACCGTCGTCTTGATATACAGCCGGACTAAACGTATAAATTTTACCATTGGTATTATGCTGCATTAAACCATAACCTTGGGCATCACAAGAATAAGAACAAGTAAAAGCCACATGATTACCAGAACTATTGCTACTCCATTCATGCCACATTTTTTCTTCCATGTCATAAACAAGAGTTCTAGAAGTAAGGTTAATTACATAAAACTGGTGTCCAGTACTTCTAATTAAAAATGCTTTGGCATTTGTAATATTAGTACCTTCGCCATCTAGTACTTTATCTACCCACTCTAAAGAAATTTTACTAGGTTTAAATCCCTCAATTTCCCACACAGCGTGGCCACCAATACCTGACTGTCCAATAAAGAACATAGAGCGTTCAAAAGAAACTACAGTATCTCTTGACATTGCTCCTATCTGTTGAGCAGCACCATCGTTTCGTGCAAGAGGAGAGCCTGTAGCATTAGCAGCATCATAAAAGAATTCAGTGCTTCCTTCTCCAAAAGCTACTACTTGATTGTTTTGCCTACTAAGAGCCACAATATCTTCAGGATACATTTCAGCAGTAATAAAATTACTAGTCTGCCATGAATCTGGAGCATCTACATCGGAGTTATAAATATCCGCAGAGTCCTCAGCGGCTAAGAAAATATAACCATCTGCAAACACCGGAGTAGGAATATGTGGGCTAGGGAATCCGCCGTAATATCCTTGACAAGTCCAAGTCACTGTCCCGTCTACTACAGTATCCCCAATTACTGTTGGCCATGCAGGTTCCCCACCACCACTAGTACCTGCCGTTGTAACTTGATAAAAAAATGTATTCTCAGTAGTAGGCCTACGTCTAGCTCCTAAACTATAGGCAGTAGTTGAAGCCCATGCACTATAAGTTTGATTAATGTGGGTCACTACATCAGATTCATCAATAATGTATCCATTAGTACCATCACACAAAAACAAATAATTTACTGTGCCATTAGCCGGAACAAGTCCTACAGTTCCAGTACTAGTAGAAAGTGTTAAAATATTTGTAGTATTAGAATAAACTTTATCCCCAAAAATAGAATAAATTTTACCATTCCATGCTACACATCCTCGTCCAACCCCAGCACTAACTGATTGAAAAGTAGTAAGGCCGGGGCGTTTAACTAGATATACACGTTGTCCTTTTACAATAGGATTTTTAATAGACTCAGGAAAACAATTAATGTATCTCTGATCTTTAGCACCAGAGGCATCCCGTGTATTAAATGCTCCTACAAAAGGAAAGCGAACTGTTTTATAAGTTTGACTTTCTGGTGTTTTAGTAAATGCCATTAAGAACCTCTAAATGATGTGTCAGGTTGTACAAAAAAAGATGCGTTTTCTTGTAAGCTATCTTGGGCAGCTTCAATGTACATTTTAGATAATCCCTCTAATTTTGCTAAGTCATTAGGAGGAACTCCAAAACTAGGAGCAAGAGCTACAGCTAAAGCATAAGTTAAAGGTAAATTCCATTCAGTAGGAAAATCAGGAGTATCTGTAGAAGTATCAAAATCTTGGAACGGACGTTGATATCTAATATAAATAGAACTGTTAGTTACTGAATAACTATCTGGTTCTGGATAAATGTAAATAGTGCCTGTAGTATTTAATGGTTGATAAGCCAATTGTACTGGAGTAGCATCTACAAATTTATTACCTAATCTATTGTATTCTTGAAGACTTACAATATTAATAGGTGTATCAAAATTACTAGTTGTATCTCTACGCCATGCTTGAATAATTTTAATAGGTTTAGGAGAATTAATTGTCTCACCAATCCCAATAGAATATGTAGCAGTATTAGCAGTTAAAGCAAAATTAGTAGTAGTAATAGCCCACAAGGGCATCCCTACTTGACCGGCTAGTGTTTTAGTTAATCCATTAAGTACTCTAGCTCCTTTAGTTAACTGGGCAGAGGTGGGAGTATCATTTTCATCCACTGCACCACAAAGAGCTAAAGCATCCGTAATAATTTCATTACGAGTCATTTCCCAGTTATAAGAGGATGATGTAGTCATTATACTTTAATTTCCTCTACAGTAATACTGGAAGTTAACTTTCCACCAAAT
>JACCDR010822870.1_pt1 | contig 38078 bp, 61 predicted proteins | sample 7446431 | NCBI WGS metagenome assembly JACCDR01 (sample SAMN15323443, study PRJNA562643) | freshwater metagenome | isolation source: river surface water | place: USA:Blue River Watershed | collected 2017-08-17 | reverse complement strand
GGTGCCGTTTACGATTTGTATATAAAGGCCGGAATCGATGATGCTAAAACATTCATAGAGCAAGAAATCTATTCTCCGGTATCGGCGTATTCGCTTCCAAGGAGATCCCGATCTTCGGTTGGATACCATATTCCGCCACTACCAAATCAATTCGTTCCGACTTTGAATGATAAGAACGTACGTCAGGCGTCTAGAATCATAAAGAAACGATCTATTGGAAAGAACTTCTACAATACGATCATTTACAAGTTTGATGTTGATTCGATTACGGACAAAATGCTTCAGGGTAAAATCTACACTGACGCAACATCGCGAGATGAAATTAAAATCGGAACTAAAGCGCTTATAATTGAGGCGGGCGGTTTGAGAGACGAGAATATTGCGTCTATCAATGCATCAAGACGGCTTCAAAGATATGCGTTCGCGGCTGATTTCTTTTCTCAAATCAAACTTCTGTTCAAAGATGGTTATTATATTGAGCCAGGCGATATCGTTATACTGGATGGCACTAATCTTAATATCGCTAATTTTGATAGTGGAAAACGAGACGGCGATACTAAGCTTTATGAAGTCATTTCTAAGACACTTGATTTAAGAACGGGCGATATTGGTCTTGAGCTCACAAATACAGGATTTAATCAGGAGCAAAAATACGGTCTAATTTCACCTGCAAGTTATGTTAGACGTGGAATTTCAAATACTCAGTTTGAAATAGAAAGTTCTTTTGCGTCAGAATTTAACGATAATGAATACCTGAAATGGAATTCATTTGATCCGCTCCCAATTAGGGTGAGAAACCTTGATTATTCGATTTCTGCAACGGGTCTAGTGTCTCAATTTACTGGAAACATCGTAACTCTAGAGAGTTCTCTTGGGTTTACCGCATCAGCTGGAATGCTTATGGAATTTTCTGACTATCCTGTGTCGGAACCTATTAACCTCGTCTACGTTGCCATTAGTCAGGATGCTAGTGGGTTTGCAAACGGAGACCTACCATTTAGTATGATTTAATATGGCCGATTTACCATCAGTTGAAAGTAAACTTAACGATCTTGAAGTTGCCCAAAACAAGCCGGTAACCGAGGCGCTGCTGACTAAAATCGGTAGCAATATAAATGCTCTTATAGATGCTGACGTAGTTCATGATTCTGATATCGCAGATTTGGAATCAGATTTAACAACGCTAACAACAAGGGTTAATAGCGCAAAGAACGTTACAACCCTTTATAACACCTCAACTTTTATGTTTTCTGATCTAGGTTGGTCATTGGGTAACGTGGGACCAGGCGTATGCAGAATGAAAGCAAGAACTACAAACATTTTATCTAATTACAAACTAGTTCAATATTCAGATTTAAGTTTTTTTTATCAAACTGGACCAAATCCTGGGGATATTCTGGCAATGCCTACTGTTATTGATGAGTTCGATACAGGAGTCCTGGCTTCTAGTTCAAATTGGCATGATCTGACCTGGGAGGCTACGGCTACGCAATGGATTTTTTATATTAAGATTTTTAGATATGTTGCTGTTTAGACTTTAAATCTTCTCTGTGCGTTATAGTCTTCGAATTCATTACGGAACATATCGAGAATTTTGATAGCAAAAAGGCAAACATTCTTTTTTGATGGATCTGATTCAATTCTATCCATTAGCTTTGATTTCATCATTCCCAGAACTGCATCCATATCGTTAATAGTGTTTGTTCTGGCTCCGACGATCTCATCTACCATGAGATTTTTATTTATTTCAAAATCGTGAATTGCCTTCTTTACGTATCGCTTTGTCCAGTCATCCATTGATAAGTTTTAAAAACTCCTTCTGGCGTATTTGGTTCAAAAGTCCAAGCTCAAGATTGGTTGTCACATAATTTTTAGCTGTATTGATGGCCCTCGATATAAGTCCAGGGTTCTCAATTAGCTCATTAATTGAATTATAAAATGATTCTGGATTTTCGGCCTCGTAATTTACAACTCCGGGACGATCAAATTCCTGAAAGTTAGGTCCAACAAAAGCGGCTCCGGCGTGTGTGGCCTCTAGAAAACAAGCCATGGATTTGCATCTATTAAAAACGCAATTTGATAATGGGTGAGTCATGATTGCGGGTTTCAATTTCCAGATTTCTTCGAAGTAATCCATTGTTTCCATGCCATCGATGAAACTCACGTTTGGATAATTTCTAGATAAAAACCATGGATATTGATTCATAAACACAAATATCCAATCTCTATTTTCAGTAATCAGTCTCTCAAATCCGGACAAAACGGTGATGCAATCATGAACGTGCGATGTTGATCCTCGCCACAGAACGATTTTGCTACGCTCCTCTTGAATTTGCTTTGCGTATGGAAACAGTTTGGAATCGTATCCGTTGGGGACAACGACCACTCTTTTTGCACCACGATTCACATATTCCTGTTTCAGTTCCGTGGTTGTTACAAAAACCGTATCTGCTAGGTCAACAACGCGTTTAATGACTTCTTTAACATCGTTGTTTTGGCAATAAGTTCTCCATGCAGGATTGTCGGTTTTCAAATCGAAAAGATAATCATCGTAATCAACTACGATTTTCATGCCCCATTTTTTAGCTAATTGAAGTGCTGCTAGATGTTCTTTCCGAAATGGTCTCTGTGCAAAAACAAGGTCACACTGGGTGAGATTGGACCAGTTCACCTCGGTCGGCAAAACAAACTCAAAATTACATTCCGAGCGCATGCGCCTAAATGGTCCCATGGCCCGATAGAACGATAGAGGATCAAGTGGATTTGGGGTTATCGTGAAGATCTTATATGAAGCCATGTTTCAAAATCGTCCTTTGTTGTGTGAGCATGGGCATATTCCCATTTGTATTGTTTATAAAGCGGGTGACTTTGAACGGATTCATGAGCCTCTTCTTTGTAATCCGAAAGGTAAACCCACTTTTTAGATAGCTTCTTCACCATGGGCCACATCATGCATTCGATGCCTCCATAGAATTTATTTGGCTCTTTTAAACCACCCACGGCTTTTAAAAATGATCCAGGCCACGCGCAAATCGAGTTTACACATGGTGATCTGCATTCTTTTGTAGCGATTCCATTTATAATAATATCTTTATAGCCACGCTCGATGATTTCACGTTCGGCGGGTGGGTTCATAAGAGAGCCCCAGGCTACAGACGGGTGGGAGGCGACCTCAACAAGAGCTTTTCCCCAGTTCTTGGTTACAGGGTATGTATCAGGATCGATAGCGATGATGACGTCGGTATCTAAAGGGGAAAGGCCATCGATGAGATAGTTGTATCCCGCCTGTAGCCCGAGGTTCTTATTTTCGTCGTGGTATTTGATATTGTAATACTCACAAAGCTCTTTAACTTCTTCATTGTTTTTATGTTTATCAATCGGGAAATGATTATTTAGTAGATGATGTTCTACCGGTATTCCGATTGTCGAGTAAACTTGTTTAAGACAGGATCCAAGAACTGATGAGGGAGCGAAACCTAAAGTGACAGCGAAAATACGCATTGAAACCCCTATTCCTTTGATTGAACCTAAACACGTCGATCCTCGCTTGTTTATGAAATATTTTCAACGATCGATTGATGAAAAACGACTCGCAAACCACGGTCCGTGTTACGAAATTGCACGCGATAAAATCAAAAAACAATTAACTTTCAATACGATGCTCTGTAATGCAACGGTCGGATTGGAGCTTGCGCTACGAGCCAGATTCAAAGCAGGCACGAAAGTTTTAATTCCAAATTTCACATTTGTTGCAACTCTAAGAGCAGTCGAAGCTGCGGGTATGATACCCGTTATTGGTAGGGTAGATGAGCAAAGCTGGGCACTCGATCCTGAAGCGCTAAAGGCTCACAAAGGTCCTGCAATCGTAGTTTCTCCTTTTGGACACGGAATAGATTTCGATGTGTACGAATCGCTAGGCTATCCGCTTGTTTATGATCTAGCGGGTGGTTGGGGACTTCCCTATAGGGGTGAGAATGTTGCAGTCTACAGCTGGCATGCAACCAAAAGATTCTGTGTGGGTGAGGGTGCTTCGGTTGTTTCAAACGATTTTAGAATTATTAATGAGATCGATCGCCTTAGTAATTTTGGGCACACAAATGGAAAGATCTCAGAAATTCATTGTGCAGTTGCGTGCGCGTTACTTGAACATGGAATTCCAAGTTATCAGCATCATTATTTCTACTATTGGAACTCTCTTATGAATCACAAAGGATTCGATGTTTGTTCTGGATCATCGGAGAATGTGTCGATGCTTTGTTTTAAGTTTAATCCAAATGCGATTTACGAGTTACAAAAGCAAACAACGTTTATGACAAGGCGATATTATTATCCGCTTTTAAATGCGGAACTAAATCCTGGCATGCAAAGTATTTTTGCACTTCCTAGGGATTCTCAGCACGAGCTAGTTGTTCAAGAGCTTCGAAATCTCCTTGGCGATCTTTGATTTTTTTAGCGGGCATTCCTGAGTAAATAGAGTTGGGATTAGTTTTTCCTATTAAAACTGAGTTCCCATAGAGCGTGGAACCATAGGCAAGGGTGCTATTTGGCAAGACTACTGAGTTAAATCCGAGGCCAGTAAATTTTTCTAATGTTACAAGACCTGATCTCACATTTCGCGTGTGGAAAGGTACCATAGGCCCAATAAGCACAGCACGAGAGTAGTCATCCGAGGCAGAATATATTCGCGATCCGGCAGCAACAGCAGAGAAATCATGAATATCGATACCATAAGAACCGAAGAGACAACTGAACGATGAAACATGTGTATATGATCCTATGTTAATAAACCCGCGTTCTCCGCAGGATATTACACAATAGGCGTCGATCCTAACATTGCTACCGAGTTTTAAATTTTCAGGGTTATAAACAAGTGTCGTTTCATGTAGGTAACAGTTCTCACCGCAATGAGCTCCCATGATACGAATCTGATCTGAGTTTCGAAATCCCCTCATAGTGATAGGATAAGAGTATGCCTCTACCAAGGTCAATGGCGGGACTTAGAGCTAAGCGAACAGGCGAACAATTTGAGGCATTCTTTGAGCGCGTTTGTCAGGCACAGAAAATTGATTGCATAAGAATTCCTGATGGATGCAAACAAATTGGAGCATACAAACTGCAGAGAGTTAAAACTCCATTTGATTACATATTGGCCCATAACAAAAAAGTATGTTTTGTAGATCTGAAAGTTTTAACGGCAAACAAGTTCCCATTTTCGCTGATAGTTCCGCATCAATTACGCGCGCTCGAGGCACTTGGGAGGCATAGTAACTCAGGATATTTGATTTACTTTAAAACCGAGCGAGTATTTGTTTTTGTTCATTACAGCGTTTTAATTAACCTAAGACCTGGATCATCGATCAGTAAAGAATCAGGGGTGATAGTGGGTGATATATTAAACCAGGATTTTAGAAAGATTTTCGATTTGGGGGTGGGAAGTGGCGAAGTGGATATTACTAATTTTTAGCATTCTTTGTTTTGGTCTCGCGTTCAGTCAGGATGATGGCATGGATGATCCTGAACTTTTAGATTTAACCGGTAGTGATGAAGAATCGGAATTGTTTCACGAGAAACATAACCCGCAACTTCCAAAAGGTCCCAAGCATGACATGGATCTATCAAAGCCGACTGATTACAGCTGTGACTGTCAGTGTTTAACAAAGGGAACATATCCAAAAAATACTAATTCATGGCCAGGTAGACTTGTTGATGGAAAATGCGTTTGCGCTTGCAAAATTCCTGATTAGTTTTGTTCCCAGATATCTACGTTATGTAGCGCTCGCGCTAATTCTTGATAGAACCAATTAGCGGTGGGCCACTCAGATGGTCCAGAATGAGTCATGATTCGTTTTAGACTTTCAAAAAGCCTATCAACCTGTTTAAGCCGTTCAATTGCTTCTTCTTGGGTGAGGTCTTTTAACTTTTTTTCATCCATTTTCTTCTTCTCCAGTGATTTGTCTAATCACCCAAAGCGCGCCAGCGGTAAATGCGTGCGGATCATAATTAGTTTCTATTTGCGCAGATCTAAAATTTTATTAGCTTCTTTTTTTGCCCAATCTTGATTATTTATCTACCCACTCCTCTAATATTTCCCTTCCAAAGTATTCTGGACCGTACGGAAGTTTTGATATTGTAGCCAGTTTTGAATAGCTATCTTCTTGGTAAAACATGAATTGCCATACTTCAGCGTCGTCTGAGTCCCATGGTGCCGATAAATATGATGTATAACTAGTCCAAATCTCCAATTCTCCTTGCGGAGAAACGCAAAGATATTTCACAAACTCACCTCATTCACATTTTTCGATTTAACCCACTCTTCAGCTACATCGTGCATTGTTTTTAAACTCTCACCTGGGTGAGTGGATAGATAACCATTAATTGCGGCCTCACCAGATTTAAGAATATGAAATATGCGCTCACCCTTAGATGACTTCTCAGTCTTGGGAGGCATGTTAATGGTTGTCGTACGTCCCTCAGCTATTTTCATGGCAATTATTGGTTTTTCAGCTTCAAAGGCGTCGAGCTGATAGCCGCGCAGTTCATTTTCCAGGTTTTTGATTCGTTCATCTTGCCAGGCAATATGGCGCAGAAGCGGACGAACGATATCGAGCTGGTATTTAGGCCAGTGTTTCATCACCTCGGCATTTGCGATTATCAGCTTATTTGTGGTCTTTTCCGATTTGAACGGTAGTTTGGCCATTAGAATTCAAGTTTATCAATTAAGGTTTGTTGTTCGGCTTTTGCTGATTCTGATTTTCTTTCAGCGTGAATCTGTTTAATTTCTTTTTTAACGCCCTCTATTTCCTTAAGCTTCATGATTGAATCAACTTTGCGAACAAAGTCTAAGGCAGCGCCTAAAAGAGGTTTATTCTGCTCCTTAGACGTACTGGTGAGGTATTTAGAGTAGCTAATCAGCTCTTTAGTTGGAATATCCGCAAAATTCTTTCCTTTAAATTGGCCAAAGGTTATTTCGCCTTTAGATTGCGGTTGTGCGGCATTAGCTGATTTTGGCTTAGGAATTGAAACATCGATTGTCTTTTTTGGGTCGATGGGTGAGTCTGACAAAGTTGATAGATCATTAGGATCTTCATCATCGATGTCAGCAGGCTCGTCATCCTCAAGTTCTATAGCGAATTGCGTGCCATATCCTAAAAAACTTAAAGCGCGTCCAACGGCCCCTGTTTCAGCTTTCTCCATATAAGCAGGGAAACCCTTGGCGGTTTGCATTTTGCGTGCATTAGACAGCGTACGATCGTTATTATCAATGATCTCGCATTCAACGATGGCGATGTCAGCATTAAGCGTGTGGATGTTAGTTTTAATAGTCCAATCTGGATGTTCTTCACGGAACCATAGAACTCGGTGAGGTACGGCGAGATATTTCTTTCCTTTCAAATCCATGAACGGAAGGATAGTGCCTTTTGGGGTTTCAAAATAATTAGGATCTTTTGCCATCGTAGAAACGTATTACCGAATTGCTGGCAACTAGCAACGAAATTGATAGTTAAAAAAAGTAAACCCCCACGGGAACTGATCCGTGAGGGTTTTAAAGAACACACGAGGTTATCAGGAGTTCTTTTGGGCAATGGCTTTATTAAAGCCCAAACAGAAAGTTCCATATTTTTGGGATTGAAGCAATGCGTGGGTGGTGGAAAAATTTACCCCCTGGAGGGCTTGATGGCTGCCTCCAGAGGGTGTCTAATCACATTCGCTCAAATCGATTAGTAGGCACAATATCGCACAAGCGAAACAATCCTACAATCTATTTTTAGCTGAGCTAAGAGCCTATTTTCTCGCATGGCAGCTATGCGACTGTGGAAGCATGGGGGTGGAAGCCTCGTGGAACCAATGGCAATGGGGGGGCAATCTGCTGTAGGCAATAGGGGCCGGGTAGATTGTGGTTTAGTGCGACCTTAACCGGGAAAGTGACAGGATAAGACGAACACGTAACTGTCTAAGCGGGATAAACAGATAGCACTCGTGACTGGCTCCCTTCAGGTGAACTGATAGAGGCTATAATGCCGGTGCGCAAGGAATGACCATACTCTTTAGGATAAGTAATTTTCTAAAGAACCATGGGACATAGCCCTTGCGTGCCTCACCGCTTAGGTATCCTGATCAGTAGGCGGCTTAGTTCTTGAGTTTAATCCAGCAACTCTTTAAATAGCCTACCTGCTTGGAGCTAAACGTCTGATCCTCGTAAACCTTCAGTGCGCATTGTTTAAGAAAGAGGCGTGTGTTCGTATCGAACTGTTCGTTTTTAAGAATACACTCTTGGGTCATTTGTTGGGGTGAGGGCTCTGCTGGAATGCGTAATACTTCGTCCAGGATTTTAATAAATTCGTCGCGATTTTTTTTCTTAATTTGAAGATCGAATATTGAAAGTTGTGCGTCTTTGTATTTAAAAATATCCATTAGTTTACGTACCTCTTTAGATAATTAAAAGTTATTCTCACTCTTGAGATTTTCCGTGCAGGGTCCTCTCAAGAAGTGAACAAGGTGAGTACGTAAATTAATCAAAAGCCCGATGCAACATTAATTTGTTGTTTCGGGCTTTTTTTTGCCTAAAAATCGTATGTGGTAATACATGGTAACGTATGTCAACATATGTGACCATATATGAAAGTGTTTGAATTCATTAGTTCTGTATCTTCATCCAGCATTCTTTGATCCATTTGAGCTCAGTATATGAAAATGCATCCTTCTCACCCAATTTGAGTGAGCAGTAATGAATAAACGATTTGCTATCGTGATCCAGCTCCGACATTGAAAGCATACATTCGATCAGCATATTTGCTGTCTCATCGTCGATTAAAGTCGCTGCTTTATCGTCATTAGCCATTTTGAAGCTCCCTTTAAGAAAGTGAAGCAGGCGGGGATGGAATGAAAAATAGAAGTCAGTACGATTGTGATTTTGCTTTTGGTTTCTTAAAAGGAGAACCCCCGCCTGCTTCTATTTCAGTTTACAGGCCCCCTTTTAAATTAAAAATGCCGTTAAATTGACTGCTGCTGTTTCCAATCCTTTTGAATCCGTTCAAGCGTTGTTTGGAAACTGGCTTATCTAGATCCTTTGATTCCAAATTAAAGGAACCAAGGGCCAATATCAGCGCTAAGAGTAGTTTTTTCATTCGATTGCCTCCAAGGTTATTGGGCGGCCTATGGGTGAGCTGAAAATAGTTACAAAAAGATGCTCAAGGCTCCCATGAAAGCGAAACTTGTAATCTTCCCCGTAGTCAAAATTACAGGTTCTCATCGATCCATTCATTTCGCCCGCTGTGATCGCCCACACAAGTTCAGGGAGGGTGATTAGTAATGCGCCCTTTGAGTCGTTCTTCAACACCGCGAATTGATCGTTTGATAGTTTGATAACTGTTAATTTTGACGCGTTCTGGTGAGTCATTATTGCATTTCCTTGTTGATAAATTCTCTTAAAGCTCTAAATACGAGCGCTGATCCTTCAGGCTTCAATCTATTGCTGCAACCGATTACCATTCCGCATGTGGTGAGATAGTCCCTTAAATCAGCCGTTACCGCGTTTAAATCAAATACCGCTATCTGTGATGCTATTGCCGCATTCTCACCTATCTGACGATAATCGCCAGATACCGCTAAAACATCAGGATATTCAAACTCAAGCGGTATGCTAGGTAGATTCATATAAACAACCCTAGCCTTGGTATTTTGGAGTAACGAGAAAGCGTCTAATAAAGCCGCCTCAAACTCCTCCTCGCTTGCGCCTAACTCCGGTTGAATTTCAGTATGCTCATTGAACATTGCATAAAAACCGTAATTGATCGCAATGATGTCATTCTCACCCATCTCATCGGGCCTTAAATATTGAAGGTATGTTGATAGACCTTCAATATCGTTAACAACGCATTCAGCGTTATCGCATTCGTTATAAATATTATATTCGGGAAACTCAGCCTCTAATGCTCTTTTAGATGCCGCAGTATTACCCTCCCAGGAATCTGCAACCATATAAAGAGTTCCAATTTTAGGACCACCCTTAGATGCGGCACCTTCTTGCTGTAAATTACAGGCTGAAAGAGCCCCTATTATCGTTACTGCTGCTATTTTGTTTTTCATGTTCTCCATGTATTTAATTGTGCCCAAAACAACAGTTAATGAATGGAAAAATCGACGTATTACGGTATGTGCCCGATTTCTTTAGCCCGAAAGATCGGTTAATTTACATTAACCATCAAAGGAGATTGTTAATATGCCGTTAAAAAAAGGATACTCACAAAAATCAATATCTAAGAATATTAGAAGCGAAATCAAAGCTGGAAAGCCTACAAAACAGGCCGTCGCAATCGCTCTATCGGTCGCAGAAGACGCTAAAAAGAAAAAAGAAAAATCGAAAAAGAAGTAGACCTCAATAATGGAAATAACCCTCGTAAATACTTCCGATTTAAAGCACTACGCCCGCAATAGAAAAACTCACCCAGAAGATCAAATCGAACGCCTTGCTTATTTGATAATTAAGAACGGATTTCGGGATCCTCTAATTGTCGATAAACAAACCATGGAAGTCGTGGCAGGTAACGGCACTCTCATGGCCTGCAAAAAACTGGGCATGAAACAGATTCCGTGCGTGCTAGAATTCTTTGAATCAGATGAGGTTAAATACGCATTTAGCGTGTCCCATAATGCGATTCAGGGGTGGTCAGATATCGATCTAGCCGGAATACACGCTGATTTGGGTGAGCTTGGTCCGTTTGATATCGATCAGCTTGGTGTGAAGAATTTTCAGTTTGAGCCCGTGGGTGATGCTCCAAATATCGATGATTTTATGGATGCCGATAAACAGAAAATCAAATTCTTTACATGCCCTCATTGCCAGCAGGAATTTGAGGAGAAGCAAGCTACTGTTAGAACGATATAAATAAATCCTTCCTTAAATGTGCCGAAAAATGTATATACTTTCTGGAAATGGATTTCGGGCAAATAATCATCATAGCTATTTTACTTGCGATATTTTGGGAGCTTAAAAAATAATGGATAGCTTGGATAAAAAATCACAATTGGAAAAAATGCTATTTGTTTACAAAACACAAATTCAGGAATGCGAAGATTCAATCCAAACTCTATGCGCCCAACTTGAAGAACAGCTGCGCCATCTTAAAAAATTAATTAGCGATGAAAAGGATTACAAAAACGAACTAAACCGTTTAAATGGTAACTGATGTCGTTAAATGATCTCAACTATCGCGCTCAAAAACGCAAACTACTCTCTCATAACATCCATTTTAGAAAAGCCGGCTCCGCATGGTACGGAAAAGTTCTTTGCCACGATGAGCATATCGATTTCTCCAGGGGAGCCGTTCGATCTACAACATCCATGCAGGATGTAACCTGCTCAGAATGTGCACAAATCGCAACCGATGAACTAAGAAACAAGCTAAAAGTATACGAATCTCACCTAAACGCGCTTAGATCTTAGAAAACACGGCTAGTGAACAAACAGTCGGAATTAGCCAGTAAATATTCCAATCGCTAATTGCCATAAAAGAAAACACTGAAAAAGCTACCAGACAAATAAGCCCGTACCCCTCTCGACTAAAATACATGCTTTCCCTCACCATTAATTGCAAAATCTGCAAGCTCGTAAATCGTTTTAATTTTCTCTTTTAGTTTCTCATCGGGAAGCCCGCTCGCCGAAATAGATGTTTCCATGATCAGCATTAAGGCATCTTGCAGGCGGTCGTTCCTTAGGCGCATAAGCCTAATGCCCTCGCGCATCTCCTCAATCATGGTCTCATCTGTGGACATTAATACAATTCTGCACCTGGATCGGCTGCAACACCAGTCATCCTTTTGAACTCATAAAGGATCTTTCTAGCCGATGGTCTATCATCCTCAGGCTTCAGCATAACCTCACACTCAAGCCAATTTACGAATTTTTGAACCTTAGATAATTTTACTAGCGCATCCATGCTGCTACTAAGTCCACGAATCATTCCATGATCTACTAAATGTTGTCCTTTTGTTTCCAATGTGTGTTCTCCTTCCAACCTCGTAACCTGTATTACATATTGGCACGGAAAACTGAAACAATAAAAGCTTCCTTTGACTTGAATGTTTGATTTAAGTATCTATCAATCAGCTATGAAAGCCGGAAAACCAGGTCCAAAACCAAAAGCGAACGTAAAAAATAGAATCGTAACTTTTAGAACTAACGATGAGTTAATCCGTGCTGCAAAAGAGCTCAAAATCAATGTATCGCAAATTGTTCACAAAGCTTTGAAAGACGCTGTAGTTGAACGAATCAATTTGCTTGCCGGCTAATCTATTCTGGAACCTTGAACCTATGCGCAAATGGATCGATTCCTAAATAGGCATCTCTTGCGCGGCAGTAATCATGCCAAAGCTCATCTCTTCTTATCCATTCCGATAAAGGTGTAGAAACCCAGGCAACATAGGCGGCCATAAATCTTTCCATTAATACGACATCGTCATCTGCGGTTCTTTCCATAAAATAAGAATACCACGGCACTTCTATTTGGGTTTCCACTCCAATAGTTTACAGTATTCTTATGATAGACAACACGATTGATGAAGATTGGCTCGATGAGCTTGAATTTGTGGCCCATGAATCGCCTAGATCCCATGTCGAAATCTTTAGAACCGACCTTCTCATGCTTGTAGATATCGCTCGCGAATACATCGCCTTAAAATCAAAAGACAACGCGCAGTAGATTTTAATTACTACGCGCGATATCATTAAAATATCCACAACTTCGGAGATTAAACCAAGGAGGGAACCTTTAATGGCTAAAGCCAAATCAACCGACAGCACACGCACATTCAAACGCACAAAAGAAACAATGCATGATCTATTCAAGCTAGAGGATGCAAAGTTCCTTAAAAATATTGCATGGCAAGAGGGCGTTGTTAACTATGATCAAGTTACTCACGTTCACTACTATCACACCGTTGATTCTAAAGGTCGTCCACAAACAACTTCCTCACACACTGGTGGCCATTTTCATGAGCTTATCGAGGTTGAAGCAGCTACAGACACAAATCCTGCGACATTTAAAACATCGGGTCCTTTGAAATGGGCTCTTAGAAAAAACCCAGATGGATCAACATCAAAAGTTACCGTTCCGTTTGATAAGAACGATAAACATACCCACGATATCCGTTACATCGATAGCCAAAAGTTCGTTCCGCGCAAAACGAATACAGAAGCAATTAAGATCATTCAAAATGAAGAGATGAAGACTGCTTCTATTCCTGGCATCATTGGATGAACCTTAGAGCACTTGTCTATCAATCCTATCAAACGACAGTAGCTCTAGCGCAAATTCCAGACGAACTTAAACGCGCTCTCAAAACCCATGAGCGTGTTCCTAGATTCGTTAACAATCTTGTGAAAGAGCTTGAAGCCGTTCCGGATTTGAAAAAGACAACAATTATCGACACTGTAACCAGTCTCACCAATGTCTTCCTATCAAACATTCAAAGGAAAGCAGAAGTGGATCAAATGAGTGCTCTTAAAAAGCTCGAATTACAAAAACAAGCCGAAAGAGCCGAAGAATTTAAAAAAGCTGCGGAAACAGGAATCGTTTCCGAGGAGTTTTTGGAAAATGAATGACGAAACCGAACCAAAAAAAAGAAAAAGACCTCCGCGTTTAAATGAGGGCCGGCCAACAAAATACGATCCAAAGTATTGCGAAATGCTCGTTGAACATCGTAGAGCCGGATATTCTTATGAATCATTTGGAGCTGTTATTGGAACAACTAGAGTTACACTTTACAACTGGGAAAAGGAATATCCCGAGTTTCTTTATGCTAAAAAACGAGCAAAAGAAGCTTCGCTCAAAACTTTAGAGTCATTGGGTCTATCTCTTGCTTCAGGAAAGATCAAAGGCAATCCAGCTGCGTGGATCTTTATAATGAAAAATCACCACTCGGATTTATATCGCGAAAATCCAGACATGAGTTTGGAAAATATCGACGGTCTCGTATTTGAAAATGAATGAAAGTAAAAATCAAATACAAACAGAATCCTCACCAGAAAGAATTCAAAGAAGATTTAAAAACTAAATTTCTTCATTTGTCTGGTGGTATGGGAAGCGGAAAATCTTTTGCGCTTTGCATGAAGGCACTTGAACTTTCGTTCATAAATAATCCATGGCCAGGTGGGCTTATGGCACCATCACTTAAAGATGTGAAGCGAGATATCGTTCCTTTGTTTGAAACTATTTTGGAAGGTTCTGGACTAAACTACATTTATCACAAGTCTGAGTATTACTATCAATTCCCGTGGTCGCCTGGGAAACTCTATCTATTCTCAGCAGAAAATCAGCTCCGCGGCCCCAACCTTGCCTATTTTCTTTTCAACGAAGTAACGCTGATGGATCCCGTTAGATATCGTGAAGGCATCGCTCGGGTACGTATTCGTGGTGCAAGAGCTCCACAAATAGCATCAGTTGGAACGCCAGAAGGAACAGATAATTTCATTTACGAAATGTTTGTGGAGAAACCATTACCGAATTCGAAAATCATTTATGGCGACGTTAGAGATAACGCGATGAACTTAAGCCCAGGCTACATTGAGGCGCTCACCCAAAGCTTTGATACAAAAATGAGAGATGCCTACATCAGTGGCCTTTGGGTTAATATGAAAAATGGTAGGTTTTATTACGCCTACGATCCTGAAAAGAATCACGATAAAACCCTAAGACGAAAAGAATTCACTACCGTTCATTGTTTCATGGACTTCAACGTTCAATATATGACCTGCACTCTTTGGCATTTTGACGGCATGCTGACAGGTTTCGATGAAATCGTTTTAGAAGACAACGCCGACACCTATAAAATGTGCGACGCGCTAAAAGCTCGTGGCTACCTTCCAGAATCCACAATCATTTATCCCGATCCGGCCTCAAAGCAGCGCTCAACTAAGGGAATGCCTGATATTGAAATCCTGCGTAAATGTGGTTTTCAGCAAATTAGGGTGAGAACGACGCAACCAAGATTCCGTCAAAGACAGCTAAATACGAACAACTTGCTCGACAAAGGCATGGTTAAATTTAACCCAGACACAATGCCGACATTCAAAAAGGATTTATCTTCGGTAGTCCAAGATCCGGTGACTTTAGAAAAAGATAAAAAGAATCCAAAGCTAACTCACGCATCTGACGGCTTTGACTACGGGTGTGATATCCTGTTTGAGTTCTCCGGTCGTAAACCGGAATCAACAGTTACAAAATTTAGGTAGGTGAGGGGTAACATGCGCCTTCAAAATGAAGACCAACTTTTAGATATTAATATCCGAGCTAAAATCATTGAGGAGATTGAATCACCTCAAAATAGAGCTCGCAAAGATGAGCACTTTAAAAGATATCGTTGCTACAAAGACGATACCGACTTCTATGTGATTAAAAAACTACTTCTTCAATTTGATCCTGAAACGGTTCAGGAGATGAGTTACGCGCTATCTGATATCGCCTTTGTTCGTAAAATTATCGACAAACTGGCGCGGGTTTACAAATACGGCGTTACCCGAAGCTCTGATACCGAACAGGTTACTCAAAATATTCAGGAGCTATCAAAACTTCTTAGCGTTGATAAGAATCTGAAGAAGACAAATAGGTTCTATAAGCTTTGCAGAAATACGCTGCTTTATATTTGCCCTAAGTCAGAGTCGTTCACCCAAGAATCCAAAAAATCCCTGAAAGTTTATCCGCTCCTTCCGTTTTTCTACGATGCTGTAGAGCAATATGATGATCGTGAAAAGCCTGGGTGCATAATCCTATCGGACTATGAATCGGAATTTGATTCAGCGATTTACTATTCAATGAATCCAGCTGCCGCAAATCGCGGTCGTGGAGTTCAGGTGAAATACAGAATCGATACTGAAAACGGTGTCGATGAAGTCATTGCTGACGCTCCCTCTGATCAAAAGAACTACTCAACAGATAAATCGCATAAAACATACGTATTTTGGTCAGATTCTTATCATTTCACCTGCGATTCAAAGGGTAACATTATTAGCGAAGGTGACGGCACAAATCCTATTGGAGAAATGCCCTTTGTTAATTACGCCGAAGATCAAGACGGTTCATTCTGGGCTTTTGGTGGGAAGGACCTCACCGATGGTTCAGTTCTTCTGAACTCCATGATCACAAACGTAAATCATATCGGTATTACACAAGGCTATGGCCAGCTTGTAATGACTGGCGAAAATCTACCTACTGCAGTCAAGGTCGGCCCAAATAAACTCATTCGTCTTGAATACAAGAAAGATGAGAATCCAGTTCCTACGCTTGATTTTAAATCAGCTAATCCGCCTCTTGATCAGCTCAAAGCGCTCATCGAAATGTATGCCGCACTTCTTTTAACGACAAACAATCTTTCAACAAATGGTGTATCTGCAAGTCTTGATAGCAATCAGGCGTTCCCATCAGGAATTGCAATGATGTTAGATAAAGCTGAATCCATGGAAGATGTTGAAGATCAGCGTCAAGTGTTTGTTGATAATGAACCTCTCATTTGGGCAAAGATTGCAAAATGGATGAACGTTCTCAAAATAACGGGTGAGCTATCAGACGAACTCTCACCCTACATGATTCCGCTTGAGCCAGAAGTTAAAGTTAAATTTGGAACACCTGCTGTTATCCAAACCGATAAAGAACGCATTGAAACTCTCAAACTCAAAAATGAAGCCGGTATCGTGTCGAAGCTAGACATGCTTCGAAGTGAGTATCCCGATTACACGGATGAGCAATTAGCTGAGAAACTAGAAGAAATCATGGAGGAAAAACAGCGTGCCGTTCAAAGCATCATCGGTCAAAGCAACCAGCCAGGAAACCTCGTCGACTCTCGAGCTGGATCTACCGAAGATCCCGAAGACAGCCCAGGAGAAGATCAAGAAGGAAGTGGGCGAGTATCTGATCGAACAGATTCTGAGTGATGTAAATGCCCAGAAAAGTCCGGTCAGTGGATCAAAGTTCCCAGCGCTCTCAAAAGAATACGCGCGCGAAAAAAAAGCAGAAGGTGCACGTCCTGTTGCCGATCTTGAAAGCACTGGAAAAATGCTACAGGCAATTGATTTCAAAGTTACAGGTGATGGCGTCAAAATAGGTATTTTTGGTAAGGAAGCTCCAAAAGCTGACGGCCACAACAATCTATCGGGTGAGTCGAGTTTGCCTTTAAGACAGTTCCTTCCAAATGAGGGTGAGGGTTTCAGGCAATCAATCACTAAGGGAATTGAAGCAATAATCGCCGAAAATTTGGCGGATGAGATTGATATTCCCGAAGAAGAGCTATCAAGCGTTGAAACGGAAGCTCAACTTTTTAGAATTCTATCCGATACATTTCAGGGACTATCAAAGGCCGAGATCGTCACCGCCGTATCTCTAAACGAAACATGGAAAACTGCACTGCGTAAATTTGGTTTATTTAAATTCTTATGAGTTCAAACGTAAAGATGCGACTCGATATCAGAGAGGATCTCACCGAGCTCTTTGATAATAGATTCAAACGTGAGGTCGCCTCTGAACTCATCGAAATGATTAAAGACTTTCTTTCAAAAGGAATCAGTCCAGTTCGCGGTAATCGCAAGTTTCCTGCCTATAAGAATCCGGAAAAATACCCCGCAGGTCAAAAACCTAAGACACCAGTTAACCTTGAGCTTTCAGAAGACATGCTGAATGCGATGACATATTGGTTCATCAGAGATTCCATTCGAATCGGATTCAAAGATGATAAGCAGCACGACAAAGCTAAGACACACCAGTATGGTCTAAACGGTGTTCCGCAAAGACCAATCCTTCCAGTCGAAGAAGGAGATGAACTTGCAATTAGTATTATGCAAGAGCTTAGGCGGATTTACTCCGACAAATTGATTGATATAATTAAGAAATCGAATCGGTGATTCGATACTAACATTTGAGCGGTGCTCAAAAAGGGGAATTAATGACAACTGAGACAAACAACATGCAAACTGATGCTACTTCTGCGACCACTGAAACTGCTAGCTCAAGCCAGACGGTGTCTGATCAAGCTGCAAATTCTGTGACCACGGTAGCAAAAGCTGATCTTGATAGAGCCCTAAAGGATCTTCATAAGTTCAAAAGCGAAGCTAGAGAATTATCTACTAAGCTTAAAACAATTGAAGAAACTAAGCTCAAAGATCAACAGCAATGGCAACAGCTTGCCGAGATCAGGGAAAAGGAAGTTCTTGAGGCTCGTGAAGAAGCTGAACGAATCAAAAATAGCTATGTATCGGAGAAGAAATTCTCTGCGGTTAGAGAAGCTGCACTAAAGGCCGGCATTCTACCTACCGCCATTAGCGATTTGGAATTAGTTGGCCTAGATCAGGTTGTTCTTGAAACAACTTCTACAGGCAAACTCAATGTCATTGGAGCAGACGCATTTGTTAATGTTTTAAAAACAACTAAGCCTCATTGGTTTGGTGCAAATAAAACAACAGTCAATTCTGCTATTCCTGATGTGTCTTCATCGAAACCGATCGATAGAGCGCAGTTAGTTAAACTTAGTTTAGAAGCCCAAAAGACCGGAGATTACACCGTCTATCAAAAGGCTATGGACCAGTATCAACAACAAAAACGAAACTAATAACAAAGAGGTGTAATTATGGCTGATCAAGTAATGACGACAGGCGTACAACTCGCGGCAATTGTCCCCGAGATTTGGAGCCAAAGATACTACGACGTTCTCTTAGCAGAACTTCCATTCGCATCGGTAGTTAACAAAGACTACGAAGGCGAAATTCAAAATTTGGGTGACACTGTTAAAATCAGTACCTTCCCTGAATTTTCTGAAGCTCTTGAGTTAGCAGAAGACGCTAAAGCTGACGCTGATGCGATCACTGTTACTCAACAATCTTTGATCATTAACAAAAGAATCTACAAAGATTTCATTGTTACGAACAAAGCTCAACTCCAAAGCTTGCCTGCTATGGATAAATTGCGCGAACTCGCTGTTTACGCAATCAACAAAAAGATCCAAAAGATCATCATCGAAGACATCGCTCCTAGCACTTCTGCTCCGGACCATACTCTCGCTTATGATTCTGGAACCACATTGGCTCTTGCCGACTTGCTTGAAGCAAAAGAACTATTGGACGATGCCAACGTTCCTATGTCGAACAGACACGTTGTTTTGGGTTCAGCTCAAACCAATGACATCTTCAACATCACTGGATTCACGAGTTCTGATTTCGTGTTAGCTGGTTCACCTCTCACCACCGGTGAAGTTGGACAAGCTCTTCTCGGATTCATGCCTCACATGACAACCGAAGTGGACAACACTGCTTATTTGTTCCACTCAAGTTTCTACACCATGGCATCACAACAAGGTCTTTCGATCTCTGTTTATGACTTGGGCGTTGAAGGCAAAAGAGCTGCACGTGTAAACGTTGACGTTCTTGCAGGTTTCAAACAACTTTCAAACCTTAGAGTTGTTACTCTCGGTTAATTAAGGAGAAATAAAATGGGATTCAAGAACGATTCAATTCAAGTTCAAGAATATACATACGACTTCGCAGTTGATGGCGGAGCTACTGGTGTTTACACACTTTCTAGCAAAGCTAACGTAGCTGCACTTCCTGAAGATGCGATCATCACCAAAGTTGTTACACGAGTTGTAACTGCTTTTGCTGGTTCTGGCGCTTCAGCAATCATTGGAAACACGGCTTCTTCAAACGCGTTCATGGCTATTCAAGCCGTTGCATCGCTTAGCGAAGACGCAGTTTTCTCTGACACTGATGTTGTCGTAGCTAACGCTGCTGACAAGCAAGACGTTATCATGACTGTATCTGGCGGAGCTTTAACAGCTGGAAAGCTGAAAGTTCTCGTCGAATACATGCAGCACGAATAGGTAGTCGCGGGTGTCGAAGCCAATAACAACTAGGCTACGATACATTAAGGCAGTTGATCCGGATGAAATCTCGAATTTCCTGGGTCAACTGTCTTATCGCGTTCAAATCTATGGTGCTCCGGTGTGGACTGGAAAGCATTGGTTCTTGTGGTTTGTTCCACCAGACGATGCGAACATAAATATCGGCAACATAGACCTGACCTAAAAGACAACCATATTAATATTTGTGCTTCTTAAAAAAGGGGTCATATGGGAGTTGATACACATGGCATTGAGGCGATACGCAACAGTGCTGAAAATATAACTGGCGACAAGCCAGAACACACATTCATCAAGACGATGAATGGTTGGATCTTTCAAAAAATCGGTAGAAAAATAGAACGTACTACGGTGAGTTCAACTGTAGACGATTTCTCATTTCTTCAGGATTCAACTGAACATTATAGAATTAGAATCACCTACACTTCGACAGATAAAGACGACATAGTCTCAGCTGAACGGACTGTGTAATGCCTTTAATTTTTAACGCGATCGAAGGCATATTCGATTTCACAAGGCGTGGAACCGGAGGCGGTGGTGGTCCGTCTGCTGCAACTGAAGCTCCCAAATTAATCGAGGAGTTCGACTCAGATGTATCCACTGTAGCTGGCGATTTGGTGGTTATTGACGCAAGTAATACAGTCACGCGCATTCTAGATAATGACTCCTTAACGATGCCAAATGGTGTTTTTGGAGTATGCACATCTAAACCATCTCCAACGCGTGCGCGCGTTACATTTATAGGAATACAGACTGGTTATAGTGGATTCACGCCGGGTCTACCTTTATTTGTTTCTACTCTTGGGGTGCCTACTCACACCGTTCCGCTGACTGGAATGGTCCAACAAATTGGCTTTGCTATTTCTTCAAGTGCTTTATTCTTAAATCTCATGCAAGCAATTAGGAGAAGCTAATGGCTAGAAAAAAGATATCTATGGAACAAGAAGTTCAAGAAGAAATAATTAATGATGAATCTTCTGTTAAGAGAATAAGTCCTGAAAAATATTGGGAGTGGAGAAACACGATTACTCAAATGTGGCTTGCTCAAGAGAAGCTGAAACTTTCAGAAGCCGAGCTTAAGATTAAGCAAAAAGATGCCGAACTACTAACCACGCGGGCACAGCTTTTCATGTTTGCGAACGTGAATGTTGCGAAACAAAAAGTAGAAGAAGCAAAAGCTAAATACTTTGAATTCAAATCTGTCTTGGAACGAGAGTTGGGGATGTCTCTTGATGGCAAGGCAATTAATGACGTCACATTTGAAGTTATGGGGCTGGATGATTCTACTGCGGATGCTGAAAAATCTTCAAAAATTGGAAAAGCTGCAACTGCATAGAAACAACAACCAAGGGGGTATCTTATAAATGGCACAAATTAAATTATTGAAAATAGCATCGGATGGAGTTCCTTTAGAGTTTGATTCAGCATCAGACGATATAACTCTAAATAGTTTTACAGCTGGCTCAGTTGTAATGAACGCTTCTGGATTAGATCTTTCTACTCAAGACATCGTTAATCTTGGAAACGTAGATTTCGACGATCCTACAACTAACTATATTGAGCAAACAGCTGGAAACTTAATTATCGATGACATCATGGCGAAAGAACGCCAAAACAGCATGACCACAGCTGGCGGTATTGCATTCCCAGTAATCTCAGATACGGCAAATGAAGTTGATGCTTTTAGACTTCCTGCTCTTGCTGGATCGCCTACTGCAACTCCAACTGTTTCTGGTGAAGGTCATCTATTGTGGGATTCTTCGAATGATAAACTCATGGCTTGGAATGGCTCTGCATGGATCGACGTTGCTTCGAGCGGTACTGCTACCGACGTATTAAACACATACACTGCTGAGGTTAATATCACAGCTCGCGATGTTGTTTATATCTCGAGTGCAGATAACGTATCTCCAGCTGATGCCGATTCAGTTGCTACAAGTTATGCAATTGGATTTGCAAATTCTACAGTTTCTGCAACCAATCCTGTTGGTGTTAAAACCGACGGTATTATGGGTGGATTCTCAGGATTAACTGCTGGAGCAAGATATTATCTTTCAGCAGGTACTGCTGGAACTATTACAGCAACGATTCCAAATGGAACCGGAAACACGATTGTTCAATGTGGATATGCAAAATCGGCTACCGATTTGCAAATTCAATTGTTGCAATTAGGCCGAAGAGTTTAATTGTTTTCCTCGGCGGGGGAGAAATCCCCCGCCATTTTATGAGGTATATAAATGGTAGATAAAGTTAAACCGTTAAAAATAGAATCTGGGTCCGATACTGATTTTCTACCTACCGAAACTGATCCAACTGAAGATTATATAACCTCTAAAGGAATCTCATTAGAGAATTCCGACAATCACCTTATTAGTCTAAGTGCCTCCGGGGAATTACAATATAAGGATTCTGTCCAAGCTTCTTTTAAAACATTTAATTCGTTGGGATCAGATTATGACAAAATTCTATTTGATGATGCCAGTGATATATTAAATGACGACGAATTTAACGTACTTGTAGAGGATTAAAATAATGGCATTACACGTAATAAGATTTGCAGGACCTCCAACATCAGCTCCGACTAAAACAGGTGTCCACTGGATTGATACGTTAAATAAAGTCACCTATGTCTCCGCAGGAACTTCTTTGGTGTCAGACTGGATTGCAGCTGATGCTGGTGCAGCAATTGCAGCTCACGTTGCCGAAGCAGATCCTCACACTCAGTACGTTCAAGACACAGATGATAGATTGTTTGCAGACAATGTTCTGCTTGTTAAAAAGAATCCGGGCGATGGCGAATATGCAACAATTGAAGACGCCATTGCAGCTGTAACATCTCCAAGCGCAACAAACCCTTGGCTTATTAAAGTAGCCGCAGGTGAATACGCAGAAAACGAATTAACTGTTCCAAATTATGTCAGCATTACTGGCTCAGCTATTCAATCGACAATAGTTAAAGTAGCAAACTCATCACAGCATTTATTCATTCTAAATACCGGATGCGAACTTTCTTTTATGACTATGGTTGGTTTGCTAGGTGCAAATAAGGCAGCAATAAAGATTGATAATGCTGGTGAATTCACGCAAACACACAAACTATCAATTTACGATTTTGATATCGGAATTGAGCATAACGCAACATCGGGACCATCTACTGTTTATGTTGAATATACAGACATTAATGGCGATTACTCGTATGCCGTTAAAGCAACATCTAGTGGCGGAAACGCAAATAGAACTCAGCTAGAAAACTTTTATACATACGAATCAACTAATACAGCTGCCGTGTCTGTCTCAGGAACAGGTACAGCATTAGAGCTCCAATTGTTTGCAACAAAAATGTTCTGCGAATCAACGCAAAAAGGTATCGTTGTAAATAACGGAACGGTTCTTAGGTGTAATGGCGTAGACATTCAAGGTGCAGAAATTGGTATTGAAATTGAAAATACAGGTACTGGCTCAATAATTAATACCGTTGCCACAACATTTAAAAACAACACTCAAGATTATAAAATAAGTCACCCATCTGCAGACGGATCGATAGCAGGAACGGCTGAGCTGTCAAAGATAGATATCAATGCCTCAGCAAACATATCTCTTTCTATACAAGATCCGGTTAATGATGGATTTATAACAAACGGGCCATTCTATTATTCTCAAACTCATTTTGGAGACGTAACCGATATTTCTCAATTGATGGTTAACACTCCAACAATGGGATTAATATTTGGTGGAGAACTAAGCGTATCAAGTGGATTAACACTAGCTATTGCTTCTGGTTATGGGTACACGATGAACGGAACCCAACCGGATGACTTGGTAAATTATAGAACTTGGTCAAATTCAACACTAGCGATCCCGTCATCTAGTGCGGTTTTTGTTTATATCAACTCAGCTGGTAACTTCACTTCGAATGCTACAGTTCCTGATACAGAAGAAAATTTACTACTAGGACGAGTTGTAACCGATGGGTCTAATATTATTTATATTGAGAAGACTCCTCTGTTTGCTCATCACATTGGAAATGCAATTTCTAAATCAATGCGCGAGGGATTGGGTCCGATCTATTCGTCAGGATCTTTAGTCACAGAAAATGGAACCCGTGGACTAAACGTTACAGCGGGTGATTATCATTTAGCAGAATTGGGATTCCTACCCGCTGGTGGCACTGGAATAACTTTCGATGCTTTTTATCAAAGCGCCTCTCCTGGGGTTTATACAAGACAAACGGGTCAAACTACTGTTTCAAATTCACTTTACGATGATGGTAGCGGGACTCTTGCCACAATTCCAACAGGCAAACATGTAAAACATTTATTGTTATTACTGGGTGGTCCTAGCGAAAATTATATTTTGATTTATGGGACAGCTTACTACAACACTCAAGCTGAAGCTGAGGCTGCTCCACTACCAAATCTTCCAGGATTCATGGACAACGCCTTTGTGAGGATCGCTTCAATAGTTGTCGGACCGAGTTTGTCTAATTTCCATTCAATATTAGATGAAAGACCAAGAATCGGTTTTGCATCAAGTTCGTCAACTGGTGGAGTCACTGATCACGGAGCGCTGAGCGGACTTGGAGATGATGACCATACTCAATATCTATTAACCAACGGCTCAAGAGCAATGAGTGGCGCTCTTGATATGGGCGCAAATGCAATTACAAACGTTGGTAACGTAGATGGGGTAGATGTATCAGCACATGCTTCAAGACATTTACCAAATGGAGCCGACCCTCTCACTACGGGTGCTCCATCTTCAGTTGGAACTTCTGATTCAGAAGGCACAGCGAACGCATTCGCTAGGCAGGACCACGTTCATAACCATGGTTCGCAGACAGTAGAAACTCATCACGCAGTCGCTACTGCTTTAGCAAATGGTTTCATGGATAAGACTGATAAGTCTAAATTAGATTCGGTCAGCGCGACTGAGCTTTCTTATCTTTCTGGCGTAACAAGCGCAATCCAGACCCAAATTGATGGCAAACAGGCTACTGGAAATTATATAACTGCACTAACTGGAGATGTGACGGCAACAGGCCCTGGATCTGTAGCGGCTACACTTGCTAACTCAGGTGTCACAGCTGGAACTTATACTTCGGCGACTGTTACGGTTGATGCCAAAGGACGGGTGACAAGTGCTGCAAATGGAACTGGCGGTATATTATCTTATGTCACAACCGGAACCCAATCTTCCACTAGCACTACTCATGCCACAATAACTGAATTAACCACGGCAACATTGGCTACTGGTTTGTATAGATTTGAAGTCCAAGGTTATTATCAAACAACCGCTACAACTACTGGTATAGGTTTTAGAATTGTAGCGGGTACAGCCACAATAACCACAATTGCCGCTAGATGGGATATCGCTCAAGGCGGTAACGGAACCGATCAAGACTTCCAATACAAGCAAATTGATCAAACTGTAAACGTAACTTCAGCTAGTGCATCAGCTGCAAATACGAATACCTATTTTGGTGGAACGGGAATATTCAGAGTAACGAGCTCAGGTACGGCTGCTATACAATTTAGATCAGAAACAGGAACCGCTGTTAGCGTTAGAGCAGATACGGTTTTAACAATTACAGCACTATGATTATCAACGGAATTTTGGTGAAAACCAAAGAAAAGCTTGAAGAGGTTATAGCTGGGTTTGATGATGATTCTAAAACAGGTCTTCGACTGATTTTTGACGAAGAGAATGCTCTAACAATTGAGCAAAAATATCTCGAACAATATAAGAAACGCGCTGCAGTTAAAGACAAAATTATGTCTGAGATTGCTACCGAAAATATTGGACGAGTATTACAAGGTATTTGGACCGAATCTGATTTAGTAGCGCTAACAACTGATTTTCAGCTAAAAGATATTTTAGATGATCTATCTACGCTAAGTTATGAGATTGCTTATTCAAAAGTAGACGGGATTACTAACGAACTTATCACTCAAGAGATAAAGGATGGATGGAAGGCTAAGCTTGCTCAGTATTTCTATCCAGTCATGTAAAATGAGACTAACTACTAAATGGATAATCTTGGGAACGATAATTGCTCTTATTGTCTATGATATTTTTGCTTATCTTTTTGGAGTTAATGCCACACTGTCAGTCGTAATTACCGATTTCTCATTTTATAGCCCATGGGTGCCTTTTGCATTTGGGTTCTTAATGGGGCATTGGTTTTTCCCAGCTAAAAGAAGTCAGGATGAATAAAGAATATGAGAATTGAGGTATTATTTTAATATGGCAATATTTCCTAATCTCATTGTCGAACCTGTCGTTCAGGTTAACGATAGAACCAGGCTTGATGCATCTAAGTCGTTTGTAACTCAAGATGAAGATGCCATATCTTCAATCGAAATCAGGCCATCCTCATCTGAAAGCTTCATTAACGTCACCACCGACAAATATTTAGATTGGGAATACGCAGCTAGTGGAACTGAAACGATCACAACGCGAATAATAGCTGGATCGGCCACTGGCGAAATTGAAACCGAAATTCAGGTCATAACCGCCAACGATGATTATTTATATTCTAATGATTCTGATCTCCAAATGCAGGAGTCAGACATTATGAAATGGGTCAAAGACGGGCGCAATTCATATAAGGACCTTCATAGGCGCGCTCAGACACTGATTTTGAACCATTTACGCAAGCAAGGTTATGTGGATGTAAACGGCGATCCGTATACAAAGGAAGCGATTGTCGACATTGAAGAAGTAAAGCAATGGTCTACTTTTATCGTTTTGAGGATAATTTTCGATTCAATTAGTAACGCCGTAGATGATGTTTTTGCGGCCAAGTCGAAATATTACAAGGGCCAAGAGGTTGAGTGGCGTAACCAGGCTGTGCTCCGGCTAGATACCGATGGTGATGGCGTCGTTGATGACGGCGAGCAGGTCGATATTCAGTCAGGGGTAGTGGTGCGCAGATGAGCTTTAGCGCAGTTCGATCATTTTTTAGAACTCAGATGAATGGGCTGAAGTTTAAGGAGTGGACGGACGGCTTTAATTTCGAAAACATACCATCTACAACGCTTCATAACGCCTACCATATCTCCTCCGATTCAGGACAGCGCCGTGGTATCTATAACGCATCTGATCAGTCCTTTGAAGTAAACGTCACAATCAGGGTGTTTAAAAAGGGATATCGCAATCCAGCGCAGGCGATCGACGATTGCATGTCATCGATAGACGCCATCACAACTGATATTCTAGATTCTGGAACTCGTCTGGGTGAGGTGATTAAAAATATCTACCTGGACCAATATCAAATACTTCCTTTAGCCAATTCGAATGATAATTCGGCTATATTGGAACTAACATTTGTTTGTCTTATAATAATTTGTGTATAGGGGGCCATTAAATGTCAAGCATAACCAATATCAAGGTTCGACCAATGAACGTGTCGTGGGCTGGGTCTGCATTTGGATTTACAGAAGGTGATTTAGAGTTCACCACTGAAGATCAACTTGTAGATATCACCACTCACCAAACAGGAACGAATGTTGTTTCCGCAATCAGAACTGGAAAGAACGCATCGATCGCTCTTGTTCTTAAAGAAACAAGCGCCGATGTTATCAAATATCTTTACGGTCAGTCTGGCTCTCTTGAAACTGCATCAGGCGCTTCGGGTGAAGTTCTTGGTTGGGGTTCTAAAAAAGATTTCACACATGTTTTGGATCAAGCAGCTAAGCTTGTCCTTCATCCATCAGGCGCCGCTGACACGGATCTCAGCGAAGATATCGCTGCATGGAAAGCCTATCCTATGGTTGAAAGCATGACTTTCTCTGGAGAAAACCCAAACACAGTTTCTCTGACATTTAGAATCTTTCCAGATTTAGCAAAGGCTCCCGAGTTTCAACTTTTCGTATTTGGAAATCATGAAGATGGTGATTTCACAGAGGTAGAACCATAAAATGATTGAACTTGTAGCAAAGCCTAGGACGTCCATAAAATACACCTTCGGCGAAGAGTCTTGGGTAATAAAAAAACCAAACAATGGTCAGCTTATGGAATTCCAAAAAGCCTCCTCAGATCCTTTGAAATCTGCGGAGGCAGTTTTTGCTTTGCTCGCAGAACTCGGCCTTCCATTGGAGGCCTCAAGAAAAATGGAGCCAGAAGATATTAACGACCTTGTTGAGCTTCTTATTCCAAAAAAAAAGCAGTAGATAGCTGGGGCTATAAACTAGCCAAGCTTTGCTTCTTTTATGGCTGGGGTCCTAACGAGGTTCTAGAATTAGGGACTGAAGAGACCGAGATCTATTGGGAGGCGATCACAGTGATAGAAGCTCAAGAAATGTTAAAGCAAATCACTGTAGCAATGGCTCCAAATATGAAGAGGACTCAGTATGAGAAACTCCATAGAGATCTTCATAGAAAAGCTTATCCAAAAACTTATGACGGTCCTGCTGTCGGTGCGAAGGAACTCGCACGAATTTTGGGTGCGGGAAGGATTTAATAAATGGCAAACGAAATCCAGTTTGACGTCGTCGCCCGTCTGGACAAGATCGATGATCAGCTTAAAAGCCTCACAAAAAAATCTGAGGACGCGGGAAAGCAAATCTCCAAAAACCTCGGAGATAACGTCGGATCAAAAATAACAGAAAGCTTTAAGGTTTTAGCGGGAGCAGCCGCTGCTGCAGCTGGTGCAATTGCGAGTGCTTTTGCCGTTGGCAAATCGGTTAACGCGGCAATTGAACAAGAGAACGCTGTAAATAGATTAAATCAATCTCTGGCTAGTGCGGGAACATTTTCTAAACAAGCATCTGAGCAGCTGCAGGAATACGCAAATCAGTTACAGAGGACCACTACGATTGAAGATGATGCGGCACTCAGTGCGCTAGCTTTATCTAGGAATTTCACGCAGACAAACGATCAAGCGAGGAGACTCACTGAGGCCGCAGTAGATCTATCGGCAGCAATGGGCATTTCACTTGAGTCCGCGGTTGAGCAATTAGGGAAAACTTTTAGCGGCAATGCGGGTAGACTTGCGACGCAAATACCTGCACTCAAAGGATTAACCGAAGAAGCTTTAAGATCAGGTGAAGCTTTAAATATTATCTCGGAAAGATTTGGCGGTTCAGCTGCGGCGCAAATAAATACATTTGGCGGCGCACTTAAGCAGCTTCAAAATATTTTTGGCGATGTTTTAGAAGAAATTGGAAACTTTATTATTAAGAGCCCTGTAATTCAGAGCTTATTCAAATTCATTAGTCAGGAACTTATAGCGGTAGGCGAGTCTCTTTCTGCTTTTAGAATCGCAGGCGGTGACGCTTTGGGTGGAATTATTACCCAGATGCTTCAGTTTTATACCGCAATAAATACATATTTAATTGCTCCATTTGAGGTGCTTTATAACGTTTCTGAACTTGTTTTAAACGCCATAAGAACAGGCCTGCAAACGTTAATTGTTACGGTTACGCAAGCTGTTTCAGGTTATTTGCAAGTAGTTGGATTATTCACAGACCAATTTAAAACGGCTGAAGAGAATGTAAAGGTCTTTGCCGATTCTTCAAAAGCAGCTTTGGTCGATATGACGGTTCAAACTGGTCAATCGTTTAAAGATGTTTTTGAGACTTCATTTACCGAATCAACACAAGCATTTTTAGATCGCGCTGTTTTAGTTGCTGAAAATGCTAAGGCAATCGAGAACGAAGTTAAAAACAATACGATTGCAAACAATAAATCGATGGTTGATAGCTACGCAATTACGTTCGCGATGATTGCGGCAAACTTCGATCAATTTAAAAATAATTCTGTTGAACGACTAAGACAGGTTCAAAATGAAGCTAAAACGTTATCGGATCAATTAAGGGGCGGCTTTATTAACGGGGTAGCTTCGGCTTTCTCCGCGTTTGGCGCGGCTCTGGCTAATGGCGAGAATGGTTTTGCTGCATTTGGAAAATCAATTTTAAGAACATTAGGGCAACTTGCCATTCAGGTTGGTTCATTTTTCATAGCAGTTGGAGCGGGACTCACGGCTACGACAGTTCTTTTTGGATTCTCTGGAGGAGCTGCAATCGCAGCTGGTATCGCGCTGACAATATTGGGTGGCGCACTTCAGGCATTAGGCGGAGGCGGCGGTGGCGGTGCTACGGCTGGCGCTCCTGCCGCAGGCTCAGACACCGGTGGCGGCGTTACAACAGGTGTAAACGCTCCAATAAATGGAACTGAAACAGCTCTAGCTGATGCAGAACGACAGTCACCATCTCAAAATGTTGAAGTAAATATTGCAGGATCAGTCCTTGGCGATAAGAGAACGCTTGGTCGCGAAATCGCAGACGCCATCAATGAATCTTTTGGTTTTGATGGCGCTATTGTGCGAACGGGTGCAATTGTATGAGCTTAAAAACATTTTCTAAATTTTATTACGGACACGAAATCACAAAAGACAATTACACCATTCCTTTTGATGAGGGTTCTGGTGAGTTAACTGCTGAACTTGATATCGGCGCATATACGTTGACTGGATTTGTTGCAGAAGTTTCCAAAGCTTTAAATGCTGCCGGAGCTTTAACATATGCGGTGAGTGTAGATCGCGACACGAGAATAATAACGATAGCAGCTAGTGGAACATTCGAACTTTTAACCTCAACTGGTCTCACAAATGCATCAGCTGCGTGGAGTTTGCTTGGATATACAACTGCCGCAGATAAAACTGGTGCATCTAGTTATGCAGCTGAAAATGCATCGGGTGAAGTTTATGAGAATCAGTTCATCATGCAGGACTACATCGATCCAAATCACTGGGTGAGTACGGTAGACGCTTCGGTAAATAAATCAACTTCTGGAGTTGTTGAAGTTGTAACCTTTGGAGAAGAGAAATTTCTTCAATGCAATATGAGGTACATTACCGATCTCGCGGGTGATGGGCAGGTTATAAAAACTCAAGCCAATGCCGTGCAGAATACTGTTAATTTACTTTCATATCTCATTCGAAAAAATCCAGTAGAATTTATTCCTAATATCGATGATACGGACGTATTCTATTCGCTGTTACTCGAGTCGACTCCAGACAATCAAAAAGGAGTAGGTTTTAAATTGCGTGAACTTTATGACCGTGGACTACCAGGTTACTACGAAACTGGGCCACTCAAGTTTAGGGTCTACGATGTTTAATAGGAAGGTTAGGGTAGAATCTTGAGCGTTGCCAATGGACAGTTAGCCAATCAAACAACTTTCAATACTGCTTTTGTCAGTAGAACCGTTGATACTTCAACTGTAGGCCGTGTTGATTTAAATAACGTTTTAGCTGAATCAGGTTCGTCAATTACGAACACTCAGCGTGAACTAAATTCACTTGCATCTTTCGTCGGAAAATCGACAAACATTGCCGCATCTGCAATTCCTACTTGGACCAATAACGATGTCGGAGCGAGTTCTGATGATTTAAAGGATCGCGCTGAAGCAATTACCTTAACTTTTAACGAAACAACGGGCCACACACATGATGGTACAGCTGGTAACGGTGGTCCGATATCTGCAGTTAATTTGTCTGATTACAATAGATTTTATGCTGAATATCAGTATGTAGAGGTCACTAGTGCATCTGGAACATCGTTTGATGTTACAGGGGATTTTGCTGGAAAGACTTCTGGTGGAGATAGTTTTACCGAAGGCGTTTTAACTGATAGCCAATTTAATAAAACTCAAATTATCAGCCTTTCTACTGGAACATTTATTGAAGATGCCGGAGGCCAGAAAGTTTATGGGCGCGTTACTGAAGCGTCGGGCGTTTGGAGTCTTTCGTTTTATACAAACGAATCAGGGACTGAGACATCGCATAGTTTGTCGACACAGAATATAGGTGTCTTTTACAGAGAAGTTTTTGATCAACAAAATAGACCGACTATTCCGGCTGATGTTGGCGATATTGGCTCGCTCGATTTAACTGCGGATGTCGTTGATGCATCTAATTCACAGCGTGGAGTTGTCTCGACTGGAACGCAGTCTTTTGGTGGTTCTAAGACTTTTGAAGACAATGTTCGTTTACGCGGACAGATTAATTTTCAGGAAATAGATAATTCTCAATCAGGATCAAACGTAACGCTAACATCGCTATCAAGTTCGGTTATTAGAGTCACAAGTGGAACTCTCGTTTCAATTGGCGGTCTACAAGCTGGATCGTTTAACCAAGTTATCGCTTTGTTTAACGCAACTGGAAATGATGTCGTCATCCAGGAAGACGCAGCTGTCACTCCTGCGGACGGTATATTAACTGGAACTGGCGCAGATTTTTCTTTTGTTGCAGATTCAGCAGTTTTATTCATTCGCGATGTAACAACCAGTCGTTGGAGAATGATTGGCGGAGGCGGCGGCGGCTCTGGCGGAGGCGCTCTTGTAGTAACTGGAACAAGATCTTCTCCGCAATCAATCACAGCAAGTGGCGGGATTGCATTTACTGGAGACGACCCAAGACAATTATGGTTCATCTCAGGTGCAGCTAGTGGGATTAACGATATTTCAGCAAATCCGCAGGTAGCTTCTGGGGTAAGCTTAGGACAGGAACTAATTCTCGTTGGCCGCAGCAACGATAACACCGTTCTTTTAGAAGACGGAAATGGATTATCTTTAAACGGTTCCTATGAAATGGGCGCTGATTCAATCATCACTCTATTTTGGGACTCATCAGTTTGGGTAGAACTTTCTCGTAGGGAGTAACATGAGCACGACTCGTAAAATAAAAGCTGATCTTATCGAAGGTGTTGTTGCGCCTATTAATTACATCCGTAAAGGTGCTGGTGAAAATATTATCACTGGTTGGAATAGGTTTTTTGATAGCGGCACTAGGCCCGTTGATGGAACCGGCGGCTCTCCAAACGCAAACGTTACATGGACTTTATCTTCTTCGAGCCCGCTCGATGGTGATGCAAGTTTTCTATTAACTAAGGATGCAAATAATAGACAGGGTGAAGGTGTTTCTTATGATTTCACGATCAAAAATAAGGATCTCGCGAAGGTTTTACGAATTGGTTTTGACTATGAGATCGTATCGGGCACTTATAATCCTGGCACTAGTTCTACTGACAGTGACGTTATTTTCTACCTCTATCGTGTTACTGCGACTGGGAGACTTATTGAGCCGTCTATCTTTAAGCTTGACGGCGGTGTGTCCGGAATAAAATATTCTTTTAGATCCGAATTTCAAACTGATTCCGATGCTACCGAATATCGAGCAATAATCTATATTGCATCAACATCAGCTTCTGCATACACGCTGAAATTCGACAATTTTGAGATCACGCCTTCGAAAAATACGTATGGTGCGATAGTAACAGATTGGGTCTCCTATACTCCAACCATTAGTAACTTTGGAACCGTTTCTTCTGTGCAATTTGAATACAGAAGAAATGGTGATTCATTAGATATTAGAGGTAAATTTGTTTCGGGAACTCCGGCTGCGGCAGAAGCTCAAATAGGGCTTCCTCCTGGCTTTACTTCTGCAACGACATCAAAAATCCCTAGTATAAAAGCTGCCGGATTGTTTGGAGCTTCTTCAAGCTTAACCAACTATCATATGCTTATGATAGAGCCCTCAGTAACTTATTTTACTGTAGGCCTCCAATCCGTTGCGGGCGGTGTGTTTGCAAAAAGAAATGCAACCGCGTTAGTTTCTGCTGCTGACAGCGTAACTATCGCCGCCTCTGGAATTCCAGTTCAGGGGTTGGGGGCTAGTGCAATTTTGGGGCAGGATTCCGATACTAGAGTCACAGCTGCGCTTTTAGGGCAATCGGCATCTCAAAGTATACCTACTGGATTCACAGATACCCTCGTTCAATTTGACACAAAAACCATTGATACACACGGGGCCACGACTACTGGCGCCTCAGCTAAATTCACTGCCCCTTTAGCTGGTTTGTATTCCGTTAAGGCACAGGTTTGTTATGCCGGAGCCGGAGCCGGAATAAGATATGTAATTAGAATTAGAAAAAACGGTACGGTTATAAATTCTTTTGAGTTGGATTATACGGCTGTAGGCGTAGGATTAATAACGTTACCAGTAAATACTCTAGTATCCCTTGTTGCTGGAGACACTGTCGATATAGTTACTGCACAAAGTAATGCGGCAAGTTTAAGTTTATCTGGTGGCACTGCTTTTAATTACGTTTCAGTAGAACGTATGAGCGGGCCATCGCAATTAGCCGCAAGCGAGGCAGTTGTTCTTTCAGTCGCAGGCACGACATCTACAGTGACATCATCGCAAGCTACAGTAGCTCCTTGGACAACCGTCGAAATTGATACGAATGGATCCTTTAATTCTACAACGGGTGTTTGGACCTGCCCTTCTGCGGGAATCTATGAAATTAGCGCTCAATTGAGATTTGGATGGGCGAGTGTGACTGTAGGTCAGGCTATGCTTATTTCGATATATAAAAACAATACAACTGACATCGCTTTAAATCAGGAAACAATAGATGTCTCCACAAAAACATTCGCAGTTTTAAACGTTGATAAAACTACGCGTCTTGTCGCTGGTGATACGATTAGAATTCAAGCAGCAAATGCTGCAACAACTCCGACATTAAATCCACCAGCAACATACGGATTATTTTCAATAAAGAAAATCGGATAGGTAAATGACTACTCATCACGCATTAGCAATCTGGGATGAGTTTTGGGAAAACTGGGTTGCAGAAAATGGACTCGCTAAGCTCTATGGCGATGGCGCAGTCCCGCAAATGTTCGATGGCCTCGGTCTTAAACGTCCAGCAAACGATAATGGAATACTATTTTTAGCTTATTTCATATTCTCAGCTCGCAATGCAGGACTCGACATGGAAGTTAGATCAAAAAGGCTCGACGTTGGAACCAGTATCGAAAGACTCGTTCGAGATGGTTACAGAGGTCTCTTTGATAGAATTCCCTGCGGCGGCAATCCAAATTACAGAGTCATGGAAGCCCACGATAATTACGTCGCAATCGTAGCGCTATCTTTAATTTACGGACTTCCATATAAGAATGAAATTTTATCTCACGGTCAGGCAACAGGATTTAATTTCAACAACGTAACACCCAAGAAATGGGACATAAAAAGTCAGCGCCAGGGCGGTGAGATAGCGTTTTACTATTTATGCTGTGGACGGAATCCAGAGATATTCCATTACATTTGGTTACTCGGTGGATTGATTTTCAGTTTGTTTGATTCGAACGCAGGTAGGAATAATCTGACCTGGCTAAGGCTATGCGCTCTGTCTTGCGCAGAAATAAAATCCTTCATTTTTGCGTTTCCATTGTTTATCGTTTCGCAAGTTTGGTTATTCACAAAATGGTGTTTTGATGAAAGCCCTAAGAAGAACTTTCAGGCTTATTTTTCTGACAAACATCCAATCACACAAATGGCGGGTCATTGGAAAGATTACGAGTGGGGGTTCTAGATGAATCTAGAAATCATTACTGGGATATTAGGTTTTGCAGGAGCGTTTTTAGTTAAAGAGGCGTGGGACTACATAAAATCAAAGTCTGAAAAAGCTAACAGCGAAATTGATAAAGCAATGGAAAAAAATACCGATGCAATCAATCAGCTTCAGATTGCAATTGTAGAACTAAAACTAAAAATAGAACATTTATCAGAGAAACTTGAGCCCGTTCCGAAGCTTTCTAAAGACATTAATGAAGCTCATGCGAAGATTCGCGAAATGCGAGTTCAAATGGGTGGTTCTATAAATGAATAAGGACGAACAAGATAAAGCCGCCGCGACGATGGCCTACGTTGAAATGCGTAGGGAATCTATAAGACGCAAATTAGCGGATGTTTATTTGGAATATTATGACGCTCTTTGCGATGAGTTAGATGGAACCTATTGGATGCCCTGTTCGGGTTTACGAAGCATCGAAGAACAGCTAGCACTTTACAACAAGGGCCGAACCCAGGAGTCACTTGCGAAAGGGGAGCGCATCGTGACTAACGCGCGTCCTGGGTTTAGTCCCCACAACTGGGGATGCGCCACTGATTGGGTAGAAAATAAACCCTATTTTGACTGGTCCGATATGTGGAAAAAATCGGATTGGGTAGGTCTTGGAAGCGCCGCTAGACGCGTTGGTCTAGTTTGGGGTGGAGATTTTAAGAATATTGTCGATAAGCCCCATGTAGAGCTTCCGCTTAAATGTCCGTGGTCTGAAATAGGAAGGATCTATATGGCTTCTGGAAAGATAGTAGCCAACGAGGCCATTCTACAAAATGCATTGTATTATAAATTATAGGGGGTTTTATGAAGGAATTTTTAGCATCTAACGGCGGTTTACTTGGCGCATTTGCACTTGTTGCAGTTGTTCTCAATATTTTCCTAAGTGGTCTTTCCAAGGCTCTTGAAGTGATTAAGGACAAAACAGCTACAGAAACCGATAATAAAGCATATGCACTAATTCAAAAAGTCATGGCCGTTCTTCAAAAGGTAGTTGATTGGAGTTCGGGCAATAGACAGCACTAATGGATTTTAAAAGAATCTTATTTATCGTAGGTCAGGTGCCTCGAATAATCAGATTACTTAAAGAACTTTGGGTAGTCTTTAAGGGTGCATCTGACGACGACGTGATAAAGTTACTTGAGGATGTTGACCGTGTTAACAAGCAATTACGAATGGCTAAAACAAGTGACGAACGCAGCGAAGCTGCTGCTCGTATCTCTGATCTTTTGCGCAGGATGTAGCACGGTTCCAAGGGACCTAATGGGCGGTCCTGTTTGCATTGGAAATGCTGAAGACGTTCGTTTCGATTGTGGTGAGGCTGAGCCATTTAAAAAGTGGCGATGGGGCGTAACAGATATGGATAAATGGGTTTGTTACCCTCCCGAAACGAGTGAGGCACTACTAGAGCGCGCCTCGAGGGCTCCTAAGTGACCGATAGAATTTCAAACCGCGCAGAACTTGCTGCAAGACAAGTTCAAAAGACGCCGTCAATTGTTGTCGAATTTGACGATGTTGATTTTAAATTCTCAAACGTAACTATTTTAAGGCTTATTCGAATCGGCGATGTTGATCTTGAAATCGGAAACGATTGGAAAATTGGTGGTTCTGTTCCTATCGATGGCCAAAATCCAAATCTTTCATATGATGCAGATTTTGGAAGTACCTCAACCAAGATTGAATACAAATTAAATCCAGATCGCGGAACCGGTAGCGCAGTTAGCTCAATGGAACTTGCCATTGTTGACGATAGGGCGGACACGATTTTGGGTCTCATTAGCACAAATGAGATGCTTGGGCGTAAATGCAAAGTATGGCTCAGCCCAAATGCTGCAATCACAGATTTTCCGGATGACTACATGGTTATATTCCGTGGCGTTGTTGATTCTGTTGATGCAGCTCCTGGCGGTATTAAGCTTGCTCTATCTCACACCGATCAAAAAAAGCGGCAATCAATATTTAATGATTTTTCAACTGATCTAACAAATGCAATTAATAATTCCCAAACAACGGGAATAGTTCTTGATGATGTATCTGGTTTATTAACTCCGATTAACGGTCCAACCGGTTCTCCAGATAGCAATGTTCAATATTTCGTTCAAATCGAAGATGAGCTTATTCGGTATACTGGAATATCGGGAAACACATTGACTGGAGTATCTAGGGCTCAGCTTGGAACCGTAGCTAATTCTCATGATGCAGGTGAGGGCGTAAAGGTTTTCTACCGCATTCAGGGTTCCGCACTCGAGATTGCTCTCAAATTAATGCTCTCTGGTTGGAATGGAAATTTTAAAACAGGTGTTGAGGCAACTGCGATTAATCAAATTAATCCTGATCTCAACGTTCCAAATTCCATATTTTTTCAGAACGTTGATTTAGAAGAAAACTATGGGCTCACTATAGGTGATTTCGTTACAACGACTGGATTCACAAATGGCGCTAATAACGTAACGCTTAAAGAGATTACCGATCTAGTAGATACGGGAAACGGAACATATATTGTTGTTGATGGGGTGAGTTTCGTAAATGAAACGCTCACCAGTGGAACCGTTTCATTTAGATCTAAATGGGACACTTTCCCGTCAGGCTTAAAGATGAGCCCTGATGAGGTCGATGTTGATAAACATGAATATTTGAACTCGTTATTTCTTTCGGGTGCCGTTTACGATTTGTATATAAAGGCCGGAATCGATGATGCTAAAACATTCATAGAGCAAGAAATCTATTCTCCGGTATCGGCGTATTCGCTTCCAAGGAGATCCCGATCTTCGGTTGGATACC
>JACCDR010913048.1_pt1 | contig 38096 bp, 38 predicted proteins | sample 7446431 | NCBI WGS metagenome assembly JACCDR01 (sample SAMN15323443, study PRJNA562643) | freshwater metagenome | isolation source: river surface water | place: USA:Blue River Watershed | collected 2017-08-17 | reverse complement strand
TCATCAAGAGAAGAGGCGGGCCGGTCATGAACAAGAACCCGCTAGTGGACGGAAAGAAGTGAGATAAGGACTGAGCAAGGAGGTGGGTCTTGAGCTATTTGGTAGCCGGCCTAGACGAGGTCGGACGTGGGGCCCTAGCCGGCCCGATGATTGCGGTTGCCGCCGTGTTCAGGCAGCCGGTGAAGAACGAGGCAAACTGGCTGACCAAGAAGTCGCCCATCCTCGGAGTTGATGACTCCAAGAAGATTCCGACCCACGCCAAGCGAGTCGAGATCTACCACCGCATCCTTAGGTCCGAGCATCTGGTCGACTTCGGCATTGGCTTCATCACGGTGGAGGAGATCGACAAGCTCGGCATCGAGACGGCTAACCGCCATGCCTTCTACCAGGCACAGACCGATCTCAAGACGCAGCCCAATTTCCTTTTGGTCGACGGAGACCGCCCGGCCCCGCACTTCTGCTACTCGAGTCAGAAGAACCGACCCAAGGGAGACGGCTACTGGTGGCCGGTCGGAGCTGCTTCGATCTTAGCCAAGGTCATCCGTGACCTTTACATGATCGAGCTCGGCCTCGACTACCTGCCCTACAAGTGGGCACAGAATGCTGGCTACGGAACCAAGGCTCACGAAGACGCCCTCAGGTACCACGGCGTCTCTCCTGTCCACCGCAAGAAGTTCACCGAGAAGTTCCAGAGGAGCCCATGAAGGACGACTTTCAGACCATGGTGTCCCAGTTCAACACCGCCATCGACTCTCCGAGAGGACCCGAACACAAGGCCCTCCGCATCAGCCTCATCGAAGAGGAGTTCATCGAGATCTGCGACGCTGCTCGAGATGACATCCCGGAGAGCGACGAGGTCGACTTCATTGATGGCCTGTGTGACTTGCTGTACGTGGCCTACGGAGCGGCCGATGTCTTCGACCTCGAGCTCAACATCGCCGAGGTCGGCAAGGGCATGGTCCAGACCCTCATCATCGACGAGAGCTACGTCCCTGAAGCCCTGTTCGATCTCTCGAGGCTGGTCTACTTCGCCTGCCGGTCCATTGACGAGCAGAACCGGCACGCGATGGAGAAGAGCCTGGGCGACCTGGTCACCAAGTGCTGGTACATAGGGCACCGCTGTCTGGGCCTTGACCTGCGCCCGTTCTTCTCCATCGTCCACCAGGCCAACATGCTGAAGACCACCGGACCGATTCGGGAAGATGGCAAGCGACTCAAGCCCGAGGGCTGGGTCGGGCCGGACATCCGTGGGCTCTACGAGAAGATCAAGAGAAGGGAGACACCGTGACATTTGGAGAGGCGCTCGAGGAAGCGAAGAAGGGCAAGAAGGTCTCGAGGGAGGGTTGGAACGGCAAGGGGATGTGGGTGACCATGTCCCCGGGCGCCACGCGGGTTCCCACGGACCGGCTGTGGGCCAAGGCCAACCGAGAGTTCGCCGCCGCCTGCGGCGGACATGTCGATGTCCTCCCCTTCATGTCGATGAAGACAGCGGACGGGAAGATCCTCCTTGGCTGGCTGGCCTCACAGACCGACATGCTGGCCAACGACTGGAGTGTGATCGAATGAAGGAAGAACTTCTCGAGCATCTGAAGCAGAAGTCCTTCCGCCAGGGAACATTCACGTTGTCGTCTGGCAAGACCAGCGACTTCTACATCAACTGCAAGAAGGCCATGGATGTTCAAGGCCTCGTGCTCATCGGCTCCGAATTCGCTCGCGTCATCAGGAAGGATTACGAGCGCCTCCCCATCGCTGGCATCGGAGGACTGACGATGGGAGCCGATCCCATATCGGTCGCCACCTCGATGCACTTGGCCCACAAGGACGGCATCTACATCCCTCCTTTTTTCGTCCGCAAGGAACCCAAGAACCACGGAACGCAGGAATGGGTCGAAGGACCAGACATCAAGAAAGGCGGGTGGGTGGTCATCGTCGAAGACGTCATCACCACCGGAGCCTCGGCAGTCCACGCTATCAACAAGGCTAGGGAGCACGGCCTCGTTCCCTACTTGGTCCTGGCTCTGGTGGATCGCCAAGAGGGAGGCATCGAAGCTATCCACAAGAACTGGGACATTCGCATCGAATCCTTGTTTACCAGGAAGGACTTCATCCCATGAAGATCTGGACCCTATGGCATCGCGGGGACGAGGGCATGATGCCGTGGCTGCTCGACTCCTACGACGAGTACACCCTCGAAGAGAACGGAGAAGTCCCACCGTCCTACCAGGCCAACGTCGACAAGTACGCCAAGGACGCCCGCGAGCTGGTGCTTGAGATCCCGGACGGAGCGGTCCGGCGCATCTTCGAGCCGGCGACGCTCGATAGGTCTAGGGTCGGAATCTGGACATCGCCTGAGGCAGCCGCGACAAGTCGAGGGCCAGCACAGAAGCAAGAGGAAGACGATGGAGCGTAAGCTCGAGATCATCTGCGACATGGATGCCATCCTGGTCGATCTCTTCGGCCCCTGGCTAGGCTGGTACAACGCGTCCTACCAAGACGACCTCTGCCTCGAGCGCATTACCGCCTGGGACATCAAGGATTTCGTCAAGCCGGAGTGTGGGAAGCGGATCATGGACTTCTTCCACCCTGAGCGGGAGCACACGGTCAAGCCGATGCTCTACCGTGATCTCCCAGCGCTCGATGGGGCAGTTGACGGCTTCCGCGAGCTCTACGAGGCCGGGCACGACATCATCATCTGCTCGGCGGTGTCCGGATCAACCGCAGGGGACAAGTACCTCTGGTGTGAGAAGCACCTCCCCTTCCTGCACCACCACAACATCTTCCTCGGCAACCGAAAGTACCGGCTGACGGGGGATGTCTTCATCGACGATGGGCCGCACAACGTCTTGGCCCACCGTAAGCGCTGGGGCAATCAGGTCCACTGCATGACCATCGCCTATCCCCACAACGGCGACGTCTACGATCACTACGACGTCTACGCCTCGGGCTACAAGGATACCAGGCGAGCCTGGGAGGAGATGGTCATGGAGATCGACCACCTGGCGCACCAGGAGGCCGCATGACCAAGAAGGACAAGAACTCTCTTCGCGTGAATGTCTACGCCGTCATGCGACAGGCGGTAGAGAGCGGGGTCGCGATGGGTTGGCGCCATGCCCACAAACACGCCGACAACCCGTCCGAAGACGTCATCAAGGACAAGATCTCCGACGACGTCATGAACGAGATCTGCGAGTGGTTCAACTTCAACGACGAGGAGGAGACCGATGGCTGATCCGAAGCTGGTCCGCTTCACCTACAAGAATCACCTGGGCAAGGTCGCTTTGCGGCAGGTGGTGCCGCAGAAGATCCACTTCGGCTCGAACCAGTGGCACCCGGAACCGCAATGGCTCCTCGACGCCTACGATGCGGGGAAGGGCGATGAACGAACCTTCGCGATGAAGGACATCACCGATTGGCACCCCTACCAGGAATAGAAAGGCCGAAGCCGCCGAGCGTGGCGTCTCGACGGCTTCTTGACTCCTTCTACGCTTGGTAGATGAGCTGCTCCTAGGATAAGATGATTCCCGGTCGAGAGCCATAGACGTTGTAGGCTCTCGGAGGCCTTGCTGGCGGGCCGGTTGCGTTCTGGCGCCTACGCACAAGGGGAGAGGCTTCGCGAGGCTGACTTCCCAGCCAGCTCCTTCGGGAGCCCAAAACAGCCCAGGCCGCCAAGGTTTCCCCGGGCGGCCCGCGATCTCTCCTCCCTTGCGGGTAGGGCGCTGCTGGTCTGTCCTGCTCCGACCTTGCGGCCGATTAAGTCCAGTCCGTTCAGCGCTTCGAGATGTCCTCACACTACTCAGTACGGGACCGCTGAGCAAGTTCCCGGACAAGTTTTTTTAGCTGAATGACAGTCGCTACTGATAGCCCTGCTGCCAGGTCGGGACGTAGTTCGGATCGCCAGGCGGCGGCAACGAGGCTAGGTAGGCGCTGCGCTGGTGGTTGGGTTCGATGACCCGCTTGGCCATGCCGAGCGTCCCGCCGGCTGCTGTCCCAAGCGCACCGCCGATGAGCGTAGTCTTGATTCCGCCCCCAGGTACCACAGCACCAAGGCCGGCACCAATGAGACCTCCGGTCACTGCCTCGCTGGCGATCTTGCGCCTGGCAGCGATCTTCTGAAGCTCGGTGGCGAACGAAGCGAAGGCGCGGCTGGTCATGGGTCCAGTTTCTGGTCGAGGACCATGAAGAGCTTGAGGGCCAAGGCGTCCGACCCAGGGTTGTTGGCAAAGCCCTGCGCTATAGCAGCCCACGAGCCGAGCTCCGGCACGAAGCTGGCCTTGACTCGGTCTTCGAGCTTGAAGACCTCAAGGAAGGCATCTCCCATGAGGTCACTGAAGTTCTGCGGATACTGCTCGCCGTCCTTGGGGAAGAAGTGGAAGATGAAGTCGCCGTTCTTCCTCCCAACCTCACCGCGGTAGCGCTGGCGAGGCATCTGGACGAACTCGACCGAGGTGAAGCCTGCCGCCTCTGGCGTCTGCACCAGATCACCGGAGGATAGCGGCTTGGCATTCCGTCCTGCGGCCATTCGCTCCACCCAGGCGGCGTAGGTGTCCTGCTCAGCTGCGTTGCTCATCCGGCCTTCTTCTCCTCGCGCTCGATAGGCGCTTCGAGCATCTTGGCTCCTGAGCCAGTGTAGTTGCCTCCCGGAGCGAGATCGTGGATGTCGATGACTGGCATCTGCTGGTGCTGAACCCGGAAATGCTCGAACGCCTTGAGCGACTCCTTGAGTGCCGAGTCAGCCTGCGAGAGCTGCATGTCAACAGCAACAGCCGAGCGGGCGATAGTCGTCATCGCCTTGGTCTTGGCCGCCGATTGCGGCTTGCTCTTCCACTCACGGAAGTCGAAGTAAAGACCCTCGAGGATGTCGCGCAGGATGATCTTCGATTCGATCTGCTGCTGGAAGCCCATCTTGTGGAGGGCCATGGCCGAGCCGCCCTGCACGATGGCGACAGTCTGCTGGCGCTGCTGCTCATAGTCGGCCAGCAGCGTCGACCACTCCTCAACGGTCAGAAGACCGACGTTCCAGTAGTAGCGAGAGTAGGCCTCGATGGCCTCGACGGTCACGAACTCACCCAGCCTGGAGTTGACCTTCTTGGCGATCTCCTTGGCGTCGATGCGACCGAGGAGGAGATTCTCGATCAGCGGTCGGGCCTTGAAGTTGGTGACCAGGAGGTGGCACTCACGGGTGTACTTGTCCGGGTGGTGGAGCGAGTAGATCTGCTCCTCCTTCAAGAACCGGATGGAGACCTTGTGGTAGCGGTTCTGCGGCTGGAATGCTTTCGGCATCCGCGAGAAGAAGTCGTGGCGCAGCCAGGCGACGTAGACGCCTTCGGGCTGCGGGAAGCCCAGCGACTCGACCGTATGGATGACCCACGAATCGGTGCCGGCACCAGGATTGTTCGAGGTCATCAAGAACTTGATGAATCTCTCGCTGGGATGGCGGACGTACTTCATGGTGATCCTGTGGGCAGAAGGCCGCGGAACTGGTTGATGAGTCGCTCCTTCTCCGCCGAACGACTCGAGAGGTACTCGTCAACAGAGCCACCAGGCTCACGCAGGCGCAGCTTCTCCATGATCCCAGAGCGCGGACGTGTAGCCAGATATCTCTGGATCAGAACGCGGCGCTCTGCCTCTGGCAGATCCGCATGACTCCGATAGCGCACTCCACGGCCCTCGACTTGCTTCAGCTTCTCATCATTCCAGTGCGGCTCCAAGATCTGCATGAGACGAGTGCCTTTGAGGTCGAGGCCTTCGCCACCTGCCGAAGAGACTAGAAGAGCTCGGAGCTTGTTCTCGTTGTACTGCCGAACCAGCTCATCTCGCTTGGCTTTTGGCATCTCTCCAGTGAACTCGCCGTAGGGGATCTCAGCCTTCTGAAGTCTCTCTCGGTATGGGTTCAAGCCAGCGTCGAGATAGTTCGAGTAGACCACCGCCTTGGAGTTCGGGTTGGTGGCGAAGTTGGCCTTGAGGTTGTCGAATGCCTTCTGAATCTTGGGATCCTGCGGCTTCTCCTTGGGCTGGTAAGGACCAGTTGTGTTCGACACTTGCCGCACCGCACCCAGGAAGGCGTTGAGCTGCTGCGACTCTTGCTTGGTCGGTGGCAGGCCATTCCTGATCTTGTAGGCCACCCAGGGCGGTGCCTTGTCCATCAAGGTGTCGTAGACCCGGAGCTGTTCCGGGGTCATCTCGACCTTGACGTCCTCTCGGTCCACGGCTGGGAACTCAGTGGTCGAACCTGGGTGATAATCGACCCACTTGCCGAGGACCTTGCGGAGTTCCTTCTCCTTCGTCCGGTTGAGCACTGGAACGGCACCCGGCCTAATGCCGCGTAGACGGGCCATGAGCCCTGGGTCCATCATCTCTTGCGAGACGTATCGCTTGTTGAACTCGGAGGCGTCGTTGGGCAAGACATGATCGCCCGCCGCCATGTTGACCAGCGGGGCGATGTCACCAGGGTGGTTGTAGAACGGGCTGCCGGTCAGAAGCATGCGCTTCTTGGCATCGTTCTTGGCCAAGGTCTGGTAGGTCTTCGAGCCCGTCTCTCTTGCTCGATGTGCCTCATCGACGATAAGCATGTCGTTCTTTGGCGGCGTCCGCTTGACCGCGATGTTCTGCATCGAGCGAATGGTGCGCTTGGGCGTCTTGCCGCGAACGTGCTTCTTCACTTCCTTGCGGTAATTGGCTTGGAGGGCAGCAGGGACCACGACATCGGACGGCATACCGAGAGCTTCCTGGCTCGCGATGGATGTCAGAGTCTTGCCAGAACCTAGACCGTGAGCGACCACCAAACCGGGCTGGTCGTCCTTCTGCATGCGATCGACCACCCGCTGTTGATGCGGCTGGAGCGGAGTGATGATCTTCGAGATCTTCTCGAGCTCGTCAGAGAACCCGTCGATGCTGATCCCGATCACAGTGACTCACTGGACGGGGGTCGGGGCGGGAACTGGTCTTCGGAACATATTGCCCACCCTCGTCGCAGTTCGCTGGACTCCGCCCGAGACTGCTTGAGCTCCGCGCTGAGCGAGGCCGCCGATGTCACGACCGACCTGGCTCACCGGCGTGAAGCCGTAGTCGACCGTCTTACGGACGGCACCAAGAACACCGGGACCATGCTCAAGAGGGATCTTGGAGGCGAAGTCAGCACCTCGCATGACTGAGGGCATATTCTGCGCCGCCGGCATCTGACGGATATGCTCGGCGATTCCTCGGATAGCTTGAGGATTGGCGTGCGTTCCCAAAGCTGTCGCAGCGCCATGAGCGTTCTCGTAGAGACCAACCAGCTTGGGGTCTACGACAGCCGAGGCCGCTTCTCGGAACGGGCGGGACAGCATGGGCTTGCCCTGCATTGCCGTCCTGGCGCCGACACCGGCGATCTCCTGCCCGATGCGCCGCATCGGAGCGATGCTGGGGGCGTGACGAGACAGGATGTTGGTGGCCATGATCTTTCCGCCGGCAACCATTCCGGCTGCGGTCATCGGATCAAGAGCAGCGATCTTCTGCATCTCGTCACGGAAGGCGCGGATGGTGTGGCTGTTCAAGATCATGCGGTCTCCTCGGGGGGAACGACAATCACACCCCAACGCTGCATCACCGCGTGCGGCGGCTTCATCGCCCGGTCCCACCAACGAGCGTCCATCTCTTCCCGGGAGAGGGTTCTCTGGTTGCCAGGTGTATTGGGGTCCATCAGATGGACGCTCTCGTCATCGATGGCGGTGATGACGACGTAGTGCCCGGACCCTGGGTGGTTGAAGCTCTGGATGTCGGCGATGATGGGGATGTCTTGGTCGGTCAGAGTACGGGCCTGGTCGAGCGAATCGAACGAGTACTCGAAGCACTCGAAGCCAAGCTTGCGAGCGGCACTGGCAATCTGGTCGGTCTCGGCGCCACCCCTCTGGCGCAGGCCGATGATGCCGGAGAGATCGTGCTCGTCGGCCTCAGACCCATAGTGCTCGAGGACGGCTTTGAGGCAGGCTGCTGAGCAGGTGTGCTGGGTCTTCTGCTGGTAGGGCGAGACCTCGGCATGCTTGAGTAGGACCGAGCCTGCAAAGCCGTCGCCCTGCTGTCGAAGCTCTTCATCACTCTTCTCGGTGATGTGCTTCAGGACCATCACCCCTGCCGCGAGAGCGATCACCTTTCGGACAGTCGGGTCTTTGAGTGCCTCGAGCAGCTTGTCGACGCTGGCGGCCTTGGCCATGGCCGGCTCGAAGCCGTAGCTCAGAGACGGAGTACGGGGCCGAGACCTCTTCGCCACCGGAACGCCGGGAGTGTTGTTGAGGAACCAGTTCTTCCCCCGCTCGATCACCTCTGCCGCAGCACCTGTACCGGGTGGACTGAATGGCGCATGAGCGAGGGCGAGATGCGGGCTATTGCCCATCATCTCGATCCCAGCTTCGCCGACATCAGCGGCCCAGCGCTTGCGCTCGGTGCGCAACATGGAGGGATTGACCACTGCTCGACCAGCATCAGCTACGTGAGCGATAGCCTTGTGGATCTTGGCCTTCCGCGCCCCGCGCTTGATGGGCTCAGCGATGTTCTTCTCGCCCCAGTGGCGGATCCCAGTCTCGAGCGCATCGAGCTCAGGCTTGGACCGCGACTTCATGAACAGCTTGGGAGTCTTGGGAATCGGTGTAGCTGCCCACCGAGCGAACCGGCTGGTGGCCTCTAGTGCCGCTTCCTTCTCGAGCCGGGAGGCCACTTCCCCCTCTAGACCTGCTCGCGCTGCTGAAGAGCCTTGAGTCCGTCGATGACCTGCTCGCCGTTCTTCATGCAGCGCTCAACCGCCCCCTCGTCGACATTTCTCATCCCCATACGACAAGCGATCAACATCTCGGCCAGCTTGCACATGGCGGTGTCGAGCTCAGGAAGGTAGCTGGCAAAGGTCCCGATGTTCTCCGGGTTGATGAAGTTCATCGCCAAGACCTTGTCGGCGGTCTCGGCATCGTCGATGACGGCGGCCTCCTTGACCAGGTTGCGGCGGAGCTCGTAGGGGAAGTTCGACAGCGTCTTCGCTGCCTTCTTGACCATGGTCTTGTGCAGGTCCGCCAGCGGGGTGATGGACAGGAGCCCGGCCACCTTGCAATGACCGTGAACCTGCGCCTGGGCCAGAGCCTTTCTGGCATCGAACGGGTTCATCCCCATCCCGACCAGAAGGAACTCAGCTTCGGCGGTCTTCAGGAACTGACGGTGCTCACGAGCGACCTTGGCCAGAGGCTGGCCTTCCATCGAGAACTCACCCGGCGCGGTCGAGCCGACATCGACCGTGCTCGGTGCCTGCTGAGCCTGGGTCTTCTGTTCGATCTCGATCGGCTTCTTGGTCAGGAACAACGGCTCGCCCTGGAGCGGGCACCACTGAACGAAGTCGGGAACGGCGTACTCGTTCTCACCGATCTGCTGGATGGCCTGGAGTCCAGGCGCGGTCGAGAGGATGAGTGGCTCGCCGAACACGCTCTCGGCGTGGACCTGCATAGAGCCATCCGGCCCCTGCGAGGTGTTCTGGATGGTCATCGGCAGGAGGCAGTTGAATGCCCCGGCGACATCGTAGAACAGACAGCCGCTGCCCTGCGCCTGTTCGAGCGGCATCGGCTGCTGAGTTGGCGGCTGACCGTCGTCCTTCTGTCGGATGCCGGCGATCTCGTCCTGGCAACCGTAGCGACCGTCAGCCGAGACGAAAACGAACATCTCGAGCGGCTGCATGTCGAAGTCGACCACACTCATGACGTGACCAACGAGGTCTTCGCCGCTCTCCTGGTCGTGGACCTGGTAGACCGCCGGCTCGTCGATCTGGACGTAGGCCTGCTCCTTGAGCTGGGTCTTCTTGGCCTTCTCGGTGCCAACCGTGATGGTGCTGCCTTCCGGTGAGGCGCCGAGATCTGCCCCAGCCATAGAGTTGGCCTGGTCGGGAGGAACCACGCCCTCTTGTGGGGCGAAGGCATTGACGTTGGCCCACTTGACCCGGAAGTCTCCCGAGGCCAGCTTGACGAACTGGACCACCGTCGGCTTGATGCTGTCGACCAGCGCCGAAGCGGTCTTCTGGATGCTGGCTCGTGGCGCCATCGCCACCTTGGTCACTGCTTGACTGAACGCCGGATTCGAGGCCGCCGCGACAGCAAGAGCAGGGTCATTGCAGACCGAATCGACCAGCTCGTCGGCCTCCGACTCGGGGATGGTTGGGCCGATGGCGTCCATGAGCGGAGGCTTGGGCGGGTCCAGATCGGCCAGCTTGGACCCATACCAAGTCGGGTTGGCCGCCGCATCCGCCTTCATGCTGCGGACCATCTGCTGACGGCCCTGCTCGGCCGAGTTGGCCAGCTTCGCAAGACTCGCCAGAGACGTACCGCTACCAGGACGTGCATGCAGAGTGACACCACTGCCACGAGGCGGGCGAATGACAGGGCGAGGGTTGCGAGGTGGGGTGCGGCGCACGATGTCCGGCTTCCTCTGCTGGAACTGGGAGACCGGCGCTGACGACTGCGGGAGCTGTCGCTTGGCTGCGTCGGCTGCCTCACCGCCGGCCGAGACCGCATGGGAGAAGCCGACGTTGTGAGAGTCGGGAACACCCTGAGCCGTGCCGGACGATCGAGCAGCCGCACCATACTGACCAAGAGCGTGGGCCTTCCGACGGGCGTTGGCGTATGGGTTGTCGGCCGTCTCCATGCCGGCGGGGATGCCAGCCATCTTGCCCATGCCCATGTCGACCCCGTTCAACCCGCCGTTGATCGAAGGCGGATAGAGCTGATCGGTCATGCCCTTGTCAGTCGGCTTGCGGGTCGAGGTCTCGAAGGTGTTGGCCCGGAACAGGTGTTCGCGCAGCCGCGACTCGCTGAGCGGGAAGACACCCTTGCCGTCCATGAAGACATCGAGGGGCGCCATGAGGCGCTCCTTGACGATAATCGGGATGACGACCTCAGGCAGCTCTTCTTGCTCTGGAGCTGGGGCTTCGCTCTTGTTGGTGATCTTGGCCTGACCGTAGGCGTAGCCTCGCTCGGCATCGACCCGGTCGAGCACCACATTGACCGCGTACTCCCCGAGATAGGGGAGCTGCTTGTAGATCTCCGAAGCCACCTCCCGCTGCCACGCCGAGGGGTCGTCCGAGAGCTTCACCGGCATGGCGATCTTCTCGAAGGACAGCTTGTGAACGTGGTCGAGGAAGAGGTCGCTCATGCTCAGGCCTTCACTTTCGTGGAGATGTACGGTGCCGGCGGTGGGATGGGTAGCTTCATGACCGGAACAGGAGGGCTGGGAGGTCCGTTCAACGCGGCCGTCACCGCCGCCACCCAGGTCGCAAACGAAGGGGTGTTGACCACCACTTGGAAGAGGGCTGCTCCGAGATCGACCTTGGAGCCATCCAACTTGGCCCCACCAGAGGCAAGATTGAGAACCGCCTGCGCGGCCAGATGAATCTCAGAGGCCTTGGCCGACATCGCGGCCTTGGACTCGAGAGACATGGGACCGTCGGAAGTGGTTGACATCTTTCCCTTGACCTTGGTCGTGTAGTCGCCAGCGATCTCTAAATTTAGGTCTTTGGCTAACGACCACTTGATGTCGCCCTTCTTGGAGATCTCGAGCTTGGTCTTGGTCGCCCCTCCGCCTTTGTCTCTAGTTTCAAGGCTCAGGATAGTTTCGTTGCCCTCGCCATGGGAACCGATTTTGAGGACTGCGATGGGGTCCTTGTTAGGGTCGTCAGCGAACTCTTTGCAGGCGAGAGAAAACAGGGTTCCGCGATGGCCATCTCCCTGTTCGTCGGTTCGGTTGACCAACCAGGTCAACTCTCCGGCCGGTGTGGCGAGCTCATAGTTCTCAGCGAAGTCCCTGATGATGTTGCGGATGGGGATGTAGAGCCGCTGGCAAATAGGCGTGGCGCCGATCTGCACGATGCCGCCTCGTCGCAAGAAGACGAAGTTGCCGTCTCTCGTCGAGAAGTGGAGATCGCCAGGATTCAAGAGCTGCCGACCTGAGCGGTAGCCGCCGTCTTCTTGGACCGGCATCCAGCCCAAGACGAACGAGTCCTTGCCGGTCTCCGAGGGAGAACAGACGAAGCAGATGGACCCGATCTCGGGCATGACGTTGATGCCCTCACCCTGGACCTGGCTGACGTAGGGAACCATCCACGGAATATCGAGGTGGGTCGAAAACGGATGGGCCTCGGTCCTGACGTCCACCGTGAACTCGCGGGTGTTGACGTCGATGACGTGAGCTCGATGGATAGTGGCTGCCTTGGACCCAACGCTCGCCGTAGAGCGAGAGCGGACGGGAGTCTGACCGGCAGGTCTTCCGATGTTGGCAGCCATGGCCTAGTACAAGTGCTTCTTGTCTTTGGTCCCCTTACCAAACTCGGAACCCATCACATAGGCGGGGATTGGGTTGGTTCCGTGGAGATCGGTCTTCCAGCCCTTGGCTGCTCCTTCGAGAACGGTGTCCTTGAGGCGGCGGAAGTTGAGCCTGGCCATCCAGTCCTCGTGCTGGTCGAGCGCAGTCTGCTCCGATCCTCGCAGGAGCGGGGTGTGCTCGATGGGATGGTCGCCCGACTTGAGGTTCCGGTTGTGCTCTTCGACCGATGTTCGGAGAGCGATGTCGCCGGTGGTGTGGAGCGAGCTTCCAGGGTCATCGACTCGGGTGAGGTTGGTCAACGAGCGGACTACAGTCTCGATGTTGCGCCGGCGAACCTTCTCGGATTTGTAGATCCCGTTGTAGAGCTCGTCGGTCAGATAGTTCTGCACCCGATGGATGTCGGTGTTGCGCAGTAGCTCCCGCGGATTGACGTTGCCGTCCGAGAGCTTGTCTCCTCGCCGCACCTTCATCCCCACCGCGAGCGGCTTGCCGTCGAGCAGCGGGGTGCGCTGCGCTGGGACGAAGTGGCGCTCGCCGTCAATGAAGATGTTGTGGCCGTTGGTCGCCTTGTCCTTCTCGATCTTCTGGATGTTGCCACTCACCCGTGACAGCGTCGCCGAGTTGGGCAGCTTCTTGGGGATCTTGAGCAGCTGATTGAGGCGAGTGAACTTGTCGACTGCACCGGCTCCGCGGGCATTGGCCACACCACCGGTGTGGAAGCTGTCCATGGCGAGCTGGGTGGCTGGCTCCCCCAAGGCCTGGCCGGCGATCACGCCTACGTTGACCCCGAGCTCGTGGAGATGGCCGTTCTCGTTCAGGCCGAAGCACTTCGAGCACATACCCTGACCGTGGGCGCACTTGAGAGGCGAACGGACCACCACCTGATCGATCTTGTGCTTCTTCAAGACCGAAGTGACTCCCGGGTCGACCAGAGTGCCGGCCGGCAGAGTCTTGCCGCCGGGCAGCTTCTGCTCGACTGCCAAGTAGCGGTCATGGATCTGGTCGTCACCCACATGCATCGAAATGCCCTGGGTCGTTCCACAGTCCTTCGAGACGATCATGTTGGGCAGGACCAGGTTGACGATGTCTTTCGTCAAGGCTCCTGGCTCTGACGTCCCCTGCGCTCGCTGGAGAGTACCCATCCGGGCGCCGTGGAGAGAAGTCCAGTAGTCGCCGATGTCGAGCCCCTCGGAGTAGCTCTTCTTGACCGGGGTCGGCAGAGTCCCACCGGCACCATCCTTCATCAGCATCGGGGCGATGGTCATCTGCGAGAACTGGTTCATCTTGCCTCGCGCCCCGGACTCAATCATCTCGTAGATCTTGTTGCCCGAGTGTTTGAAGCCAGGGGTATGGGCATGGATGAGATCCTGGGTCGTCTTGCTATAGAGCTCGATGAGCTTCTCGTCCTTCTTGGCTTTGGACAAGGTCGAGCTCTTGATCTTGGCCGCCTCGGCATCGGCCGGACCAAGGATGCTGGCCCGAAGCTTCTTATCGACTGCCAGGTCCTTCAAGCTGAACGAGGAGCCGAGCTCGTAGCTATACTTGTTGCCCAGGTTCTTCAGGTGGTCGACGGTCTGGGCGAAGTTCTTGTCGTCGTGGTGGGCGATGTCCTCGAGGAGGTCGTGGACGCCCATGACCTTGTCGCCCTTGGCCCGCTTGGCGATCTCGAACTTGGGGTCCTTGAGCATGAGGTCGCTGAACTTCTTCTCCTCCTTCAGTTTGGGAGGGAGGTGCTCGAAGATCAGGGCCCGACCCAGAGTCGTGTTGTGGCCGCCGATGTTGACAACGTCGGTGACGTGGAGCTGACCCTTGTCAGCCGCCTTCTGCGCCTCGGCTACGTTGGGAAAGCTCTTGCCGGTCTCCTTGCCCCACTTGGCCATGAGATGGAGCCCGAGCAAAGACTCCTGATCCGGCGAGTACATGATGCCATGGTGGGTCGAGGAGAACAGGTTGTTCGACGGGAACATCTTGTGTGCCTCGTCGACCGCTTCTTGAGTGAGCGGAACGAAGGCCGACATCGTATCGCCGTCGAAGTCGGCGTTGTAGCCGGCCGTGACCAGCGGGTGGATCTTGATAGCCTTGCCCTCGACGATCTGGGGCTTGAACGACATGATGGAGAACTTGTGCAACGCGGGGTCACGCTTGAGCAGGACCGGCCGCTTGTCCATCGCCGACTGGAGTGACTGCCAGGCGATAGAGCTGCCCTTCTTGATCTCTTGCAGAGCTTGGATCGGGTTGTAGCCAACCGTTCCCATCTCGCGGACGACGAAGGGCTTGTAGAGCTCCATCGCCGCGTCCTTGGGCAGGCCAACCTTGTCGAGGTGCATGGCTGGCTCGGGGATGATGGTCGAGCGCATCGAGAGATCCTGGCGACGCTTGACCAGCTTCTTCTGGAAGAAGCCGGACTTCGGGTTGTCTCCAGAGATGACCTCGAGGATGCCCTTGAGTGGGCGGTTCGACCCGTCGTAGAGCGGCTTGCCGCCAGGGAGACCCGCCGTCGCCTTCACGCTGTCGTAGAGCTGTTCACGCAGGTCTTGGTGGTGGATGTCTTCCAGCTCCTTGGGCACAGAAGCCAGCTGTTGGGCGACATGACCGATGGCCTTGTAGTGGTGGTTGATGTCGTCGAACCGAAGCGAGCCATCGTGCAGCGGCATGATGGGTCGGAACATCGGCGGGATGACCGGCACCACGTTCATGATGTAGGCGTCGTTGGCCTTCATGCCGAGACCATCGAGGGCGCGGAGGTACTTGGCCTTGCGGTTGGCCTTGTCGAGCGCCGGGCCGGTGAGCTTCTTCGTCTCGAGCTCGGTCAGAGTCTTCTTGAGCTCGGCCTTGACATCAATCTTCTTGAGGATGTCGTTGATGACCTTGCCGCCGGTCTTGCCGTCGATGTACTTCTTGCCGCGGGCGACCGCCTCGAACTCGTCGTACTTGAGGCCGGACAGGATCACGGCCGGACCAGGTTGCTTGGGCTGACCGACGAAGACCGGATTGGGCACCGGCTCAGGCAGCTTGATGTGCGACCACTTGGTTCCCTTGCCGAGGTTGTTCGGCAGACCGCCGGTGATCTTTGGGTCGAACAGACCCTTCTCGAGCTCCTTGGCGTCCTTGCCGCGAAGAACTCGACCAGGATCAGTCAGCTCGCCATTCGACATGGCGAGAACTCCTTTGTCCGTCAACGGTTGGAGGACCAACGAATGGCCTTCCTTCTTGACGTTGACGCCGAGACCGGTGAGCAAGGCCTCGAACTTGCGGTAGGCGAACGGCGACTGTGGCGGAGGCAACGGCTGTCCGGTCTGTACCCGTGACCAGAAGTCGATGTGGGATTGATCGTCCTTGGGATGTGAGCCCTGCTTACCTGCCTTGTAGGTCGCCATCTCGCGCAGGTTGGCGCGAGCACCATGAGACAGAAGTGAGTAGAGCTCGAGTTGGCCGATGGCCTGGGCCGGGTGATCAGCGCCCGTACCTCTCGGCGTCAGGTCAAGAGCATAGCTCTGGTGAGCATCTCCGCCGCGCACCGAGATCTTGCCTTCGACCTGATGCTTGAGCTTCATGATGTACTGGTGCCCGGTCAAGGCATCGCCCAGCTTGCGTCCGGTCTGCGGATCGAAAATCGCCTCGGTGTCGGTCAGACCATGTGACTTGAGGTCTTGCTTGACCTTCTCGGTGTAGTCGATACCGTGACCGCCGAAGTTCTGGACGATGTACGGCTTGCCGGTCTTGTCGGCAATCTTGCCGGCTGCCGTCTCAAGCATCTGACCAAGATTGATGCGGGTCGGTACGCCCGACGGGTTCATCAAGATCTGGACGTGCTGGCCCTCGGGACCGCCGATCCGAGGCATCTCGTGGTCCGGCAAGATGCGGGTGATGATGCCCTTGTTGCCGTGGCGGCCGACCATCTTGTCGCCGATCTCGGCCGGCTCGAGGGTCTTGACGAAGACCGTGGCTCCCTTGCCGTTCGGATTCTTGACGACTTTGACGACCTCTCCTGGGTGCTGGCTGTCCCAGCGAACCGACTTGTCCTTGAAGTCGAACATCTTTCGGTCGAGCCGTCCCAAGATCTGCGCGGCCTCCCCAGAGAGGTCATTCTTGCCGATGGCAGCCAAGAGGACATCTCCCGGCATGACCTTGGTGCCGACCTTGATCACGCCATCGTCACCAATCTTGTCGGCCTGCTCGCGGGTCAGTTGTTTGGCTGAGGTCGAGGCGTAGGCCAAGAACTTCTTCTTGCCTAGTGTATCGCGGTCTGGATCAACCTCGATTGAGTGCCGATGCATGTGCTCGGAGGTCAGCTTCTTGGCCGCCGACTCCGAGATGACGATACCGTCCTCGAAGTTGTAGCCCTTGTAGGGCAGGTAACTAACCCGCATGTTGGTGCCGAGAGTGAGGTGACCGTCCCGCGTGAAGTTGGTGTCGGCGACAACCTGGCCCTTCTTGACATCGGCCCCCACCATGACGTTGGGCGTCGCGTGCATGAAGGTCTTGGCATCGTTCAGGGCGAAGTGGTTGTAGAGCTGAAGCTCATGCTTCTTGCCGTCGGTTCCCTGGATGACCATCGAGTCGGCGTAGTTGTTGTCCTTGTTCTTCTTGACCTGGACCACGCGACCGTCGACCGGAGCTTCGTGGGCCCACGGCGCACCGACCACTCGCTCCCAGGTCTCGTTGCCTCCGCCGGCGCGGACCTGGACGTTGGGCTGCTCTCGATGGTGCAGCGAGACCGCCTGAGACAGCTGCTTGGCTGCCACCATGGTCCGGTTGCCCTGATTGTTCTGAAGGAACGGGATCAGGTTCGAGCTCTCGTCAAACAGCTGGTGCGCCGAGACGATCAGGTAACGACCTTGCGAGAACGGCTTGTCGAGGATCTCGTGAGTGGCCGGGTCCTTCATCTTGACCGAGCTGGAGATAGGGCTCGGCTTGCCAGACTTCCAGGTCACCTGGTCGGGCAAGATGACCGCCTCACTGTGGAGCTCGGTTGGGCTCACATGAGTGAGCTTGCCGGTCTTCATGTCGTAGACCTGAGCACGGATCTCGTTGCCGACCTTCTTGACGCCGAGCGGAAGATGCAGCGTGACGCCGGTGCGTTCTCCTTCAGGGGTGTGCAGCGGATCCAAGAACCCGAAGTGCGAGGCGTTGATGATCTTCATCTTGTCGGTGATCATCCGGTCGCTTGAGATACCGCCGTCGTAGTCGGAGATAGTTGTGGTCGCCCGATGGTTGGACAGCATCTCGAGTGGGTTGACCTGGTCCGGGTTATGGGCCAGCGGCGAGTCGGCGAAGAAATCGTTGAGCGGCTTGCCGAACAGGTCTCCCGAGATGACGTCGCGGACGTTGTCTCGCAGGTTGATGCTGTTGGTCACCTTCTGCTTGAACGTCCGCATGACCTTGGGCTTGGTCAGGTGGTCGTGCAGGAAGTCGTCGAAGCTGTGCAGGCTCTTGACCGTTAGCGAGTCGCGGTCGTCTTCCGGGATGTCGCCTCTCGAAACCTTGAGCGCTCGAGCGGAAGCCAGCAGCAGGGCCTCACCATTGACGTGGTCTATGGGCTTGCCGAGGACCGCCTTGGTCATGTCAGGCAAGAGGCCAGCGGCGTGGAAGGTCTGGACCACGGCGGCTGCCTTGTCGTCGTAGGTCGTCCCCGCCGCTTTGACTCCCTTCTTGGCCAGCCGGTCGTAGAGCTTGGTGATGTCCTTCTGCACCCTGACTGGCTGAGCGACGTTGGCCTTGTAGATCTCCTCGCCCCACTCCTTCTTCATCTCGGCGTCATCGACCCCCAGGGTCTTGAGGATCGAGTAGAGCGGAATCTTCGAGGTCTTGTGGATGAGCTTGAACTGCTTCTTCTCAGGGTCGAACGGGATGTTGAGCCGAGGGTCGCCGGCGAACGGGGTCTTGAGGTTGAGCTCGGCACGGTAGGTGCCATCCTGCTTCTGGTGGGCGTAGATACCCGAGCGGAGACGCCAGAGGTTGTCGATCTGCTTCTCAGACCCGTTGACGATGTAGCTGTAGCGCGGGGTCATCTTGGGGACCGTCATGAGGCGGACCTTCTGCCGGTCGACCACTTTCCCCGTATTCTTGTCGACTAGAGATAGGTCGCCGTAGACCGGAACACCCCAGGTTCGGCCCGAGTTCTTGGCCACCTCTTGGCTCTGGAGGTCGTTGATGTCCGACTTCCGCTCATCGAAGTGGACTCCGTTCAAGACCAGCTTGTTGGCCCGCCCTTCGATGGGGAAGTTGGCCTGGAGGGCGGAGTCGACCTTCTGCCGGATCGTCTCCCACTGCTGCTCAATCGGATTCGCCACCTGTGCGCTCCTCTAGGGGAACAGGGTATGTAGATCATCTGAGGCGGGACCTACGCCCCTGCGCTGGGGCGGTCTTCGGTTCTTTCTCAGAGGCCCAGGGTAGGCTCGGCTGTGATAGGGCGTCAAGAAACGGGGCATAAGAACCTGGCGGAAGTACTTGCCTGATTCGTTCCCCCTAGCGTTTGTGGAGAGACAACCAGTGAGCCCGCGTTCCAGAGAGACCACCACCCCCGCTCAGTCCGACCCCTATGAGGATCGCGTCGATCGAGGTCTCACGTCGACGATGAATCCGACCGAGGAGCAAGAAGACGAGGATGAGAAGCCCGAGGATGAATAGATGCTAGGTCTGTTCTTCCTATCGGTGTTCCATGGGCTCTGTTCAGCGCTGCTGAACTTCACCATCCTCACGTACCGATAGATGGCAGACGGAGAAGGTGGGAAGGAGGCATTTTGCCTCCTGCTGTGGAGATCCACTGGCGGCGGGGTGACGCCAGACAGAAAATTCCTTCGGTCGTCGAACCACGAGGGCATCGACGAACAGCACGCACGGGGCTACTGCACACGCCCGTGGGACTGCTTCTCGTGCCCGGTCATGCAGGAAGAGTTGGCTCACCATCCTGCCGGTACCACCTACTGGCTCTGCCAGTCGTGTGTGCTCGACACAGTTCGCGCAGTGAAAGCTGCCGGGCTCACCTTCGTACTCCCTGGCCACTATACCGAGGGCCAGTGTCAACGACCGAGTTGTTCTCGGCCGGCTTTTACCGACGACGAGGGAACCCATCCTCCTGGGTTCTCTCGCTTCCTTCAACTCTTCATCGGCCCGCCTCTTGGCTAGGGAGAGGCTGTGGACAAGTGCTACATCTGCGGCCAAGACCTGTGGGTCCATGGCCAAGACGTCCAGTACTGCTCGCTGCCGGTGACGGTCTACAAAGACCCAATCACCGGACAGCTGACCCTCCACCCAAGCAAGGACTACGAAGGCGAGTCCCCGGCGTGGATCCATCCAGAATGTTCCCCACCCCTCACCCGCATGGGATTCGATCAATGGCAGGACGCCATGGCCGAGATCGCTCAGCGAGAAGCCCGAGAGGAATACGACGAAGAAGCCAACATCATCCTGCAACCAGAGCCTGAAGAAGATAACTGTCTGTGGTGCAAGATGCCGGACTACGTCTGGGTCAAGAGCACCAAACAGGGAATGATCAGCCGCTGCGACGCCTGTAAGCGCTACTGGAACAGCGACGAGGAAGAGCTAGCGGTAGGTTGGTAGCTAAAAGAAAGAGGGCGGGGCCATGTGGCCCTACCCTCTTTTCTTAGCTACCAGGGCTTGATCCAGTCCCAGACACGAAGACCCGTGCCCAGGACTAGGATCAAGAGGGCTCGCACTAACTGCACCCGGTGGTCGTACCGCAGGTGGTACAGCAGTAGCACGACCCCGACCGCTTGGTCATGTTGCCACACTTGGCGCACGGAGGACCATCGAGACTGACGCTCATGAGCGGAGGGAACAGCTTCTCTTCCATCACCGCCCCAATCTCCTCCTCGAGCTTGGGACCATCCCCAAAGTTCATCGCCAGCCAGCGGAAGATGTAGTCGGGGATCGACTTGGCGAACCGGATGTCATCGTTGTCGGTGATGCCAGCCGGCTCGAACCGCATGTCGCAGAACTTCTCGGTCAACGTGGCAAGGGGGACGCCATGCTGGAGTCCGATGGACACGGCCTGGGCCCACGAGTCGAAGACACCGTTCAGAGTCGAGCCCTGCTTGGCGATGTTGATGAAGATCTCACCGACCGAGCCATCGGGGTACAGACCGGCGGTGATGTAGCCCTCCTGCTGAGCGAGAGAGAACTTGTGGGTGACGCTCTGGCGGGTGCGTGGCAGCTTGCGCCGCTCGCCCCAGGCCAGGCTCTTCTCGGCCGCACTCTTGTCGGTCAGCGAGGTCGAGATGGGTTGCGACAGCTTGCAGCCGTCACGGTACACCGCCACGCACTTGAGCCCTCCCTTCCAGGCCCGCATGTAGATGTCAGCGATGTCGGCTGGCGAGCAGTCCTTCGGCATGTTGACGGTCTTGGAGATGCCTCCTGAGATGAACGGCTGGATGGCCACCATCATGTCGATGTGGGCCTGGGCCGAGATGGCGAAGTCACCCAGGGCTTCGGCGAAGACCGGCCCATGCCGATCGATGTCGAAGTCGGGCGCCGAATGGATGGTCTTGTGCTCACGGATGTGCTCGAGGATGCGAGCCACCTTGTCCGGCTCGTAGCCCAGGTTCAGGAGCGCGGGCTCGACCACGCCGTTGGGAAGAACCAGCAGGCCCTCGCCGACAACCTTCTTGTAGACCACCACACCGAGCATCGGTTCACAGCCAGTGGTGTCGGCGCCCATCATGAACGAGATGGTCCCGGTCGGAGCCAGCACCGTCACCTGGGCATTTCTGTAGCCGAACTTGTTGCCGAGCTCGAAGGCGTCCTTCCACACCTCGTAACTGACCTCGAACAGAGGCTGCCACTCCTTGGTAACCGCCGTCGGGATCCGCTTGGCGGCGTCCCAGTGCTTGCGGATGATCCGCAGCATCCCATCCTTGTTCTTGTCGTACTCCGAGAACGGACCAAGGACAGCAGCCAATTTGGCCGACTGCCTCTGCGCGGCGCCTCCCATGATGGCGGTGATGGCGGCTGCGACCGAGCGACCCTCGTTGGAGTCGTAGGGCAGACCCCAGTAGGTAAGAAGAGCGCCCAGGTTCGTATAGCCGAGCCCGAGCGTCCTGAACTTGTGTGACATCTCGGTGATGCGAGAAGAGGGGTACGAGCTGCCTCCGACGATGATCTCCTTGGCCGCGGTGGCGAGCTCACAGGCGTGGACGAACTCGTCGACCTGAAACTCCTTGCCCCGAGCGAACTTCAAGAGGTTGACCGACGACAGGTTGCAAGCCGTGTCGTCGAGGAAGAGATACTCCGAGCACGGATTAGAGGCGTTGATGCGCCCCGAGTGCGGCACCGTCAGCCAGGCGTTGGTGGTGGTGTCGAACTGGATGCCAGGGTCGCCACAGATCCAGGCAGCCTCCGCGATCTCGTCCCACAGCTTCTCGGCCTGGTAGGTGTGGACCACCTTGCCGCTCTTGACTTCCTTGGTCTGCCACTGACCGCGGCGCTCGACCGCATCCATGAAGGCATCGGTGACGCGGACCGAGTTGTTGGCGTTCTGGAACTGGACCCGCTCGTAGACATTGCCAGGCTTGTTCCACTCGGCCGAGTACTTGCCGGTCGAGTAGAGGTCCTGAGCGAGCAGCTCCGAGTCCTTCTTGCAGTTGATGAAACCGGGCTCCCCGTTGCGCTGCTCGAGGATGTCCGGGTGGTCGACGTTGAGCACCTGCATCTTGGCTGCTCGTCTCGTCGTCCCGCCGCTCTTGGTAGCACCGGCGAACGAATCGAAGCCACGCATGAACGAGACCGGACCGGAGGCGTAGCCACCGCCTGACAGCTTCTCGTACGACGAGCGCAGCGGCGAGAGATTGCCGCCGGTTCCCGAGCCGCCCTTGAACAGCAGGACCTCCTTGGTGGCGAGGGCCATGATGTCCTCCATCTCGTCGGAAACCGACTGGATGAAGCAGGCCGAGCACTGCGGCTTCTCCTTCACGCCCACGTTGAACCAGACCGGGCTGTTGAAGGCATGCATGCCGTGGACGAACAGGTAGAGCAACTCGTTCTCGAAGATGCTGGCCTGGGTGTCGCTGGAGAAGACGCCTTGCGCCAGACCTTGCTGCTTGAGCCACTTCGCCACCCGACCGAACATCTGCTTGGCCGAGGTCTCCTTCTTGCCATCGATGACCCGGAAGTACTTCTCGACCACCACGTTGACGGTGGTCTCGTTCCACCAGTCCGGGACCTCGACGTTGTCTTGTCTGAACTTCTCCTTGCCGTCAGCCCCCACGATAACGGCGTTCCTGATGACCCACTTGACAGTCTCGAACGCGTGCTTCCCCCTCGTGAGAATCGGATCGAACGACAGCCCTTGCTTCTTCGTCTCTGGAACTGGCTTTTCCATATCCTCCCCCTATGAAAAACAAAACGCGGTCTTTCCCCAGCCCTAACCGGGGAGGGCTTGCGGACCTTATGCCGCTAAACCAGACTGTTTCGTCGCCGCGGCGGCTTCTGATCCGGCAGCGGAGACTGGAGCGGATTGAGGTTGTCCCTCTTGCCGCCCTCACCTGCTCCCGACGCGATGAGCTGGATGACGAGCTTGTAGAGCTCGGGGTTCCCGCCCTGCATCGTCTGGAGCATCGTGTAGCGCTGTGCGTCCTCTTGCTTCTGGAGGAACGTGGCGGCCCGTCGAGCGAGGTAGAGCAGGTTCTGGCCGCCCTGCTGCTGTCCCATCGTGAGCGGAGACTGCATCTCCGGCGGGATGCCCTCTTGCGGGGCCTGTTGTGCGTTCTCTCCGTATGCCGTTGCGCCCTCCGGCATACCAGCCACTTGTCCTCCTCCCATACCGGGCGGTAGTTCGCCCTGGTTGCCAGCCGCCCCGCCCTGACCGGAGTGGTCGAGGCCGTCGGGTCCGATGCCCTGACCGATCGACTTGATAGCGCCCTCGACGGCTTGCGCCGCCTGCGCCGGGTCGTGGCCCTGAGCCTGGAGGATGTTCTGCGCCTTGAGCTGGTAGCCGGCCTGGAGAACCGAGAGGTCTCCCTGGAGCGTGGCCTGAGCGACCTGCATGCGACGCTGGTTGGTGAGCTGCCGGCTGAGCTCGGCGCTCTTGAACTTCTCCTCCTGCACCGTGTCGTAGTCCATCTCAGTAAGGAGCGTCGTGTCCGACACCTTCTGCGCTTGGTTCAGCTGGAACACCAAAGCCGAGCGCTGGAGGTCATCAGCCATCTTGAAGCGCGAGAAGTGCATCTTGGGCCGAATCCAGCCCATGTAGTCAGCGGTCCGGCCGAGGATGAAGTCACGGACCATGGTGGTCTGGGCCTGGCGGTAGCCCATGAACTGATTCTCGAGCATGCGCATCGAGACGTTCGAGCCCGAATACTGGAGTCCACCGAAGACGAACTCGATGGGGACGTGCATGCCGGCCACGATCTGCTCCGACCAGGCTCGCATCTCCTGATGCAGCATGAGGGCCTTGCCCTCACCGCCGATAGTCTCATTGCCGATCGGCAGCGGGAGGACCGGGATGTAATTCGGGTCCTGTCGCCACTTGCCGATCTCGGCCTCGATGCGCTTCCGCCACATACCGAGATCGGTCGTCGAGTAGGGGTCAGAGCTCGACGAGCCGGCCTGTGGGAACAAGATGCGCAGCGGGACGATGTGCTGCTGGGCGATAGCCTCCTGAGCCTTGCGTAGGATCTGGAGGTAGTAGGTGTCCTTGAGGACGGGGAGGATGAGCGGCATCCCCCAGCCCATGTCCTTCTGCGCGATGGTCGGTCGCTTCAGATGGAACATGTTGTCCGACGTGAAGCGGAGGACACGTTGGGCTTTGAGAGCCTCGACGAAGACGTGGGGGATCTTCTCGATGATGTGCTTCTTGCCCATCATCACGTCGTTCTTGACCCCATTGGGGATCTCGAAGAAGTACTCGCTCTCGCCCGTGAGATCGTTGTGCTCGATCTTGATGTGCTCAGGGTTCCAGCGGACCGGATGGATGCCCTTCAAGTCCTTGACGTTGACGTCTTTGACCTTGGCAGGACCGTCGGCCTTGCACTTCGGACAGTGCAGCAAGTACTGGAAATTCCTGAACTTGTACTCGGCCTTGGAGATGTCGACTTCGCACTTGCAGCTCTCGTTGATGCAAGTCAGAAACTTCTTGAACGGCCAGTGCATCGTGATGAACGCATTGCCGTAACAGAAGTAGTCGAGGCCGGTCTCGATCTGGAAGCCACGAATCTTGAGGATGTTCTCCGCGATGTTCATCCACTTGTCGCGGATCTTGGTGTCCTCTTCATCGAAGATGAGAGGCGTGATCGGATACTCCGCCATCTTGTACGAAACCGCGTTGATGAGCGGGTTCGTCAGGAAGTAGTACCGGCACCAGCGGAACATCGACTGGACGCTGGTTGGCAGGTAGTTCTGCCCGATGTCGAAGAACGGAGAGGGGTAGCGCTGAGTCCCGTGGAACATCCCGTCGGATGATCGACCCGTCTGGGAGTCGAACCGCAGGAGGCCAGAGCCAAGGCCGTCGAGACTCACTGAGCCACCTGCATCGGCATCGGCTGCGGCGCGACCGCTTCAGGCTGGACTTGCTGCGGCACTTCTTGGACGGGCGCCGGAGGAGGGGGCAGCGGCCTCCGTTTCTTGAATGGAAGGGTGGTGAGCTTCTCGCCCGCGATGGTACCGCCGATGCCACCGACCATACTGCCGATGATGGGGTGCTTGCGGCCGAAGCCAGAACGCATCAGCATGCCTGTGCCAAGCAGACCGCCTGCGGTCCCGCCAGCAAGACCGGTGCCGCGCTCGGCGCGAGAGCGACCCTGTCCGGTCGGATCTTCTTGTTGGAAAGCGTCCCTGGCCTGAAGCGCGGTGCCGACCGCCATCATCGACTTGGCTCCGACTGGCAGAACCTTGGTCAGGCCGCCGAGAGAGGTCGCGGTGTCGAGCGCTCGACCGAAGCCGCCCATGTTCGCCCGCTCGGCCTTCGAGGCTAGGCCCTGGCCGAACCAACGATTGCGGGTCATGCTGTCCTCGGGACCAACTCCTTCCCAGCCGGCGTGCAGCGTCTTTCTGAGCCAGCCCCCACCGCCCTTGCGGCGGCCCAGCTTGACCATCTCGTCCCGGAACGCGGTCATCGCTGCGGATCTCATTCGGTCTCCAGCCAGCCACGCAGGGAAGCTCTCTGGTTCTTGAGCTGCTGCGTCCGGTAGTTGCGGAAGTCGATCGCGCTGATGAGCCGAGCCGCCTGGATGTCCTCAGGGACCTCTCGGATGGCTCCCTGTAGCTGAGCCGGAGGCATCTTGTCGAGCTCCTCGAACCGCTTCTTGGTAGGCTCCGGATCGAACGTCTTGCCCATCACGATGTTGCTCCCGTGACCCTTCTCAATCTTCTCGGGATCGGGCTTGAAGTTCAGCGGCTTCTGATCATCGAAGTGACCTGCACACGAGGTGCATAGGCCATCGAACGGCGGCATCGCCGAGCCCACCTTGTCGCAGTCGAGGCAGGTGTAGATGGGCTGAGTGATGTAGACCTGACAGAACTCGAGAGGCTCAGGGGCGTAGTGGACGTTCTCGTGAAGGAAGACGGCGGCACAGTAGCGGCCAACCTCCTCGTCGAACTCCTCACGGCGGATCAGGTTCGCCATGTCGACGCCGGCGTAGAGGAACTCGAGGCTGGGCGGCTGCATGACCTCGAGTTGCGGCGGGACTCCGTTCAGCGCCTGGATAGTCTTCTCGAAGATCTCCCACTGGTCCCAGTACGCGGTGGTGACATGCAGCGTCTGGACCGCGAGGATCTTGAGCTTGTTGACCTCAGCGATGGAGGTCTTCAGGACCCGCTCGATCTCGGCGAACAACGTCTCTGGCAGCCAGGCGAACCACTCCATGCCGAGCTGCTTGATGAGTGAGAGATCGAGGATGAGCGGGTGCGCGTCGGGATGCGAGAACAGACTCTTCGAGCTGGGCTGCTTGGGCGGCGTCGCAGGCTGCGGTGGGGTTGCTGTCACCTCCGCCTCCTTGGTGCTGACCAAGTTCTCGAAGAAGCTGTCGGCCGAGCTCTTCATCAGGCTATCCGACGTGTGCTCGCAAGAACTTGGGAACATGCTTGGCAGCCCTCTGGGCCACGCCGGCATAGCTCTTGTTCTTCATGGCCAGGTCATGACCGTAGGGGATTGCCAGGCCAGCGAGCCCAGCGACCTCAGCCCGATGCTTGTTCTTCTCCGACCAGTCCTTCTTGCCGCCTGACATCAGGTGATGGGCCGAAGGGGCGCCGAGAAGACCAAGCGATGCGATCTCGTTGATGTGACCAGCGACGGAGGCCGCCAGCTTGGGGAAGCGGTGGAGTGTTTCGACCCGGGTGGCGAAGTAGTCAGGCGGGTTGTCTTTCCCTGCTCTCAGTGCCGTGGCTGTCTTGACGAACGACCGGAACGTGACCGAGTTCATCAGCATCTACATGCCCTCGCTGATCTCAGTGGCCATCCGGGCGATGACCATCTTGTTGGGTCGTGGCATCGACTCGAAGATCGACTTCGGGCTCTTCCTGAACTCCTTGGCGAAGTCCTGACCAAACTGCTTCTCCAGCCGGTCGATGCCGTTCAGGGCCAGCTCCTTGAGCTCTTCCTCGTGGATGCGGTAGCCGTCTTCGCTGTAGGTCCAGTCCTTGGCCGCCACCTTCTCGAGTGAGGGACCGAAGGTGGAGTACCAGGGATCAGCGATGGCACCCTCACCCCAGCAGTAGTTGAGACCGGCCAGCTTGTCGAACTCGTAGAGCGCCTCGGCGAAGACCTCGGGCGAGATCTGGGCCCGCTTCTCTTGCAGGAGCTCGAGCCCGTCGTGGAACTCAGGCTGGACGTAGTCGCGCCTGGCGCCGAGGTACATGTCGACGTCGGAAGCGTAGGTCGTCGACCCGTAGCGTTCGACGTCTTCGGGAATCTCGATGCCGAGCTCCGCCGACCGCTCAGCCAGCTTGACACAGTACTCGTGGCGCTTCCTCGGCTCGAACGCCCGCCAGTTCTCAACGAAGTAGGCCGCCGCGGTCTTGACCTGGTCGTAGCCATCGATCGGGTAGCTACCATCGAGCAGCGTGCGAACCGGAGCCGGAGCTTCCTCGGCTGTCTCAGCCTGCGCCGGATCCCAGCCACTCATGTCGAGGTAGGGCGACTCACGCCACGACTTCTGCTTGGTGCGAACTTCGCCTTCGGCGTCGCCGTAGACACCGGCGGTCTTCTCCTTCTCCTTGCCGTGGAAGGTCGGAACCTTCATCATGTTCTGGCCCGGAACACCCTGAATGTTGGTCCGCTTCTCGACGTCGTCGCGACCACCATCGACGTGACCGAGTGTCGGATTGATCGTCGACTGCTTGGGGTTCTCCTCCGTCGGGAAGAGGAGCTGGGCCACCTTGGTGCTGCGGGCGTAGGCCTTGGCGCTCTTGCCGCCACAGACCGGAGACATGCCGGTCTTGGCCGCGGTCTTGAGATGGGCCGGCGCCGCCAGGCCGTGACGGCGGCAGGCGTCGACCAGATTCGAGGCAGCGATCTTGACCGCCTGTGGAGGAAGCAGGTGGGCCTGCTTCAGAAGATAGACGACTGACAGGGCGGTGTTGCCCTTGTCGACGCAGGCGTACTTCTTGAGCTTGCGTCCCTCGTCGATCATGACGAGGGCGAAGTTCGAGTCAGGGGCCTGGTTGGTCTCGGCCTCAGAGAGCCGGGCAGCCGTCTTGACGAAGGGCGGTAGAGAGTCGGGGCTGGGGGCGACGGAGCGGAGCACCCGCCCGTCCACGTCGTCGTAGGTGTCGAAGACGAATCCGGCAAGTCTGCGGCTCATTACGGGCTCCTCTTGGGGCTCTTCCTCGGCCCATCCTAGGCGCGTATCTGCCTGGGTGAGAAGGAGAAAGGTGGGCGCAAATCCAGAACCTCGGACGGGATAAGACTTGAGATGGTGGTTGTGGTTGGTCTCTTACCGAGGGAGGGGTGCAACGATGGTCAAGCCAGGGGGCTCACCTGGATGCTGGGGAATTCAATACACCGAAGGGGAGAAGGATTGCATGCAGTGCGCCTATAAGGCGAGCTGCTCTCAACAGTGTCTCAAGAACTCGATGGCGGCTCCGATGCGACAGCACTTGCCCATGTACCAGCCACCGCAGCCGACCGGGATGGTCCCGATGCCACAACGGCCGGCTTACTCTCCTCCAGCCCAGCCGGCGCCACAGATTCCACAGCCGCCGGCCTTTCCCACGTACAGCCAGCCGTACCCGGTTCCACAGTATCCCGTTGCGCCGCCGCCACCGCAGCCACCGCCGATGCCGGTGCTCTATCGGCCGCAGCCTCCGGCCCCCCAGCCGCAAGCTCCGGTCGTCCAGTACTACCAGCAGTATCAGCCCGCGATGCAAGCCGCCGGTTCGATTCCAGATCCCTACAATCCCAACCCCCTGGTGCCGATGATGCGGCCGGGAGCTCCCGGCCCCGCCTACTATTTTTGCCAGTATCCAGGAGAGACGACCGCGACTCGTCTCGCCAAGAACATGGTCTTGAGAGCTGGCGAGGCCATCTTCGGAGAGGGTATGTCTTTCCTCCGGCACTGGACGTGGCCGCCGAGAACCTACTAGGAGAAGCCATGGTGGATCTGCGACTCGAGAAGATGCGGCCCGATACGGCGTACGTCGCCGACATGCTCTGGCTGCCAAAGTCCCGAGTCGCAGTCCAAGCGATCAAGGACGGCCTCCAGTTCTGGGATGTCGACAAGGGAAAGGCCGTCCTGTGCAAGCTGTGGGAGGAGACGAGAGATCACCTCGTCTGTCCTCGTGAGTACATCCGCCCGGAGCAGTATCCAGGCTTCGGCTTCCCCTTCGTCGATCTTGGGCCAAAGGTCTTCCCCAAGACCAACATCTGGGTCAAGAACGAACCCCGCGATGAGGACCAGCACAACGCCCTCATCGCCTTCTCCCAAGCCCAGGCTGGCATCTTGAATCTCGCCTGTGGGAAAGGCAAGACGTACCTCGCGCTAAAGCGGATCGAGCAACTCGGCTGCCCGGCTCTTGTCGTGGTCCACAACACGTACCTCTTGAGCCAGTGGGTCGACGAGGCCATCCCCGAGCACGCCGAGCTCCCGCCAGGCGAGAAGATCGGAATCATCCAAGGCAAGGAGTTCGACTGGAAGCGGCCCATCACGGTCGCGATGATCCACACGCTGGCAGCCAGAGCCGAGGCGGGAGAGATCCCGCTCGGCTTCCGCCAGCACTTCGGCGTCGTCGTCTTCGACGAGGTCCACCACCTGTCGGCCCCACTGTTCGTCAAGACGGCGCCGCTCATCACCGGCTACCGCTTCGGCCTGACGGCGACGGAGAAGAGGATCGACGGGACCGACTTCATCTACAAGAGCCACATCGGCGATGTTTTTTACACCGACCTGCGGCAGGACTTGATCCCCCGCATCTACTTCCAGAAGACACCGTGCTGGGTCGATCTCACCTCCGAGGAGGTCAAGGACGTCAACGGCGAGGTCAACATCCCCAAGCTAGGCACCTTCATGGGCTCGCACGAGGAGTCGAACAAGTTCCGCGCCAGGTGCATCCAGGAGGCGCTCGACCAGGGTCGAAAGATCCTCTGTGTCTCGAAATCGAAGGACCAGCTCAAGAACCTGAGCGAGATGTTCCCCGGCTCCGGCCTCATCATCCAGGAGACCGATCAGAAGGAGCGGACCAGTATCGTCCGCAAGAGCCAGGTCACCTTCGCCATCGCCAGTCTCGCCTTCGAGGCGCTTGACGACAAGGCGATGGACACCGTCTTTGCTCTTTTGCCATTCGGATCGCCCAACGACATTCAGCAGGTCATGGGCCGAATCCAACGACCGATGGACGGCAAGAACCATCCCGTTTTCATCATCTTCGAGGACGTCAAGGTCAAGCCACTCCGCGCCATGTGCAACAAGATGCGGAAGGTGCTCGACCAATTCGACCAGCATTCACCGGGGATGCCGGCACTCACCTATACCTCGCTCGACGTCTTCTAGGAGGGACCGAACGTGGACACCAAGACCCCCTACCTCCGCGCCCTCTGGGAGGCGTGGTCGAACTGCCAATCATGTCCGCTCCACCACGACCGAACGCAGATCGTCTTCGGACAGGGCAATCCCGATGCCCAGGTCATGATCATCGGCGAGGCGCCTGGCGCAACCGAGGACAAGAACGGAGTGCCATTCGTCGGTCAGGCCGGCCAGGTGCTGCACCAGTTCCTGGGCGACGTCTCCGCTCGGCAAGAGGTCGTCAACGCCTATCTGGCTGCGGTGGCCAAAGACGCCTCGCCTAGCGATAGCAGGGCAGCGCGAAGCGAGCTCCACCAGCTCCTGCTCGAGGAGTTCTACTTCACCAACATCGTCATGTGCCGACCACCGGAAAATCGTGACCCGACCCCGAAGGAGATAGAGACCTGCCGCTCTCGGCTACTCGAACAGATCTACACAATCGACCCAGTGGCCATCATCGCCGCCGGCAGGATCGCCATCACCGCGCTCTTGTCCAAGAACCAGAGCATCACCTCCATTCACGGCCAGATGTTCGATCTTGAGTTCCAAGGCCGGGCCGTTACCTATCGCTACCCGGTGATGGCCATCCTCCACCCGGCCTACATCATGCGACGCAACGACTACCGCCAGGACGGAGGTGAGGCAGAGCAGACCCGGGACAACATCCTGCGAGTCATGAACATCGTCGACGAGTTCAATCTGCGGCACTACGGGATCGAGAAACCCAGACTGCGTCCTGAGCCGAAGAGGAGAAGGTGATGCCCAAGTTCAAGCCCAGTGACGAAACCGAGCAGAAGGTCGCTGAGTTCCAGCAGGCCGATGATAGATGGCGGTTGGCCTGGAACGACTTCGAGGCCCGTCACCAGCAGGAGCTCGAGAAGCTCGAAGCCATTCGCGAGGAGCGCAACTCGAGACTTGACGCCGCTCGCCACGCTCTGCGAGCCGACGCCCAAGAAGCCGACATCGACGACATCAAACTCATCAAGATCGGCCCCTTCTCGGCCCAGAAGAAGTGGTCGAAGTTCTACATCCCGGAGAAGCTGGTAGCTCAGCTCAAGTCCAACGGACTCTACGACACTGCTCTGTCGCAGAAGATCGTGGCCGAGCGGATCGAGATCGCCAAGTACGACCAGGTCACTGCCTTCTTGCAGGGCCTGGGGTTGGAGAAGGACTACGAAGGCTGCGAAGACGGCTGCGAACTCACCCCAGCCATCTCGGGCCCCAAACCTGCGGCGCCACTCGGAGGCGAGATGAAGGAGAAGTGATGCACTCCCACGACCGAACCCTGCTGGCCAAGCTGGGGTTCGCGGACCCAGACAAGAGAGGAAGCAGAGACCACGACCTCGCCTGCCACTACGTCACCTTGCCGGGGAACCTGCCGAAGCTCGTCTCTCTCACACTGCCCAAGTCAGAAGAAGAGCTTTTCATCCGCTTCGACGTGACGGCTTTGGAGTACCCCGTAAGCAAGGGACATAACCAGTACAAGGTGACCATCGGGTTCTTGGACGCACTTCTGCTCTATCAGCTGGGGAAGAAGGCCGACGAGAAGAGCGAGCCCTATCGAGTGAAGGACGGGATCGAGTTCTTCTACGAACAGTATGCGCTCATCATCGAAGTGAAGATCCACCAGATTCCCATTGGAGATATCCTTCGCCAGCTCCACCTATACGAGGAGTATCTCTCGTTCCACAGCACAACCCAGGGCGCTACCAGGCACTACCTCGTTGTGACCAAATGGGAGCCGACCGCTCCTGAGCTTCAGATGCTGGCCAACGCCAACATCAAGCACCTCAAGCTCAGCGAGAACTTCGACAAGTGGATGAAGTCCCAAGAAGGCGGACAGAAGAAAGCTGTCTGCCAGGAGATCTGAGATGGCATACGAATGGACGCCCGAGATGGGCGAGATCAGCGGCTTCGGTGGCGGCTACGAGGAGACCTGCCGGCGGATGGTTCGCCAGGGCCTCGAGTGGTGGGACGCTCATCCCGATGCCAACCCGCAGTACAAGGGCTTCAAGAACGTCTTCGGTCTCGTCACCGACGAGAACAAGGACGCCACTGACCTCGACAACGCCATGATGACCGGCATCGACGACGCCACCGGAGCGATGCACCAGGCTTGCCTCAGCGCCATCTTCTTCATCCGCAAGAACGGCTGGGAGAAGTACCAGGCCGAGATGTCGGCACCGGAGCGTAAGAAGGAGTCGAGGAATGGCTGACTCGGAAGCCAAGCTGCCGATGAACCGGTATCTCGTCCGGCGTAGTTGCGAGTACAGCATTCCCATCGTCGCCCCCGACGAAGAGCAGGCCGCCATCACCGCCAGCCACATTCCCGAGAGTGAGTGGGACAAGGCGTGGTCCGACTTCGAGGTCGAGAAGTCTAGGGAGACCTGATGGGAAAAACCAAAGACAAACTGAACGAGATGCTCAACCACCTGACAGAGCTGCGTCGCGCCTGTCACGAGTTCACCAAGATCCCTGCCAGCAAGCTCGAGTTCGATGCTGCCACGCGAGAGCTGGCTAGCCAGGTCAAGATCAACTTCGACCTGAGCCACAGCGAGTTCAATCTCGAGATGTACTTCCGTGAGTCCGCTCTTCGCTACCACTACCAGGAGCGGTACTACGTCACCGAGCTCGACCCCGATAGCACATTCAATCTCAGCACCCTCTACGGCGGCACCCACGTCATGTCTGGTCCGTGGGGAAGCCTGTCGAGTGCCGAGAACGAACTCAAGCGCAAACAGGAATACGAAGCGAAGAAGAACGCCTCGAATTCGGCGCTCAGAGGCAAGCCGCGGACCTACGCGATTGTGGGATACAACCCGAAGTCAGACGAATGGCGCAAGATGGAGCCCGCCACTCAAACCGATAGGAGAACACCGTGAACGTCGACAAGGCCTTCGAGGGCATCACCGCTGGCCTGCCCTCTCCGTCCATCTCGCTCTACCAGGTCCACGTGCCGGACGAGCACATCCAGAGCACCGGGGTCCGGCGCAAGAACGCCGGTGCCACGCACCACCAGCTCTGGCTCTTGGCCGTCGCCTGGAACGACGGCAACCCGCAGGGCGTCAACTTCTACGACCACAAGCCGAACGGCGCCATCAAGAAGGCGATGGCCTGGCGCGGGATGCCCACCATCAAGCGAGGACCACGAGCGGCCAAGAACGGGGCTGCCCATGCTAGTCCGGCTGCCTAGCACCCATCTCACCGTCCACGCCAGGGCTGGCGAGGCATACCACGGCGTCTACGAAGGGGAGGCCACCATGACACCGCAACAGCAGGACCAGTACCAAGCCATCCTCGGCGACCAGAAGGCTCGTGTCTCGGTCGGCCGCGATCTCACCGAGAAGGACTTCGGCAGCGGGGGAGGGATCATGGTCAACGTGACCCTCACTTGCGGCCAGTCCAAGCCGGAGATCGAGGCCGCCATCGCTCTTGCCCAACAGATGGCCGACGGCGCCGCCTGGTACTACCAGGGCCAGATCAAGAGCAAGCTCTTGCAGGCGGGCATCCTCAAGTGAGGATGTCCGATGGGCGGTGCCGAATCATCGCGATTCAGCTCGGGGAGGCAGCTCTCAACTTCATCCTCCCCGGCCAGCCGCACATCCGAGTCAAGGTGGCCCTCCTCAACGAGGACGGGTCGCCTTGCGGCTCCCTCACCAAGGAGAACGGGTGGTCGGAGAAGACCTACGAGGCGATGAAGGCTCTCGCCGATGCCATCGAAGAAGACGCGGCCAGCCATGTCTTCGAGGGTGAATCGGTTCCCGCTCAGGGCGAACTGCCCGGCGAACCGCCCCAGTTCTAGGCTCGAACATTTCCCTTTAGCACCTACCTGGGGATACAACTGAGCGAGCCTTGTCAAGGGGATCTGTTCATGGGTAACGACGGGAGATCCCAGTACCCGAGAAACGGCGGTAGCAACAAACCGCCGGTCTCCGGGATAAGCCAGGACGAGTACCGGAGGCTCATAGCTCGACTCGACAAAGTCGAGCACCAGCTCCGGGAACATTTCGCAGAAAAGAACCAATGGAACTCTCTGGCCCGTGAGTGGGTCGGGAGTGTCGTTGTGGTCGCTCTCGCAGCCGACCACAACCTGGAGGGTAAGCTCCTCTGGATCGACCGCTACACCATCTGCGTGGAGGCGGTCCCGCCGGGAGGGAGCGAGGCTAGATCGATCATCGTGCATAAGGGTCTGGTCGCCTTCATGCACCAGCGGTAGAAGAGATCGCCCGTGTTCCAGCGGGCTGACAACCAGGGGGTCTCGTGGCTGCCAACACCGAACTGCAACTGATCTGCAAGATCATCGAGACGGCCGACTTCCATACCGTCGACAAGCTCAAGATAGACGAGTCGTTTTTTCTCGGGGACCCGAACATCGTCTCGCAGACCCGAGAAGTGTTCCGCTTCATCCGCGACCACTACCACAACGAAATCACATATGGGTCGGTGCCGAGCTGGGCCATCGTCTCGCAGAGGTTCAACGGCTTTCCTTGGACCCAGTCATACGACACCCTGCCAACTCTCTGCCAAGAGCTTCGCCGCTACAAGATGCGGGCGCAGCTCATGATGCTGGCTGACGAGATCAATCAGAAGGCCGACGACCCGGCCATGGCGCTCAACGTGGTCCGAGAAGCGGCTACGGTGATGAGCTCGATGCACGACATGTCGAACGACATGTTCCTCTCGAGCGCCGGCGAGCGACTGTACCAGGAGTACCAGTTGGTGTCGCAGGGCCACGGCCTGACCGGCATCCCCTGGCCCTGGCAGATCCTGAACGACGATACCCAGGGCATCCACGACGGCCAGTTCATCGTCATCTACGGCCGGCCCAAGTCGCTCAAGACCTGGATGGCGCTCTACGTTGCCTGCAACGCCTACATGGCCGGGCAGCGGGTCTTGATCTTCTCGCTCGAGATGACGGAGTTCCAGATCCTCCGCCGCTGCGCCTGCCTGGTTGCCGGAGTCGACTACGACAAGTTCAAGAAGGCGACTCTCGACCCGGCGACGCAGCAGCGAGTGTGGGAGGTCCTTTGGGCTCTGCGCGATGAAGAGCTGGCGCGGACCAATCGTGACGGCCACTCGTCGGCCATCATGGCATCGAACCCGCGAGGCGATGCTGCCGGGGTGGCAGCGCTGCAAGCCAAGATTCGGGAGTTCAATCCCGACCTGGTCATCGTCGACGGCATGTACCTCATGAAGGACGACCGCCAGAAGGCCCGGACGATGGACTGGAAAGCGGTCGCCCACATCTCACAGGATTTGAAGAAGACCGCGGCGGCATTCGACATCCCCATCATCGGCGTGACTCAGGCCAACCGGACAGCGAGCAAGGACGGCAAGAACGCTGACCTGGCTGAGCTGGCCTACGCCGATGCGCTGTCGCAAGACTGTGACTTGTGCATGCGGGTCCACAAGCAGAAGGACACGGTATCGGGTGAGCTCGAACTCCTGCTCTCGTTCCCCGGCATGCGCGAAGGAACCCTCGACGGCTTCGTGATTCACGGAGTCCCAGCGGTCAACTTCCAATTCAAGCGGCAGAACGCCACGGATCCCAACGCCCCGCCGCCGGTGCAGACGAGCGGCAAGAAGGGCAACGGACAAGCAGCTGGACCTCCCCAGATCAACATTCCGACCTGGAGGGGTCCGTAGCGTCGGGCTGGCGCGGGAGGCAGAGTGAGACAACATATCGTCGCGCTCGTCGAGCGCTACGTCGGCAGAGGCAAGTTCTCGGGAGAGTCGAACCTCATGTGTCGCTGCCCTTTCCACAAGGGCGGCGAGGAGACCAAGCCGTCGTTCTCGGTCAACGTGGACCTGGGCATCTTCCAGTGCTTCACGTGCAAGGTCTCCGGCAACATCATCAAGCTGCTCAAGCTCCGTGGAGTCTCGGACAGCATCATCGATGCCGAGACCCATGACCTCCGCGAGGAGCTCAAGGACAACCAGCAGCGGCTCAAGTGGCAGAAGCGCAAGGAGTGGATCACTCGCGATCCGTTCTTAGCACAGACGATTCTGCCCGAAGCGATGCTCATCCCGTATCGCTTCTGTCCTCTACGTCTGGTCGAAGCGGGTTTCGCCCCCGAGCTCTTGCAGCACCTCGAGGTCGGCTTCGATCGGACCAACAACCGCATCACCTACCCCATCCGAGACCTCTACGGCAACCTGGCCGGGATCTCGGGCGGCGCGGCGGTGGCGGGCACCTTTCCCAAGTACAAGGTCTACAAGGGGACCTACCAAGACCCTGAAAGCAAGAGGTGGATCCCGTCCGACTACGGCGACTGGTTTCAAGAAAAATTTCCCGATTACGATTTCCACAACCACCACTACCTGTGGAACTTCGACTCGGTGTATCCCTCTCTCTTCTTCGGCAACCAGGAGAACCCGTACCTCATCATCACCGAGGGCTTCAAGGCGTGCATGTGGCTCATCCAGGCCGGCTTCTTGAACACGGTCGCCCTCATGCACTCCACGATGTCAGAGCGGCAGCGTAGTCTCGTCTCGCGTCTCAGCGTCAACATCGTCCTCTTCTTGGACAACGACCCTGCGGGGAGAGAGGGAACCAGAAGAATCGCAAGAGAACTTCGCCAGCAGCAACCAGGGGTCTATGTCGCCCGCTATCCCGTCGTCGATGACTGCCAGCCGGATGATTTAACACCGGCCGAGGTAGTGACGTCAGTCCAGGGCTCAAGACCGTACCCCGAGTGGGAGAAAGAGAACGCACGATGAGCATGGAAGGTTTGCGTCAAGGTTCGCAGAACATGCACAACAGCGGTGGGGGCGGAAAGGGGCCGCAGCGGGCCTCGTACTACGCTCGCTGGAAGCCGCCGTCGTTCAAGCCGGCGCTCGGTCAGTACCTCGCCGCGCCGCCCAATGAGGAGGCCTACCTCCAGCTGTCGGAGCCGGTCGTCCTGATCAAGGGCAGCTACCCCGACGTCTTCGCCCGCAACCCGGATGGGTCGGCGGCGCCGATCCAGGACAGCGAGGGCTACCACTTCAAAGCCCACGGCTACTCGGTCTGGGTCAAGATGAAGAACGGGAAGAACTTCCAGACCTTCAAGGATCTGGTGTGCTCGGCCGGTCCTGATCCGCACAACCCGCAGCCGTGTCTCGGCTGCTACGACAACGACCACGGCAACAAGGACGCCAAGCAGAAGGACCAGTGGGCGCTCAACGTGGCTCACCTCGGGTTCTACCATCAGCACGCGTACATGAAGGACGGTGCCATCGCGCAGAAGAAGGACGGCTCCGGTCCCATCATGATCAAGGACGTCTGCCTGAACTACCAGATGGAGAACGTCGTTCTCGGTCGGATGGCGCAGGCGGGACGAGCCGGGCAGGGCAAGCAGGCCAAGCAGTGCGAGGGCTGCGGTCAGCAGTACCCGTTCGCGTTCGGCGAGCACCGGGTCCTCCAGGTCGGCAAGAACCAGCTCAACAACCTGCTCGATCTCAACGACCAGATCGGGAAGAAGTGCGCGACCTGCGGGACCAACATGCTCCTGCTCTTCTTCGACTGCGCCCACTGCGAGCAGCACATCATCGACGTGGCATCGAGCGGTTACACCAACGTGCAGATCGCCGACGTCGCTGGGCGTCAGCTCCAGTGCTCCCACTGCGGCTTCGTCGGGCTGCCCAAGCCGTACAACGAGTGCGGCTTCGACGACCGCTTCACCAAGGTCGCAGGGGCGGGCTGCCCGGCCGATGTCGAGCCAGTCAAGAACACCATCTGGGACTGCGTCCTGTGGATCCAGCGCGAGGGTGAGAAGACCGACACCAAGCTGGTGGTCAAGAAGTACGAGCTGATCTCGCGGACAAGACGCCCGACGGCCGGCC
>JACCDR011673898.1_pt1 | contig 38138 bp, 60 predicted proteins | sample 7446431 | NCBI WGS metagenome assembly JACCDR01 (sample SAMN15323443, study PRJNA562643) | freshwater metagenome | isolation source: river surface water | place: USA:Blue River Watershed | collected 2017-08-17 | reverse complement strand
CTCCCCCCTTGGGGCGAGAATTATCCTAGACCCGACGTTCCGTCCTCTTCTCCTTAGCTTCACGAATTTCAATTCGCGATAGAACTGCCACGGCGTTTTTTCGGGTAAGGATGGGTTTAGGTGCGGTTCTTTTTGGTTATAGGGCGGCAATCGGTTGAATAAAATTACGTTTGTCGCCTCTTGGACTGCTGTAGATGATCCTTTGATATCGAACTCTGATTCGACCCGTCCGCCTTCCGTCTTTTTTGGATGCATAACCATCACTACGTGAATAGGCACCTTTTTGCAGAAAACGACAAAATCGTGAATGGCCCGATCCATCTGTGCGACCGTGTTTCTGCCGTCATCTACTTCCATCATGAAATTCAAATTGTCGACCAAAGCGATTTTAATGCCCTGGGTGTGGTGTGCGTGAAGCAGATCACATAGAAAGTGCCTGTGGCTTACCCGACTATTATAGTTGCTGAATAGGATGTTTGGCGCGTGGCGATATATGCCCATTGAGTCTTCAATTTTGGCTTTGGTTTCTGCGCTCAAATCTCCCTCAGGAAGCGATTTGCCGTAAAAAATGGTTGCGATCTTTTCACAGAAGGCCTCTTTAACGATCTCTACGCTACCTACAAACGTCGGAATCATGTCGACTAGGGCCTGGGTAGCCATCGATGCAAGAAGTGTCGTCTTACCGGCTCCTGTGGGTCCGCAAAGAATTGTAAATTCGTGTGGTGAAAAGCCTCCAGTGATCTCATTCCAGTGAGGCCACTGCCCCAACATAACCGAGTTAACCGGTTTAGATTTGTTGTTTAGCAGGTTTCTCATAACGCTTGGTAGTGGAGTAGAAGAGTCAAATACGTATTCTTCTGGGGACTCTGCCAGGATCTTGTCTAGCTCGGCGCCAATCTCGTCGTAGGTGTTTAGATTATTATACATTTTTCTTCTCTTCCTGGGCCTTAGACTCGGCAAGCTTTTTGGCTGCGTAGGGGCTTAATTCAAGGGTTCTCGGCTTGTTTGCCACGGTACCGTATCCTTCCGCAAGGCAAGATCTCCAGATGCCCATGAACTTGGTAAAAGTTAATTTAAACCGCTCTTCACGGCCTTCTGCGGTCATCTTGGCTTCGTAAGCCAACACTGCCTTCTCAAAAAGCTTCAAGTCCTCTGGGGTCCTGATCTCGTGCCTGAGCTTTGCTAGGCCAACGGCGTCTTCCGCCTTCCTGGGATATTTTGCGTACACTTCCAGGAGTTCCCGTTCGGTTACCAATGAACCAAGAGATATATATTTCTTTTCTTCTGAGTAAGAGGAAGAGGGAGAGGAAGAGGAAGAGCGTTCGACTTTGTTCGGTGGTGTTCCGCCGGTGTTCGAGCGGTGTTCGAGCGGTGTTCGACGTTTTGGCTGAGAAGTACCATACTTACTCAGTCTGACTTGGGCGCTTTTCTTGCCTGCAAGGGAGGCTGTTTTCTGCTTTTCTATAATCCAATCAAGGTGTTGCTTGCTTCCGCAAGCATAAAAGTTGTTTTCATCAATCCGTTCGACAAGACCCGCGGAGAGCATGTTTTCGGCACCCAAAAGTAAATAATAAATGTTTTTTGGTATAGGACTTCTGTTTAGTTTCCAGAATCCGACCGCAACCCTCCAAAGCCTTAAGGCACAGCCATCTGCAAGCTCTTCCGACCCCATTAGTCGGATAAGCGCCGAACGCCTTGGATCGGTCCACCATGTGTCTTCAATGTTAATTCTTGCCATGCTCGTCCCCCACCGCCCCACGCGGACTATTTTTATTTAGTTATGCAGAGAAAAGTCATGAGGGAAAACCACGAACGTGGTAATAGACACCCATAACTTTTCTTTCAGCGAAGGCAGTTATACGACCCCAACTTAGGTTTTCAAAAGCTTAATTGGGGTTTTCTTTTTGGTGCTAGTAGCCAAGATCTTGACGCGGATTATCACGCACGTCGTCGTCGGGACCGTAAACAGTTCCGGACAGAATCAGCTTTGTATCGAATATTGCGTTGATCTCTGACTCAGTGAGTTTCTGACCGCTGAGATTCATTATTTCTTGTTGGGAAAAATGCGGCAGCCCCTCGACCGGTGGACCACCATCGACCGAGACCCAGAACTCTCGACCGTTAACCTTTGAGACGAATTTCTTCAATCGCAACTAGCCCAACAATGCCACGTGTAGACGTAAAGCCCCGGAGAGACCTGGGCGGTGCCATACGTGGTCGACGACCCATACCCAGCCGGATCATATCCCGAGAGACGCTGCCACAGCTCTATGTGGTCTCCCTCGACGGCATTAGGGTCTAGGGTCGTGATCGCCTTGAACTCGATCCTGTCGCCCGGACTGTTGCCGTGACGATGCATGTAGACCACGGTATTCCGCGCCTTGGGCCACAGATTCTCGTGATCACAGGAAAATACCATAGTCCAGTCTCTCAGATGAACCTCTCCTCGATCGCTTCCATTCGGTAGAGTTGTTTCTCCCGATCCTCGCGACTCTTCGACTCCTCAAGCACGCTAAGCATAGCGGCCGCGTATCCCAGACAATATTCCCGAGTCATGCCCTTAGGTATTTCAGAACTCCCGAGTATTCTGTTTTGATACTGGGCAAGTCTGCCCTCGATAAAGTGCTGTAGAAAATTAGATAAGTCCCGTTCCCCGTTGTTCATGGGTAGAGCATATAAATAAAAAAAGAAAAAAGATAAACAAAAAACGGTCGATGAATTATAAGGGCCCAACAAGAGAGGGACACAATGAAACAATTAACTATCGATTACGCGCTCTATGAAAAAGAACTAAGAGCCGCTGAAGACCTGGGATTTAAAGACGGATTGAAGGCCGCTCGGAAGGCCCTTGGCCATCTTAGGGATGGGGATACATACGACAATTATGCCGAGAATGAGTGTTTAGAAGACGACCCAGCATTGAACGAGTTTTGTAAAAAATTGTGGCAAAAATAGATTTTGACCCACTCCCCGCTCCGAGACTCTCGCAATGCAGCGGCATCTACTTGGGGCGGGGCGTGGGTTGATTGAAGAGAGGATATGAAATGAATAGTGGGTTGGATTATTTGGCGCTGATAGCGGCCATTTGTGCTGTGGGGATAGTCGTATTACTGAGCCTGAAGCTGTTCATGTTTGCCGTCCTTTATTATCGCGATGGTGAAATTATAGTTGGAACAATGATAGGCCTTTTTGCGACGCTCTTTTTTTCGATAATGCTGGCGGTCGGAATAAATTTTTGGACTCGATAGATTTTGTTTTGATCCGTGCGGTTAAGCCGAAAGGCACAAGGAATAAGAGCTTTGAAAACTCGTGGCTGGCTTAGGAACGGTGGCCTGGCCACCCAGAGGTAAGCGGCCCTCACAAATAAACGCCTTAGCTTTAACGTTCTTTAGTCGCACGGGTCATCTTTAGAGGAGAGTTATGATTGAAAAGAAACTAGGTAAAATTAGAAAGTTTAAAATCGGCATGGGCGGGTATCAAAACGCAATGCTCGGCGTAACAATTGATCTTGGCGCAGATGGCTGGGGCGTTGGCGACTTCAAAGGCGATTGGTTGCACGCATTATCCGACAAACAAAATGAAGAAATTCGGAAAGCCGCGCTGGCTGAAACTATGATTTGGATTGGTCAACTCCTGACGGATGCAAAAGTAGAAGACTGCAAAGACCTTATCGGCAAACCAGTAGAAATTACTTTTGAAGACGTAACGATGAAATCATGGCGTCTACTTACAGAAGTTCTTTAGAGGAGAGTTATGTATAAATTTTTGCGCAATATTTTTAAATCCGAGGTGCAAGTCGCCTACGAAAGCGGTCTAGAGACCGGGGTAGAACAGTCGCGGAGGATTTTTGATAGAGCCCTGAGAGACTATCACGACCACTTCATGCCTCAGGTGATGAGACGGTTGGAAGAAGAGTTTAGAATCAAAATAAACGGAACCTCTGAAGTAAAATCTTCTATTGAGTTTGAAACAAGCGAGCAAGGGCAAAGTTGTTTTTTTTACGAAATTCCAAAGCTGTCGATAACCACACTGATACATCCAGAAAATCCAAGGGTAGCCGTGGTTAAGTTTAGGCCGCTGGCTGGTCCTTTTGAGGAAATTAAGTCGTCGGGGGAGTTATGAGTAACACCATAGCGGGGCTAGTAGCCCTCGCATTAGTAGGGCTAATGTTTGGATTCGCAGAGCTTCTATTTTTTCTATCTCGCCAACCCGAATGGTTGGGCAAGTTATTTTTTGCAGTGTTAATTTTTGTCGGTTTGTTTTTCTTCTTAAAGGGCACGACAAATGGATAAGATTTACGAGTTATCGGGAGTGAAGTTGGATAAGAAGCCGCCGCTGAAGGTTGGCGACAAGATTAGATTCAACGTCATTCAGCATTCCGATGTTAGAAATTTTACCGGCCAAATCTCTTCCTTAGACGGAAACCTTATAGAGGTTTGGACGGGCCACAATCTAGGAAGTTTCACAATTATGCGTAGCCAGGTAACCCACCGCATCGTCAAGAAGAAGAAATGGCAAAGAGAGTTCTGGATTGTCTCGCTTCCAAACGGAATGGATCACATCTATCGGAACAGAGACGAGGCAAAGAAAATCGTCGATAAACACGGCGGGTCAATCATAAAGGTTAAAGAAATTAACGATTGGGTGCCGATTGATGAGTCGCCTTGCAAAATAACTTGGGGACCGGTCAATCCTGGCAGCGTTGGATCGGGAGGACCTGGTTTCTGAATAATCAATTAAAGTATTCGCCGCGTATTTATATTTGTGCTGGCCAGATGAAGGACATCAAGACTGGATACGATAATGATTTAACTAAGCAGATAGACGGTTCAACAGCGTATTTGTCCTTAGAGGAGCACGACGCAATTGTGGCGGAGCTAAAAAAACAGCACGCCGCCGAACGTGCCATCGATATTCGATCTGTTGAAAGGGCCGCAGTAGCCGAAGCCAAGCTCCGAGTCGCGGGGGAGGCGCTGGGGTTTTATGCCGACAAAGACAATTGGGATACAGACCAGTTCAGTCCTACCATTTGGGATGATGGAGCAATTGATTTAGGAAAGAGAGCAAAGAAGGCCCTGGAGGAACTGGCCCGTGACTGACCAACCAAAGTCCTATCCACTGCGCTTTGTGAGAACGGTGACAATAACAGGCACTAAAGAATTCTGGGATTTAAAGGGCGAAGAGCCGCGCTACGTAGATTGTAGAGAGCAACAAGAATACCTAAGTCGAAAGGAGCACGACTCGATTGTAGCGGAGCACATGGCGACCATTTTTCACATAGAGGCAGAGCACGCTAAGGCGGTAGCGGCGATAAAGCGAGTGAGCGACGAAGAATTCGACGACACAAGTAGAAATCACGCAATTCAAATTAACAATCTAGAGGCCAAGCTCCGAGTCGCGAGGGAAATGTTGGAACTCATGATTATGGAAAATCCTTGGTACGTGAAAGAAACAGCAAAAGAAAGATTGGCTCTAGTCACCGAGCTTGCGCAAAAGGCTATAGAGAAACTGAATGAAAAAAACTAAACCAATAATAGACGGCCACAAGCTCCGGCAATTGATCGCAGACAAAGGACTAAAAAACTATCATTTGGCCGCCGCTATAGATCGCGATCAGTCCTGTATCAGTGATCTGATTCATGGTCGTAGAGAATTTAAAATCGAGTGGTTGCCCACGTTCTCTGAGGTGCTGAACATGCAGCCATCAGATTTATTAGTGGAGCTTGGACTACTAACACCGAGGGTAAAGATGACTGATGAACAGATAGCGGAAACGTGCTGGATAAAGATCTTGGGGTTTTTCGAGGGGAATCATTTGAAAGCTCTCGCTTGGTTCTCTACCCGGAATCCGATGTTTGGCGGGACTCATCCCATCACGATGCTCGAGTGCGGTAGGGGTGAGAAGGTTTTGAAGTTTATTGAGACGGCGCTGGAGGGGCATTGAGATGAAATTTCTGGGTTATGAAATAAAAAAAATGCTGCCCGATAGAACTCGAGAAGATCGGCGCAAAGAAGAATTCGACGCAGAGATTTTGCGATGCATGCACGAGGTAACCGTAGAGGCCTTAGTGTATGGGCGGGCCGCCGCAATCTTTAGTTTTGAAGATGGATTTTTAAAGGTTTCAAAGGCTAAAATTAACGAATGAAAAATAAGATCAAAGCAGCGACGCTATTTGTAGTTTGTTTCGCGGCCCTTACCGGCTGCGCATCCTCGCGGGTGATCATGCGGGACTGTCGGGCGATCGGCCAGGATTTTTACGAGTGTAAGAAGCCCTAAAAAAGAGCTTTAGTCTGGCGAAAATTGTTTAGATTCTGAGCTGAAATAGTTTATAAGCTTCCCATGGATGTGGGAATATATCGAGATCTACCTTTCGGCGAGTATGCGGCGATCGATGCTTTGAACGCATCGGGACTTAAGGAGTTTGCAAAATCTCCGGCCCATTTCAAACAGTCGAAAATATTCAACTCGGACACGCAGTCGCGCAGGAATCTCAGGGCCAATCATACTTGGTTGCTCGAGCCCCACAAATTCGACGAGGAGTATGCGTTTCTAGAGGGAGACGGTCGAACAAAGGCCGTGATGGATAAGAAAAAAGAACTCATCGCCCAGGGCAAAACCCCGATCACTATGCCCAGACATTATTTTGAGAAACTCCGTCAAGAATTTGACGCCCATCCTATGGCCCAGGATTCCCTGGTGGACGCCGAGTTTGAATTAACATTGGTTTGGCAAAGCCCATTGACCGGTATTCTAAAGAAGGCGCGATTAGACATTTACAGCCCCCACGTCGTTTCGGACTTGAAGGCCATGAGTCCAATCTCGGACGATATAGCGCTGATGAGGCAGATCAAAAAACTCAAGTACGATTGGCAGGCCGCCCATTATCTCGAGGGAGTTTCGGTCCTCACTGGGAGCGCGCATCTGCCATATCGCCACATTTGGATTGAGGACGACTTTCCTGCTGGGGTAAGGGCAACGCGCCTATCAGTATTCGCAATCGCCAGGGCGGCCCAGGAGATGGCCCCATATGAGGAACGATACGCTTTGTGCAAAGCAAACGACACGTGGCCCGCTAGCCACTTAACAGATGAAGTGATTCTAGGAGATCAGTTATGAACATGAGTCCACAGATTAATGAATTGGCGGCTGCCCTTTCAAAAGCTCAGGGGGAAATGAAGGGAGCGCAGAAGGACGCGGCAAATCCGTTCTTCAAAAGTAAATACGCCGATCTCTCCAGCGTAGTTGATGCGATACGTGAGCCGTTTTTAAACCACGGTCTATCATTCACGCAGACGACGAGAATTACCGAGGGCGGACACATGGTTTTGCAGACCTATTTGCTGCACTCATCAGGTCAATGGATGGCGGCGGACTATCCCGTGAAACCAGTTAAGGACGACCCACAGGGATTAGGATCAGCCCTTACTTACGCCCGCCGTTACTCGCTTCAGGCAATCTCGGGAGTCCCAAGCATTGACGACGATGGAGAGGCCGCGATGAATAGAACCGCCGCTCCGATTCAGAGACCAGTTCAACAGGCTAGACCGACCCAAGCGACAAACATAGCTCAGCAACCCCAGGCGGTCCGCCCGGTCCAAGTGAGACCACAAACAAAACCGACGTTCGATGAGATGGACGGCCCTCCCGGATACATGAAGTAGACAAATAAAGGTCGCGGGGTATCGTATGGGGCGTGGGGAAGTTCAAGAACCAGGAAACGAGAAAATCCTTCCGGAGCATGAGATGTGCGATTTGCCGTCGTGTGCCGTGCGACCCTTGCCACATTTCCACCTACAACGTCTCGAGAGTGGACGAACCCTGGAATCTGCTCGCGATGTGTCGTGGCCATCACCAGGAGCAGCACAGGATTGGCTGGAAGCTGTTTATCGAAAAATACGCGAACCTAAGCCCGCTACTCAAGTCGAAGGGTTGGACCTGGGACGAACCCGTGCCTCAGAAGTTTGTGATGTATCACCCGGAGCTGACGCGATGATCTGGGAATTCACGGGTCTACCGATGCCACCGACATCGAACAATCAATATATTCCGGTCAAGATCAAGGGCTTCACGCGCCTGGTCCCTTCGCACGACCTCAAAGCATTTAAGGCAAATTTTGTTCTCTCTGTGATGGGTCGCTATCGTCAGGAGAAAAAAGAAATTCAGGAGTGGGTCGCACGCGGGAGCTATCTCGACATCGAGGTGAAACTCTACTTCATGAACGAAAAATTATTCAACAAGCAGGGCGGGCCTAAGCGGCTCGATGCCACGAACAGAGTGAAAGCACTTCATGACTCGTTTAGCGATTTTCTCGAGATTGATGATCTATTTTTTTTCCGATCGAGTGTGGAGAAGCTCGTGGGAACGCGCGAAGAGGTTCAGATCACCGCGAGAATCCTGTGATCCTTACCATTCGATTGTTCAGATTGGTCCTGATCTTTACCGTGTTTATTTTCACGAGTCTGGCCACATTCATTCTCGTCGAGAAAATCCGCGAGGACAGAGAGCTTTCACAGTTCTGCCGGGAGAGAACACAGCTGCCGGTAAAAGTTTGCAAACAAAAACTGATGGGGTTGAGGTATGAAAAAGACGAAAGTCGCGAAGAAACAAAAAAAGAGCGCAAAAAAAGCGGTGGCAAAAAATGAAAATACACGAGGCAAGAAATCAGCTCCTAAGGGAACTACCAATGGTGGACGAAACGCAGGTCCAAAAACTATTAGACGCCGAAAGCCGGATGTTATGGCAGTGGTGTAAGTCGCTACATATCAAAAAAATTATGGAATTCGTGACGTGTCTGGTGAATCGTGGGGAATCATTAGATAAACGGAAATGATTTATGTTGCCCGTTGACTCGCATTTTTGCTTATAACAAAAAGATCAGAGACCGCCAGAAACGGCGGAGCGGGGCGGGCGACGCCTTTCTAGGGTGGTTATATGGGGTGTGATTGGTTGAGAGAGGCTCTAGCAAAGGCTAGGGCGGGTAAAGAGACGGTGGGATTTACGCGAAAGAAACTCGCGGAGATCGCAGAGCGTGAAGGGAAACTAAATCTTGTTTGGGCCATGGGAAGCCCAGCAACGAAATACACGCAACCGTTCGAGGGACCACCGGCTTGGTTTGGAGCGGCGCGATTCGCATGGTGTGGGGCATTCGTCCGTTGGTGCTGTAAAGAGGCCGGTCTAGATATAGGCATCACCACTCCGTCGGGTTTCGGTTACACCTGGGCGCTTGTGGAGGCGTGGCAGAAGTGGGCCGAGGAACGGAAATTCTATTTCGATAATGATGGGAAGTTTGAACCCCAGGCGGGCGACATTGTTATTTTTGATTGGAAACAGACCGATATAGATCAAGTAGACTCGAACTGGGATTCACACATTGGCGTGTATCTGAGAAGGAACGGAAAGTATTATGAGTGCGCAGAAGGGAACACGTCGAACCAAACAGCGGTCAAGACCCGCGAGTCCGTCACGATCCAAGGGTTCATTCGCATACCTGATGGCTATAGTTTCTCAGGCACGACAGTCCGCCCAACTCCCGAGCCCGTGGAGCCAACCCCGGTCAACAAAGCCAAGTTTGAGCAGCAAGTAGAGGAGATTTTCGAGCGCGAGGGCGGGTTCTCAAACATCGCAGAGGACGCAGGCGGCCCAACCAACCTAGGGATCACCCAGGCCACACTCTCTACATTCATGGGGCGTCCCGCTTCCATTACAGACGTCCAGAATCTCACCAAAGCTACCGCTAAAGAGATCTATCGGAAGTATTACTGGGACCCGCTGAAGCTAGATGAGGTCGAGTCCTACATGGTTTCGTATATTTTATTTGATCAAGGGGTGAATCGGGGGATTGGTGCTGCAGCCCGGGACGTTCAATTCGCGGTCGGGGTATTGGTAGACGGCCAGATCGGCCCGCAAACACTCAAGGCTATTAACGCGATGGATGAGCGAAAGTTAGCAATCAGTTTAATTAAGACCAGTCAACTCAAGTACGTCCGTATTGTGAAGGGGAATCCTAGTCAGATGATTTTCCTGGAGGGTTGGATAAACCGTTCACAGAAACTCATGGATTTGTTAGTCTAAGTCTATCCTGTTCACCAGAGCTTGTTCGTCTTAGGGGGCCCGCACAGCCCCCTTTTTTATTTCACCAGGTAAATAAATTCTATGTCTCGTGGGATAATCTCTCATGCGCTCTAGATATAAGGGAAAGCGTGTACTCATCCAACGCCACTTCGACGAATCCCCGTGGTACGGCGAGATCAAGGCCGTCTTCAAGGAATTAGGTGAATACGGCTACATCATCCGACCCGATGGGGCGAAGCGAGACATAGAGATACTCGCGGGAAACATAGCAGGAATAGAGATTCTAGAGGCATACCCCAAAGCAAAGATTATTTATTTACGTGACTTCATCAGAAAATAAAAACAGAATTTAGGGGATGGCACAGGCGAGATACGGAATCGTACCCGATTGCCAAATTCCATACGAATTGCCCGATGCTTTGGGTTTCGTGAAGCGCGTCCGCAAGGAATTTAAAATCCCACGAGAGAATTGGATTTGCGCTGGCGATGAGTTGGACCAAATGCACGGCGGCCTTTGGAAGAAATCCCCAGAGGCAAACCATACAGCAATTCAAGAGATTGAAGAAAGCAAAAAGCGTCTCCGCCGTTGGTATAAAGAATTCCCCGAAATGAAGGTGGCGATCTCAAACCATGGGACACGTTGGGTCCGTAAAGCCTTCGAGGCCGAGATACCCAGCCAACTACTCAAGAGTTACCGAGAAGTGATCGAGGCGCCAGAAGGTTGGCAGTGGCGACAGCATTGGATAATTAAAACAGAACATCCCTTTCTAATTGAACACGGCGATCACTGGAGCGGACCAAAGCCAGCAGTAGACGCTGCAATCCACAATGGAATTTCAACGGCGATGGGCCACCACCACACGAAGGCCCAGGTAGATCACGTCGGTACTGCTCACAAGTCAGTATGGGGAATGGTTGTTGGTTGTCTCATAGACTTCGAGGCATACGCATTTGATTACGCCAGAAATCACAAACTAAAACCCCGCATCGGTATGGGAGTCGTCGTCGATAATGGGAAACGCCCCATCTGGGTTCCTTACTATTAGTCCAGAGACCAAAGTCCACGACTCGGCGCGTTCCCAACTTGTGTCAGACTTGACGCTCCTTTGCATCGCTGTCAGAGTTAAATAGTCTTCCATCAGGGGGATAGAACCATATTCCGCGCACTCCGCTCCGTCCCCATACCCAGCAAGGGCGCGGTCTTATTTGAGGAAATTCAATGGCTGACACTCCCGCAACGGGCAGGCCTCGAATCGAGATCGATTGGGTAGACTTCGATAAACTCTGTGGAATGCAGGCCACGCTCGATGAAATAGCCGCCTGGTTCAACTGCTCAGAAGACACGATTGAACGGCGAGTATCCGAGGAAAAAGGTATGCGTTTTGCGGAGTATAAAGCCCAAAAGGCTGCTCGCGGTCGCATATCCCTTCGTAGAGCCCAAATGCAGAAAGCGCTCGACGGTAATGTCGTGATGCAGATCTGGTTGGGCAAACAGTACTTGGGTCAGAAGGATAAGCAGGAGATTTCTGGAGATGAGTTTGCTCCGGTGACTCTGATGTATGTTCCAAAATCCCAACGCACTTAAGACAACCAGCACGCCGACTTTCTCGGAGTTTGATCCGACTATCATTCCGTTTCAGGATGACGTGGTTGACGACATTCTGTGTCAATACGACTACAAACAAGGGACCCATGAGATCCTACTGTCGGGTTCAATTGGTTCGGCTAAATCGGTTCTCGCGGCTCACCTGATTGTCAGGCAGTGCCTCGACTATCCCGGGAACAGGATTCTGATCGGGAGACGTGCGCTCCCACAGCTTCGGGAAACTATCTACCGGAAGATCTGTGAGCACATTGATCAAGAGACTCTTAAAGAGGGCCGCGACTACTGGAAGCAGGACAACACCTGTTCAATCCAGTTTCGAAATAAGTCGGAGATCATTGCTGGGACGTGGGCGGATAAGAAGTATCGAAAGTTTGCGTCGACGGAAGTCTCCTGCGTATTTATCGAGGAGGGGACGGAGAACAACGAAGAGGATCGGCAAGTCTATCTCGAGCTCCTCCAGCGTTGCGGTCGTCTAGGTCACGTGCCCACTAAATGGCTGATGGTGGCAACCAATCCTGATTCACCTTCGCACTGGTTATATAAGCGCTACTTCACTGAGAAGGACCCGCTACGCCACGTATTTCTATCTAAGACGAGCGACAATCCATTTCTACCCCCCGAGTACATCGAGGGCCTGAAACGCAATCTAGACCCCAAGCTCGTGCGCCGTATGCTCTATGGTGAGTGGTTGGATATATTCGGCGAGACCGTTTATCACCAGTACGATCCCGCGCTCCACAACATCGATAAAGACTACGAGATCGACAGACTGCTTCCAATTCACATGAGTTGGGACTTTAATATTGGCGAGGGGAAACCGCTTTCCACAGTCTTCTATCAAATACGAGACGGCGCGTTTCATTTCTTCGATGAAATAGTTATCGAGGGTGCTAGGACCGAGTCCGTGCTTGAAGACGCGGCGAACCGAGGTCTATTCGAGCACCCCACTACCTTTTTGCTACACGGAGACGCGACCGGCAAACGGCGCCAAACCTCGTCGAATCACTCCGACTGGGAGATCATCCAACAGTTTCTTACACGCCACACGTGTAACGATGGGCGGAGACTTCGATTTACTTTAGAGGTCCCAACCAAAAACCCATTAGTCCGCGAGCGTCACAACACAGTTAACGCGTATCTGAAAAATGGACTGGGCGAAGTGCGTGCGTTCTTCTATCCTAAATGTAAAGTAGCCCGCGAAGGTATGGCCCTCACCAAACTAAAAAAGGGCGCGGATTATGTTGAAGACGACACCAAACACTATCAGCATATAACCACAGCGATCGGCTATGGTATTTGTTGGCATCATATCTACGCTACACGGAAGAGATCGGAGATGATTCAGCAATGAGTTTAAGAACAGACGCTAAGATGATCGCGGCTATCTATGATGGGATGAAGGGGACACTCTCGTGTAACCACAGACTCCTCGACATCTACGAGGGGAACCTTCTTTACTATATCCAGGAATCTCTCAAGGCCCAGATGAGTCAGCGGGCGTACGATTCTGCTAAGCACAGAATCCCGCCGATTAATTTGCTGAAGCGCGTTGTCGACAAAGTATCCACAATCTATTCGACGAAACCTGAACGGGAGTTGACGGGCACCGAGACAGATCAGGAAATGTACCAATGGTACATGGACAACTACCAGATCGACGTCCAGGGTCAGCTAGCCAATGAATACTTCTCGATGCACAGAGCGGTGGCTTGGGAGCCCTACATGGACTCCGAGTTCATGCCTAGACTTCGCACGCTGCCATACGACAGATTTTTCGTCGTGGCCGCGAACCCCTCCGATCCTCTCGAGGTCACCTATTTCGTAAAGGTGATGGGCGTGATGAGTCTTGAGAAGCAGCAGGGCAAGAACAAAGCCATGGTCGACAAGATGATTCTCTATTGCTACTCCGCGACAGAGTTTCTCATTATCGACGAGGACGGCGATCCAATTGATTCGATGATGGCAGCGATGGGAGCGGACGGAGTGAACAACTTCGGGATGATTCCTTTCGTCTACATGAACCGCTCTAAGATCCGCGTGAATCCGAAGCCCGACACGGACATGGAAGCGATGACTATCCTAGTTCCGGTTCAGCTCACCGATATAAATTACGCTCTCATGTTCCAGGCGTTCTCGATTATCTACACCGTCGATGTCGATTCCGAGAATATGCAATTGAATCCGAACGTGGTTTGGAACCTCAAGTCCGACGCTACGTCTGACAAGAAGCCAGAAGTTGGATCAATCAAACCGTCGCTAGACTCCGATAAAGCAATGGCCGCCGTTCAAGAGCAACTGGGGCTCTGGTTACAATCCAGGGGTATTCGTCCGGGAGCTACAGGCCAAGCAAATACCGAGATGAGTCTCAGCGGTATGTCCAAGATGGTCGACGAGATGGACGCGACCCAGGAGCGGAAGAAAATCATCCCGTTCTTCCAACAAGCTGAATACGACCTGTTTGATCTGATCAAATACGGATTGCATCCGATCTATATCCGGAATCCTTCGTTTCAGTATCGCGCTCCGTTCACAGCAGATTGTGAATTGTCGGTGGAGTTCGCAGAGCAGACCGCCGTGCGCACGCGTAAGGACATCCTAGACGAAGTAGTTATCGAATTAGACAAGGGTCTTGTGTCTCGAGAGTCGGCAATGGAAAGGCTGAATCCCGAGATGACTGACGAGCAGATCACCGAAGAGATGCTCCAGATCGAAACCGAAAAAACCATCACCGTAAATGACATTGAGGTCATGAATGCCGACGAAGCACCAGAAGTTCCGACTGAATCTGACGGGTTACAGTCCTGAGGAACGCGAGGCAATCGCGGTCGAGGTAATCGATAAGATCATAAAGCGAACCAAGAAGGGGCTAGACAAGGATGGTCGGCCCTTTGCCGGTTACTCGAAAGCCTACAAAGATTCTCTAAATTTTAAAATCGCGGGCAAGTCCTCAAAGGTCGATCTCACTCTCTCGGGCGACATGCTCGACTCGATCAAGATTCTCCAGAACCAAGGCCGATCAGTAGAGATTGGTTTCGAGAACGGGTCTGTAGAGAACGGCAAGGCCGATGGGAACATCCGGGGAACATATGGGAAACCGTCTCCTATTGGCCCCGCTAGACCGTTCCTGGGCATCACAGACAAAGAATTGAAGTCGATCCTAAGCAAGTACCCTCCGAAGACAGAGAAGTCTCTCAACAGAGCCAATACGGTTCTCTCGAGGGAGTCTGCTGCCGACAGGCTGAGTGGGGCGGTGGAGGTCGATGATGGCGAAAATTGATCTATCGAAGTTTAAGAAGGAAGCCGACCGGCTAATCCAAACCTTTAAGTCTCCGCGTATGCTCACGGAAGCAGGTAACTTTGCTGCCGATCGCATTCGTCTGCGCACGCGTTTAGGTAAGGGCATCGGCCCATCGGGAGCCCCACAGGCTTTAAAGAAACTATCGCCGTCCTATAAACTTCAGCGTGCCGGGAAAATTGCTTTTGCATCTAAGGGCACAGGCAAGGGTCGGATTGTCTATCCCTATATTCCCGACGCGGCACCCAAACTCCATCCGCAGACCTCTCCAAATAAATCGAACCTTACCTTCACGGGTCAGCTTCTCGACTCGATCGGGATCAACAAGCGCACACAGAACAGTGTGACGATTGGAGTGTCGGGTCGCAGAACTGGGTCCGTCCTTTCAAACAAAGACGTCCAAGGTTTTGTCGAAAAAGAACGCCCATTCATGGGGCTGACTAAGCCGGAAGTAGCCGGACTTCAGAGATTCATCGCATCACTTTTTAAGAAGTTGTCGAGATGACCTTGACAACACAACGCAGCAGGAGAAAACTAAGATGACCACCGAAAATCTCCCCAGTGGGGAAACCGCCAACGTCAGTGACGACGGCAAACAACAAAACGAAAATGATGTAGTTCGATACGATACGCATCGGAAGCTTCTCGAAGAGAAGAAACGGGTTCAAGAAAAGGCCCGCTTACTCGAAGAGAAGGTAGCCGCGTATGAGAGCGAGCGAGAACGCCTAGCACGAGAAGAACTGGAGAAGCAGGGCAACTACCAGAAACTTCTAGAGCAAGAACGTCTCGAGAAACAAAAGATCGAAGCTGAGCACAGATCTTTAGTCGAATCTCTCCACGCAGCCAGAAAGATCGCGTCCGTAAAGAAATACATTCAAGGCACCGTCTACGACGATGTTCTTCACAAGATGGTTTCCACCGATGGGATCGCAATCAATGAAGACGGAAGCGTTGACGAGAACACTGCAAAGCTAGTCGCTCAGCAGTTTGAGAAAACCTATCCAGGTCTCGTAATGCGGGATCAACGGAACGGTGGACTTCCAAATGAGGCGGCTAAAGGGAATTCGGGAGCAAAGCTGACTTACCAGGAATGGAAAAACCTGGGGAGCGCAGCCGAGATGAGAACCAGGCAAAAGGACGTCGACTGGTCGACAGCAGATTAAAGGGAGTGGATAAAATATGGCATTAACATCAGTAGCAGAAGTAAATGATCAGATTCAAAAGCAATGGTCTCCATTGTTCATGCAAGAGCTTCGCGAGAACCTCCTGCTTGGCGCATTGGTAAACAAGGACTACGAAGGCGCTATCGGAACGCAAGGTGATACGGTTCGCGTATCTCAGTTGAGCGCTCCCACTGGCCAACTTCGCACAGTTGGAACGGACGCAGACGTGTTCGATTCTAGCCAAATGGTTTGGCAAAAAGTTGACGTTGTAGCTGACAAGCGCGCTGTTGCATCTTTCGAGATCGCAGAGCTTGCTGAGCTTCAATCTCAGTTGGGTAGCCCAGCTGGTCAATCTGCTCTCCGCGAAAGCCTCATGTTCGCAGTTCAGAAGCAGATCAATGACTATCTGTGGAGCCTCACCAGCCCATCTACCTCGGCACCAGATCACTTGTTGACTGGTAACGCTTCGATGGACGCAACTCTTCTCGGTTCGATCCGAACCTTGGCTGCTAAAGCTAAGTGGAAGAACGATGGCCGTTGGTACGGACTTCTAAACCCTGATTACTATGGCAACATCTTGGCAGCTCAAACTCTCACGAGTTCTGACTATGTCAACGGTGAGCCAGCAGTAGTTGGTGGCCAGGTTGTGAACAAGCGTTTCGGTTTCAACCTACTCGAAGACAACAGCCGCGCATCTGCGAAAGGGCTCTTTTTTCACCCAGACTTTTGCCATTTAGTGATGCAGCGCCAGCCGCAGTTTAAAGTGAGTGACCTCCACAGTCAAAAGAAGTTCGGCTACCTTGTGTCTGTAGACATCGTGTTCGGAGCTAAGATCGGTATCGATGGAGATGTAAAGCACATCTACGCGACTGCCGGTTCTACGATCGACTACAACGCGTAATATGGCTGACAGAACCACCACTCGAACTATCCCATCATCGTTTGGCGATATGTTCGACAATCTCAATCACTACGGGACTACTCTCGAATACCTCGAGGGCAAGTCCCCTGGTGATCTACAAGCCTTGATCAAGAAGGTCAGGCTACCGACTCGAATCTTGACCATTTATTTCGACGGCACAAATCACGTCGCGTGGATGGTTACGGAAGCTAAATTCAATCGTAAAGGAAAATGATTTATGGCAGCTGTAGTTGATACAAAAGTAGTAAAGGCTTGGGGCGCTCCTGCGGCTTCTGAGTGGATCGCTGTAACGTATGACTTCTCTAAAGATGCTGGAGCAGTTGGTCAATTGGACCTCTTCACCGCTGATGAGCAGTGTGTAGTAAAATTCGCAGGAATGCGCGTTATCACCGCTTGCACATCGGGTGGTTCTGCAACCGTTGGTGTTGGTAAGGCTGCTGACTTGGCGGGCATTATCGCCGCTACCGCAGTCGCTTCTCTCACCGCTGGCGCTTTCATCATGGGCGTAACTGCTCTTGATGCATCGCACATCGTTGCTGCTGGCGCTGCTGTGAAAATGGACATCGCTACCGCTGCTTTGACGGCTGGTAAGATCGAGTTCATTTTCGAAGTTTGCAAAGGTTAATTTAATCCGTCACTGGGTTAGCGGGGTTGGGTTCGGTGGTTCGCCTAGCCCCGTTTTTATTTCTGGGTAATTCATGGCTTTAAAAGATGCATTACAGGACCGCGAGTATTTAAAGTTCTTAGAAACGTCCGGTGGATACCACGCTGTCAGAGTGTCCACAGATCCGGCAGATCCTCTCGATGTAAGCGGCACATATACCCCGGCGGGGCTCGCCACAACAATCAAGGTGACGACCTTGGACGTGACCGACACCCAGACGCCACTACCCGCAACAGCGTTGGCTCTGAGGGCGACTATCAGCGTTCTAAATACTGACACGACTGAAATTCTTTATATTGGACCGAGTGGGGTTACGGCGGATAATGTTGTGGGGACAACTTCGGGGGACGAGGTAGGTCCAGGCAACAAATTCGCTATCGATCTTGCTGATTCGGTGATTCTCTACGGGATCGCTCCGGCGGGCAAAACGATTCGCGTGAAGGTTTTGGAGATCGCCTAGGTGGCATTTACAACCTCAACATCGATCTTAAAAGCGTCTGGCGGGACTAGTCCTCGCATTACAAACGTTGCCGTGTCGACTGCGAACACCGAAGTAGCTCACACGCTGGTGGCTAGCCTCAAACAAATATTGATTCGCTCAAGAGATGGCCACAAAATACAACTAGCCTTCACATCGACGGAGAGCGGAACCAAATTCATCACGATAAAACCCGGTGCTGTGTTTCAGCAATCGGGCGTCGAGTATGCAGGCGGGAGTCTTTACATCCAGACGGACCAGGGACCTGGCGTTGTAGAAATTTTGGAATGGTCGTAACAAAGGGAGTTGGAAATGATCACATTAGATACAGTTGACGCAGCGTTGCATTCGATTGCAATTAAAAGCGCTGCTGGGAATGCGTTGGCAATTGACGCATCTGGAAAAATTAACGCGATTGTAGAGGCAACAGACCTCGACATTCGTGACCTTGCATTTGCTACGGATAAAGTAGACGTCACTGGCTCAGAGGTTTCTCTAGATTCTGCAACACTTGCGGCTCTCGAGAACATCAACGCAGTAGTGACTGCTACCGACTTGGACATCCGAGACCTGACACACGCGTCTGACTCGGTAAAAATTGGTGATGGCACGGACTTCTTGGCTATCAATGCCGACGGTTCAATCAATGCTTCATTCACTGAAGGTGGATACTCGAGCTGGACCGTGGTCGCGGCTACTGTAACCTCGACAGAGTCTCAGTTGGTTGCTTCTGCTCTCAGCGGTCGTGTTCGCATCGAGATTCAAAACCTCGGAACAGCCGACATCTACATTCGTCAAGCCACCGGCGTAACATCGTCGAATGGACTTAAGATCGCAAAAGGATCTAGCTACGAGCAAACCCTAGACGCTGGCGCGGCAATCTATGCGATTACTGCAAGCGGCTCGGCAGACGTTCGTATTGCTCAGTATGCAGCATAAGTTTACGAAACATGATGTGGAGATGTGCCGGGCTTTACGCTCGGTACTCTCCCAAGCTACGTTTCCGATCCAGGGCAGCGCGATAATTCGAGTAGCCCAGATAATAACTTGGTTACAGAATCTAGAGAGTCGCCTTGAACCGCCGCCTGAACCAGTGATGAAGAAAATAAAATAATGGCATTTTCACACAATAACGAGACAGACAGCCAAGACAACACGATTGTCGTTATAAAGCAGGGCGCGGACGCGAACGCTGTTGGCGTTCAGTCTACTCGAGCGACAGGGTCTGAGGTCGGACTAATTGTTCGCACGATTCCGTTCGAGCCTAAGACTTTCGTTGCATATTCTCCGACGACGACGATTGGCAACCTTAAGTCAATGCTCTCGCTATTCAATGCTGTTGGGTCGACGGTAAAAATAAAGATCCACGAAGTCCGGATAGTAAACGTTCAGACTACGGCTGTTACTGGTATCGTGGCTAATTTCGAGGTGAACAGAATCACCGCCCACAGTGTTGGGACGGCGTTGACTCCTAGGCCATACGACACGTCTAGGACTCTCGATGTAAACGTGACAGCAAGAACCGGCGCTACGTTTACCGAAGCCGCTGGTCCGATCACTCTTATGCGAGCGCAGTGGTCTAGCGACGAGTGGGGGCCTGGCAACATCGATACAGAAAGCAGTGACCACTCTGTTCAATTGACTGGTTTTGGCGTCGTTAGCAAACTACCTGGTTGCGGTCCGATTGTTCTGAATGCAGGCGAGGGAATTCACGTAAAACAGGTGACCAATTCTGCTGTCGGTTCGTTTGATCTCTTCATTATCTTCACCGAGGAACCTGTATGAGATACGACATAGAACTTCCTTGGGCAGATTTTAAAATGAACGTGCTCGAGTCTGGGCATTACTCGTGGGTGCATTTTGAGACTGATGACACCCTGATGATTTTCGCAAAACAAAACGACTTCACGGTTCTATGTAAGATACCGGCAAGCGACACGGTAGACATCGCGGACTTTGAAGACAACTACATGCCCGTGTCTGGACAGCTTCTAAAGTCTAAAGTTACGACTGAGTTTGAGAGAACGGATCTGACGCTGAAGCTTTGCAGCGTTGAGGCGACGTTTGCCAGTGGAGAGGCAGAGATTTCTATCGTCGTTCCAGGAACTCCCGGCTCGGGAGATGGCAGGTATGTTGCCGGTGGTTTTGCTCTCACGGATGTATTTGCGTTTGGCGATCGCTGCACGAAGGTTCAAGTAGTAGACGTCGACAATCTATTAGGGATGGGCGCTCACACAGTGGTTCAGACCTATCATGATCCGGATGTCGATGCTGCAAACCAAGGTTGGTTCATGTGGCCGATGCCGGTCGCGGGTGGAGAAGTGGAGATTGATCCGATGGGTTATTACGGATTCATCCCCTCGGGGCTCTATCTAGAGATTTATTTCGAGGCCGCTTCTGCGACTAAAGTCTACTGCGACATTTGGTGGGGTAAACAGGATTGAAGGTTTTAGTCCTATCGGGTGGCGGAGCAGGAGGGGCTTTCCAAGCTGGGGCAATCCTTGCTCTCGATGAGATGGGACACCAGTACGACGTGGTTGTAGGAACATCGGTCGGCGCTCTAAACGCTGCCGGGATTCGTTGGTTGGGACCTCTTGAACTCTATCGTCACTGGTTGGGAATCAAGGGCATGGATGAGCTGATGAAAACCCGCTGGGGTTTCTATCTCGGACTCACCGATTCAATGTACTCGATCGACGGACTCAAGAAGACTGTGAAGGAAGTGTTATCCAAAACCCCGCATTCCGAGACTCGAGCGATCGCGTGCTCGCTAGACATTTTGAGTGGTGAAGTAAAATACACCGACGACTCAGAGGCAGATTATTTTTTGCACCTGATCGCGAGTAGCTGTGTGCCGCTCTATATGCCACCACAAGAAGGCCGATGGGTCGATGGAGGGGTAAGGGAACACACGCCCCTAAAGTACGCCCTAAGTCGTTTTCCCAAGGCTGAGATTCATTGTGTGGTGACGAATGAACTCGTCGATGAGTCGAGATTGAAAGTGGATCCTCCGGGCTTTCCTTTCAAGGCAGTAAAGATCGGACTCCAGGCGACAGAGTGGCTACAGCGAGAAGTGTTTCTGGATGACAACCCGCGCAACAGTCGAGTGACTTGGATTGCTCCCGTTCGTCGGATGATTGATACGTTTGAGTTTGATCCAGTGAAAATCCGGGCCGCCTTAGTAGACGGTCACGATACGGCTTTACGTGTATTCAATGGGTCGGTACCTTCTCCTTTGGAGGAACCACATGAAGTATAATTTTGATTTTGAGTTTAGAACCGAAGACGGCAGCGGGGTAACTCTCAGCTCTCAGGGCGAGAAGAAGCCACTAAAGATGAAGGAAGCGGCAGTTAAGGCGCTACTCTATCCGCCTAAGGATTTAGACGTTCCTGGCCCCGAAAAAATCCAGCGCTATGATCTCGCAGTAAAGATCTCGAATTTTGGTAGTGAGGCAGAGCTGACCGCTGAGGAAGCTGAGCTGACTAAAAAGGCCATGGCCATGATCTACATCCCAGTGGTGGTTGGTCAGGCGTCTGCTATCCTTGAAGGTAAAGAACCCCAGATAATTAAAATGTAGGAGTCCCGGAATGCTTAGAAACAATCGATTCCTGTTTAAGAGACAAGGCGCTTTCGTCGATTGTTCTATTCCACTCTCGGACATTCACGCGCAGACGAAGGTAATTGATTACACGTCGGGCGATTACATTTACATTGGCTCAGATTTTCCGTTCAACCATCGCTATTTCGACGTGACCGTGGTCAACGCAGTGGCCGCATCTATCTCGGTAGATGTTTGGACGGGTAATGGGTGGACCTCAGCGGTAGACATCATGGATGATACCGCGGTCGCTGGGGTCCCCTTCGCCCAGTCTGGAATCATTTCCTGGCAAGTTGATTTAGATGAATCCTCCTGGGCATACGACGACACGGACGAGATGTCTTCCAGCGGACTCGAGACAGGGCCTAAGATTTTCGGACTCTATTGGGCGCGTCTGTCCTGGAATCAAACCCTGACCGCTACAATGGCGATGAACTACGTGGGCCACAGATTCTCGAATGATCTGGATCTAGAGAGCGAGTACCCGGAGTTCTCCTCTACGTCGGTTAAGACCGCTTGGAAAGCAGCAAAGACCGATTGGAAGCTAGAGTCCCTACTCGCGGGTGAATACATCGTCCAGGATCTTCGGGGAATAAAGAATCTGATTACCTCAGCAAGCCAGATCTTAGACTGGACCCAGTTCTGTAAAGCCTCAGTACACAAAACAGCAGAAATTATTTTTCGCGGGTTTGGCGACGACTACAAAGACCAGTACACCACGGCAGCAGGTAGCTACAAACAAGCCCTATCGGTTGGAAAGTTCAATGTCGACCTAAACAGAAACGCTACTCTCGATGATTCGGAGAAGGACACTAACGTGACCTTTATGAGCCGATGAGTATTATTTCTACAGCATACGATGCAATCCTTACCCGGATTGAGACCGTTCTCGATGTAAATACGAATGGTTTCTTCCGTCTATCGAACCCCTACAAGCCAGAAGAGAACAACGAGAGATTCCTGGTAAAAGGTTACGGCATTGTGATGGGGCCGGGATCGAACACGAATCGCACGGTAAACTGTAAATTCTCGGTTGAAAGAACCCTCACAGTAGTCCTCACCCAACAATACTATGCCCGTGAAGACGATGCGGCGGCTAAGGCCGAGACCGAGAAGGCTTTATTTGAGAGCCAATACCTTTTGATCAACGATTTTGAGCAGGACATTTCTGTCAACGGGACAACCATGTACACTAGATGGGTATCCGATGGCGGGATTGAATATGTCCAGGGAACAACGGACCGTTTCCTGATGCTCCGCACAGACTTCGCATTGGAGTATTTAGAAACATTTGTTTAGGGAGAAACAAAGATGGCAGAAAAGAATAGATCATCAGCCCTCGCTATCGTCGAGGAAACTACAGCAGGCGTATATGTTCCACCTTCAGCAGGCGGACAATTCATTGCCCTTCAAGAGGGGTTTAGCTTCGTTCCAGCGTTCAACGTTCTAGAGAACGGCGAGATTCGAAGCTCAATCGGTGCATCGAAACCGATTCAAGGTTTGGAATCTCCAAACGGATCTTTCGACCACTACCTCCGTCACTCGGGCGTGGAAGGTACAGCTCCTGGATACGGACCTCTTCTCGAAGCAGCGATGGGATCTACTTCTTCGAACGCGACAGAGCGCTTGCTTGCTGCTTCGTCGACTGTTTCTCTTTTGAAACTCGCCTCGGGCGGTGGAGACTTCGCGCGCGGTAAGGCTGTTCTAGTAAAAGATGGAACAAATGGTTACGAGGTTCGCCCTGTTGATTCAGTGGCTACGAATGATCTGACCTTGGGATTCAACCTCCCAGCAGCACCAGCAGCCGGTATTGGAGTTGGTAAATGCGTGAACTACGCAGTGGCGAACGAGGGGCATCCTACGCTCTCGATCACTTTGTATCGCGGTAATGGCGGAGCTATCGAGGCTATCGCTGGATCTCGCGTAACACAGATGGCTTTGTCGGTTCAGGCCGGTGAACTGGTCAACGGATCTTTCACCTTCGAAGGAACAAAGTACTTCTTTGATCCGATCACGATTACCGCTTCGACCGACACTTTAGATTTCACGGACGACGACGGCACGTTTGCTGCGACCATTCCAGCAGACACCTATCGCGACCCGCATGATCTCGCAGCAGCAGTAACAGCAGCGATGAACTCTGCCAACGCTGGCGAGACCCATACCTGCACCTACTCGGATACAACGGGTAAGTTCACAATCGTTTCCACGGGAACGGTTCTATCGCTTCTGTGGAACACGGGCGCGAACACTGCTCAGACCATCGGGACCAAGCTTGGTTTCTTGGTTGCGGCAGATGATACGGGTATTGCGGCTACGACCGGATACACGTCCGACAACGCGATCACGCTGTCGAATTCGATCACCCCGGCCTATGACTCTGCCGATCCACAAGCAGCAAAGAACAACGAGGTTCTAATTGGTGACGCTACCAATCTGACCTGCTTCTGCGCGGCTTCTATGGACGTGACGCTTGCAAATGAAGTGGTCGACGTTGAGTGCGTGTGCGCTGAATCTGGTGTTCAAGAGAAGGTATTCACGCGCCGAACCGTTGAGTCTGTAATCGTTGGAGTGCTCGAGCGCTACGACGCAGACAAGTTCAAGAAATTCCGTTCGAACGCGGACGTGAAGTTCCTCTATAACTTCGGATCTAAGACTGGTGGCAACTGGGTAGCCGGGACCGTGTGCTCGATCTACATGCCTTCTGCTACTGTGTCGGCGTTTGAACTGGGCGACAACAACGGTCTCGTGACGATGAACATCACCGTTCGGGCCTATGTTGATTCGACCGGTGCGGGCGAGTTCTACATTAATTTCCTCTAGGCAACGTGTTTAGGCCTGGTAGTGCTTTGACCGCGAGGTCTGGCACTGCTAGGCTTTTTTCATTTGGAGGACCACATGGAAATTGAATTCGTACCTAGCGTTTGTAGAGAAGAAACCGTCGCCGGCGTGCTCAGAAACAACACTTTCGAAGGCCATATCAAGCTGAAAGTTCCGACGTTCGATGAGCGCTATGCGTTCACAGAAGACTGCGGAATGGTTGTGGCTGACGACGGTGGCATCGAGCGGAAGGCTTCAAACTTCACAATCATGCGAAACATGGTGAAGAACAGCGCGAAATTCTACGTGTCGGTCGCGATGAAGAAACTTAAAGACGGTACCGAGTATACAAGTTTTGATTGTTTATCGGCTGATCCTGACTGTGATGCGATTCTTTTGGAGGTCGCCAGGGAAGTGCGTTCAGGGTTTAGACCAGGAAAAAACTGACTGCCCTGCTGAAGCAGCAATGCATTTGGGCCCATAAGGGGATTAGGCAGGGCGATCCGTTCTGTATGGGCCTGATAGACGAGTATTTTCGAAGGATCTGGCTAAAGAAGGTCGGTTATCAGTGTAGTGAATTAGACGTGTTCAAGGCGGACTGCTTTGTTATCATTGGTAGTGAACTGCAAGCTATAGAGTCGAAGGAACGGCAACAGAAGCATGGCAGAGCAAATAGAAGTTGAGTTAGTCTTAGAAACCAAGAAGGCCACGAAAGCCGTCGAGGATTTTTCTAAATCTACCCAAAAACAGCTAGATACCCTCAATCTTACCAGCGCAATCACAGCGATCAATTCCGCCTTTGAGATTGCTTCTAAGGCATACGCCTCGGCTCGAGTAGCGATCGAAAAGACTATCGGCGCGGCTATTGAGTTTGAACAGGTCGTTACTGATCTAACCCAGTCTCTGAAGGTCAACGGTAACAACACGGCTGGAGCTGTAGAAAATTACATTGAGCTAGCTGATGCAATTGAGGCTGCTACCGGAATCCAAGACGAGTTGATCCTAAGTTCTATCAGGACCGCGCAGACGTTTGGCCTGACAAATGAGCAGACGCAAAAAGCCCTCCGAGCTGCCGTAGAATTATCTGTCGCGTTTGGTGAAGATCTAAACACCTCATTGACCAGGGTAGCAAAAACCCTAAATGGTCTGAGAGATCGCGAGCTAGATCGAACATTCGTAGCGATTAGGAACCTGACGAAAGAGCAGCTGGCTGCTGGAGGAGCTGCTGATTTTCTAAACTCTAAACTAGCGGGCACAGCAGCAGCAGCGTCTAAGACTGCGGGCGGAGAACTCAGGAAACTATCGAACACAATTAACGATGCCTTCCGAGATCTGGGTCGGATCATTCTACCAAAGATCACCGATGGGCTGGTCGCGATCAACTCCGAGTTGAACAAAACTATTTCGTTTTTCGCAGAGTCCGTGAAGAAGGCTCAGCAACTTGAGGACGCTCTTCTTCGTCGAGCAGGTTTGAGAACTGCTCCTCAACAGCAGGAGCCCGGCCCTAAGACGGCTACCGCAGAGGAAGAAAGAGCTAGAAAATTAGCTGACGACGCGAAGGAACAGGCCAACCAGCTGTTTCTGATAAAAGAAGAAAATGAATCGAAGATCAAAGCGCTGATTGAGCAGAATCTCACCGCTGGACTTGGCGACGCCGAGAAACTCCAAAAAGAATACTACGAAAAACTTCGCCTTCTTGACATCGGTCGACAGACTGGAATTATTAAAAACGACGTTGCTTTGGGCGTGCAAAGAGCTGCTGTAGAGGCCGAGAATCTAAAAAAGACAGAAGAACTTCGTCGTAAACAAGAAAAAGAACTCATTGAGTTTCGCAAGGCCGGGTTATCTGAGCTAGACGCTTTCGAGGTTGATGCTACCCAACAGCGTAAAGATCTTGAAAACGTAATCAAAGATCAGCGCATAGAAAACGAAGAACTTATAGCTGCCCTTAGAGAGGGCAACGAAAAAAGAATTGCCGAGAAACGTCTTGAGGTGGAAAAAAAATCTAACATTGCATTTGCGGAAGATTTTCTGGCTGCTTATGTGAAGGCTATTAAAGATGGTCGAGAGTTAACTCAAGAAGAAAAAAACGCCGCTGCAGTTGGATTTGGCGCAAATGCTCTTAGGGGCGAAAAAGGCGCAACGAATCTTCTTGGTAGCGCTGGTGGCTTAGCCGCTGAGGCTATTGCCCCAGGCACTGGTGCGATCGGTAAAGAAATTTTTAATGAGTTAGCAAAAGGCCCTGAAGAGGTAAAGAAAACCGTCACTGCTTTTGTTCAATCTATTCCGACGATCATCACAAACGTAATCGCTGCTATTCCGCAGGTGATACTGACGCTGTTTAAAGAAATTCCTAAAGCGATTATTACATTTTTCAAGGAAGGTTTGCCCGAGTTACTAAAGAGTTTGGGCCAGGCTATTCCCCAGATCATTACTCAGCTAGTAGTCGAAGCGCCGAAAATTGCGATCGCGCTGATTCAAGGCATTATCGAGGGTATCCCTAAGATCATTGTTGGATTTGTAGAGGGCTTGATTCAAGGTGCTCAGGACTTTGTGAACGCGCTTCTAGACGCGATCGGTTCACCTTTCGAGGCGGTCGGAGACTTCTTTAGCGGGATCGGCGACTTCATTGGTCTAGCAGAAGGCGGTCGCGTTCCTGATTCTCCAAGGTTTGCGGGAGATAATTTCCCAGCGAGATTAGACGCGGGCGAACAGGTGTTCTCGAGAGACTTGACGGGGCGACTAGAAAACTTTCTAGATTCCCAGGGTCAATCATCCGGGAATGGAGCGCCTCAAAACATCACTGTGAACTTAAAGATTGGCGAGAGAGAGCTGGCAAACGTGCTTCTAGACATCAATCGTCGGGGGTTTAGAACGGCATGAGTTGTCTGAAACTATTCGACCGAAACTATCTGGATACTGCGACTAAGACCGTCTCGAGCGCGGACGCGGATTATCCCGTATCAAATTTGTACAATATTTACCGTCGGTCTCGTGCGTGGCGATCTAAAGGTTTCTTTGAGATTACCGCGTTGAATAACAGCTTGGTGTTTCGCGAGGCCGTCGGAGTTGACCTGACGGCGACGATTGCCGTCGGAACCTACGCTACCCCTTCGCTCTTAGCCGCTGCTCTCAAAACGGCACTGGAAGCGGCTGGTGTGGCTACCTATACCCCTAGTTTTTCCACGACAACAGGTAAGTGGACGATTCTGTCTGACTTGGGTGGTGGAGCTACCGTATTCCAACCACGGTTTGCAACCTCGACTGCGATCGCTGCTGTCCTGGGCTTCGATGCTACGAATCTCACCGGCGCGGCTACGTACACGGGAGACGTCGTAGCAATCCACACCTCCGAGTGGTTGCTCTGGGATTTTGGGATTGCCACCAATCCTACGGATTTTGCTTTAGTACTTGGACGAAACGAGTATTTGAACATTTCGCCGAGTGCGACCGTAGTACTTGAGGGGAACCACACCAACAACTTCACTACTCCGGCGTACTCGGCATCTTTAGAGCTGACGGACTACGCGATTTTCCAAACTTCGGAAGACGGTCTACACACCGAACCCCTAAGATACTGGCGCCTCCGGGTAGTGGATCCAGCGAATCCAGATCTTTACGTCCAGGCAAACCTAGTATTTCTTGGTGACGCATATAGTCCAACCGAGGGATGCCCACAGTTTCCGCTGAACTATGCGTCGATAGATCGCTCGAGCGTGGTGTTCGCGGAGTCGGGCCAGACCTATGCTGACATCCGACCCGTCTCGGAAAGTTTCCAGCTAGACATACAGTTTCTCGTGAAGGCCGAGGTAGAGAGGCTTCAATCAATCTTTGAGGAGTTTGGACTGGGCATTCCACTCTTTATCTCGGTCGATAGCGAGGAAGCCTTCTCGACAGATAAAACCGTTTGGCTAAAATGGTGCAGATTCGAACAACCACCGCAGTATGCGTTGACGTCGCCTAACCGTTTTGCTTGTCGGATGGCCTTGAGGGAAGAATTGTGAGTAGACAATTTCTAGGAAAACCTATCCTGGTCGCGGACAACACGTCCCCTAGTGCGATTTTCCAGGAAGTCGAGTTCACAGACAACATCATTCTCGAGGCGGCGCGAGTAATGGTGCTCTACTACAACGCTCCTATCTTTACGGACCTCTATCTGAGAGTGTACGGCGAGAGAAGCGGAGCCCCAGGGAAACTTATAGCTACCTCAGTGACGACCTATGCCCCGTTAGACATCGATCCAGGAAACATTGGCTACGCCCACAAGGAAATATATTTTCAGTTTTCGCCACAGATCCGACTCCGGGCGGGATTGAAATACTATTTCACGCTTGAGTTGGATAACTACACGGCGGGATTAGCCAATAAACACCTGGCCTGGGCGACACAATACCCCGATCCCTACTACGCTACCGGCGTCACAATTCTGCAAACGAAAGCGGCCAAGATGCCTTACGCGATTCATTTCGTTGGATCGATCGAATGACATACGCGGCGAACATAGAGAACTCCTCAGAGCGGTCTCAATATTTCGCCAGACTCACGCCTAGACGGCGAATCATTTCATTTACAAATACTTCCGGAAACACCTGGCAGGCCGAATTCGATTACGGTCCAGTGTCGGGAATCTCGCTAAACGGAACTGATTTAAATTATCAATCAACCATCCCATTATCGTCGGGAACCTATTATTATGATCCAAGCCTAGAGAGGATCTATGTCTATTCAACAACTGATCCGTCGGTTTCCACCGAATTTGTTGTCGTTAGTTATGAGCTTTATTTTTCTAGTTTTGGTATCACTCTTTCTCGTGACCCATTGGATTACGCGGATTCGAAAGTCTTTTGGGACGGTACTCTCGCGAACGTTCCGACGTTCCGACAAACGTCCTCAGACACCCTCTTCGGATATTTTCCCTTAGAAGCTTCTGGTCTGTCGGCGGTAAATGCTGATGGTTATTTAAACCGACATCTCTACGACTCTTCATTCTCGAATGCAGATCTCGCCGTCTATCACTGTCTCGGTGATTTAAATGTCGCCAATACAGCTCTAGTTTTTCGAGGATATGTACGTGGGTTTTCCTGGGACTCTAGCTCCGTCTCTTTTACGGTAGAGAATTTGTTTCGTGGATTCCAAAGCGAAATAGATGATCAGTTGTTTACGACGACAGGGGCGATCGCATCGGCCTATCCAAACATAGATCCGAATGCAAAAAACACGAGTCAACCTTTTGCGATTCGAAGGGTCTATGGTCGGGTCGATGGATTGATCCCGATCAACGCCGACTACAATGCCACTCCGTCGCATACTACAAATAGAAATTGGATTGTTTGCAGAGCAGAAGCGAATGGTCTGATAACTCGAGCGATCGATACCGGCGGAACCAACACGACGTCGATTACGACGGTAACCAATGCTGACGGCATCATGCCCGGTGATTGGATTTATCTAGACGACGTCGCTGAGGCCGCTGAAGTAGCGGGAGTTGATTACGGAACTAAACAGATTGTCCACACAACGGTGGCGGCCAGGTCAGTGTCCCCAGGGGATAATATATACCGCGAATCGGTTGGATATGTTTATATCCGTATCGATGGAGTTAACCTAAAACTAGAGCCAATTTTAGATTACACAATCCAATTCGACGCTACTCGTAAACTTATTTACATAGATTTAGAGGATAATTTCGAGGCCCACCATAGCGGCACTCTGTCTATCTTTGATCCGTCAACGATGCAGATTTTCTGTCGAGTCTACGGGCAAAACGAGACAATTTATTTTGCTGATGAGACAACTCCGGTTGCGACGGTTAACCAACAGGGCGGAAATATAAATAGCATCGGCGCTTTTATTTACGATTTTGCTTCCCGGGCAATTGGTAAAGACGCAATGGACGAGGATTCTTTCACGGATCTCGTGACCGATAACCAGCATCTAGTGGGCTTTACAGTTCCATTCAAATATTCCGACTATCAGTATCCGACCTACTACGAGGTGATTTTGAAGCTGATGCAGTCGGGCCTTGTTCGAATGCATTCTAATATTGTGAACAACGAGATGGTTGTCAGTGTGTCGTCGATTGGACCGACCGGAGCGGTAGCTAAAACCCTCACCGATGATCTTACGACTAGGGTTACCTTCACGGTCGATTACGACAATACCTTCCAGAAGGTTCTTTTGATTTACCAGCCCACGGATTACCCAATTAACTCCCAAACAGCCTTCCGTGAACCGTTGTTCCGGACGTCTTTTGGTGATGCATATTTAAAAACCAGCGGATCCACGGCGGCCAACAATATTGGAATCCAAGCGAACTATATCCACAGCATCAATTCTACTTTCGACATCGAGACGGTTCTTATTTTGGAGAATGATGCTCGAGACGTGGCAGATAGATTGATTTACACGCTATCGGACAGACGCGGAAGATTCACAGTAAGCTGCAAAAATGACGCGTTTCTAGCTAAACTAAGTGAAACCTACCGACTAAGTAGGGCGCGTCTTCCTGGTTTTGATTTAGACTTAAACACGTTGAATGCCAGGGATGGAATCGTGACGGACACGGCAAAAACGATTGCTGGAGTGGAGCTTACGATAGACGATCAAAAAGGCATTGAAGACAATTCAGGGAGTTGGTGATGGCAGTAATTAGAAAGTACGATTTTATTGTTGGCGCAGAAACATCAACTCTACCCGATGCGGGCACCCCGTCGGCGTCGAATGATCTGATTACTCTTGGGTATGCCCAAACCAATTTCATCACAGTTCCAGCAGTCACGGGCACCTATGCGGCTCCGCAGGCGATTGTCGCGGGAACAGGGATCGCTTTCACCGGGACCGCGTACTTCAATATTTGGTTTGTCGAGGGATCGGGCGGACCGGTCGACATAACCGCGAATCCCCAGATCGCCGTCACCACGACGGTTGGCGCGATGCTGACGGTTGTCGGATGTTCTGACACGAATACCGTAAAGCTAGAGCACGGCACGGGGCTTACGATGAACGGGGAGTGTATCCTGGGCGCGGGTAGCGTGATTCAATTTATTTGGGCTGGGGCAACCTTGGGTTGGACAGAAGTTTCTAGGAGTGGGCTATGATGAGAAAACAATATATCGCGTTGGTTTTGTTCCTGATGTTTGGCCTTGCTACGGTTGCGTGCGCTGCGAATGAGCGAAAGGTAGACGCGGGTTACGTCCAATTCAAAGGACAGGCCACGGCCAACACCACTTCAGCCGGATACTATAATTTCTTCGTCGATAGCGACGACGACATCATGAAATACCGGAACTCTGCCGGTAACTACATCGAAACGCTGATGACCTCGTTTGCCCAAACGGTGACGGGGCTCAAGTCGTTTGATGTTGGCGTGGCAATGAAGGAAATTGCTACTCCCTCAAACCCCTCGGCGACTTACTACAAATTGTATTTCAAGTCTGATGGAAACCTCTACAAGCTGAATAGCGCGGGAACGGAAGCGGCGGTCGGGTCGGGATCTTCGTCTAACTGTACGTGGCAGACAGACACCTATTCGACAGCTACCACGACGACTTGGACTTGCCCTGCTGGAGCCCAGTTCTCAATCATTGATATGGCTGGCGGGGGCGGGGCCGGAAACAATGGTTTTGATAACGGTTCGACGCGTAATGGTGGCGCCGGCGGCGGCGGTGGAGCGTTCGGACGATACGTTTTTAAATGCACCCCATCGGATGTTTACGATTTGGTGATCGGAGCGGGTGGAGCGCCAGGGACGAACACTGGTAGCGGCGGTCAGCAAGGAAACGTGGGCGGCGATACTTATATTAACGCGCCTAGTTCTGTTCCTTTGTATCGTGTTGGCGGTGGTCGCGTTGGATCAGACGGTAGCGCGGGCGTAGCCCAGACCGGTGCAGCGGCTTATTTCAACGGTGGAGCTGGCGGAAACGGTGGAACCTCTGGAGGGTCTGGAGCGACTCCTACGGCGTTATATTTTGGGGCGTCTCCTGGGAGTGTTGGAACCGGTGGAGCGCCAACGGGTGCCTATTCTGGTGGCGGCGGTGGTGGTGCTTCGATCTATGGTGGCTCGGGTGGTAACGGCGGTACAGTCGGCTCGACTCCTTGCACTGATGGAACGCGTGGTGGTGGTGGCGGCGGTGGACTTGCCGGGATCGTGAACACGGGTTGCAGCGGCGGTGCTGGTTTCATCGAAATTAAAACCTGTAAGTTCTAACGATGGACATCTCTAATTACTTAGAGGCAATCCTGATTCTGCTGGGCACCGTCTTATCGGCGGTGATCTGGCTTGTGCGTCTTGAGGGTAAACATTCTGGGTTGGCTGAACGGCATGAGGCATTGCGTGTTGCGCTCGCCGCTGTACAATCTAATGTGGACGCCATCCGTGGGCAGCAGCAGGTGATTGAGGGGGATCTCTCTAAAGAGTTGAGACAGATCCAGGTTGAGCTTGCGCAGATTAAGGGCTTCCTAATGTCGGAGCACGACTATGGAACCAGGTCTAAACAAATTTGATCAGGAATTAATTCCCTACCTCTCACGCTACCCGCTAATTTCGAACCAACCAAATGAAGACCCTGATGGGAACCCCGTGCTGTACGGGGGATTCTACTGTGCTGTCAGATCGACGTATTTCCCCCAGGACGAACATATTCAAAAATATGTACGAGACCTCTACGACGATTGTCGAATCGTGCCTGGGCTCATTTCTCGGGGCTCTCACAAGCGTTTAGATGAGCAGGAACACGACGACTACATAGGGCTTACGTTCGCAGCAATGGTTTCTGGGAACCGGGACATTGCTCTAGACGTCTACGTGTATGGAAAAAACCACGGTTGGGTGTTTGATTCCCAACACACGGCACACGGTTGGATCAAAAGCAGAAGGTTCTGGCACCAACGCTTTCCCGGCCAAATCGCCCATTATAAAATCTGTGCTGGCATTCGACTTAATATTCTGGATCGATTGTGGATGATTGTTGGATTCTTATTCCCAAGCAAGTCTGAGTCCGGGGTCCAGCTCGAATGGCTCAGGGCGTGCGCGTATGCGATCAGCAGCGACAAAGGATTCTTCCGTTCTCTTGCAGTGAAATGGTGGATGCTAGCCGTCTTAGACCGGTATCCGAACGGTATGGGCGGGGTGTTCCACAAATATTTCGATCGGGGTGGTAGCGTTCCGAAACATATTTTTGCAAGATGGATGCAAGGAAGAATCTAAATAAAGGGGAATCACATGGCAGAAATTAAAGAAACAAAAGAGTTTTTGGTTGGTCTCAATGAGCTTGCGCTCGCGTTGATCCCGATCCTAAAGGACGGCGTGCAGATCACGGACGCTGTAGTTCTGTTCGAGAAAATGAAGTCGGACGCAGTGTTCGCAGAGAAACTCATGGCCGCCTACGAAGGTATGAGTGCGATGGGAACCGAGATCGGTGACGTATCAATGGCCGAAGGGATTGAGTTGGTAATGATCCAAGCTCAGTACGTTCCAAAGATTCTCGCCGCTGCAAAAACTCAAGCCGTAGTAGCATGAGACAATTCTTGACGGCAGTCCGTTTTGTCGTCCTAAATCCCTTAGTAGCGTATGGGCTGCTGAGGGATTTTTTGTTTCTTGTTAAAACCATCCGAGAGCAATTTAAAAAATGATTTATCTAGCAATCTTATTTACCGTTGTATTAACGGGGTGCGCTGACGTGGCTCAGCAGTTGAGACCCGACCTGTTCTATCAACGTGACGTGAGGATGCGGGTAAATGGGGAGTCGTTTCAGGGAGTGGGTGTACCTCTCCCAAGCTCTAGATATAGGATTGAGGTCTCCGGCGCTGGGAAGATTGATCTCGTTACGTTTACCTCGTGCGGGCGGGAGTTCAAATACGAACCAAAAACAAGCGGCTGGTTCTCGCAAGGCAACACCTATACGTACGACTTTACGCCGCTCCAAAGCATAGAGGACCGGACGACGTGTGCTCTCGACGTGGGGATCTACGAGAAGGTCGGTGGTCGACACGGCTGGGGACTCATCGAGTTTGAAACGGATGAGACCGTTCCTGCGACAGTCTTCTGTAATGGGGAAGTGAAGGTGTTTGGCGGGGTGTCTGTGTGCCAATCTCGAGAGGGACTGATTCAGAAAATCGTCTTCGATCGGAAAGTGAAGCATAGCCCCGACGAGAAGCGCTGCGACAATTTCAAAACTACCGACGAGATAACTTTCGAGAACGTGCTCCCCAAGGGTGAATGTAATTATCAATTCTGTGACCGGGATGGGAACTGCCATAAACATGTTTCGCTGGGTTACGAGTCGATTCTAATTCGAGGTGCTGAGTGATAGGTTTAATTTCTGTACTGGGGCAGATCGTCTTATGGTTCATGAATCGGAATGCAAAAACGGAACAACAGATGCGGGACATGATCCAGATCGCGGAAGTGTTTGCCCGGAACGGAGTCGCGACCCAAGCAATGAGACTGAAAGCAGCGGAGCAGCGCAGGCGTGTCGCGGAGATGTGGGAGAAGGACCAGACTCACTGGCCCTAACCGAGGCGCTAGACAAGTTGCGAGACGCGGTGGTTAAATTCATCCAAGAAGACCTTAAAGAAAAACCACGAAGATGGACTCTATGAAAATTAATTGTCTACACGACGGGCTGAAAAACATCGTCGATCTAAAGCCGAATCCTAAGAATATGAACAAGCACCCAGCGGAGCAGATCGCCCGTCTCGCTAAGATCCTCGAGTATCAGGGCTGGCGCTACCCCGTGAAGGTCTCGAAACAGAGCGGATTCGTCACCTCCGGGCATGGCCGGATTGAAGCGGCGAAACTAAATGGCTGGACACAGGTACCCGTGAATTTCCAGGACTACGACGACGAGGATCAGGAGTATGCCGACCTGGTCGCGGATAATTCGATCGCGTCCTGGGCGGAGCTCGATCTGTCGCTGATCAACTTAGAGATTCAGAATCTCGGTCCTGACTTCGACATTGAGATGCTGGGTTTAAAAGATTTTAAAATCGACATTGCTGAGGCGGGTCCTATTAATACAAGCGCAGAGCTAGATGTTTCGGCGTTTGATAATTTCCAACACCGATGCCCTAAATGTGACTTTGAGTGGAACGATGATACCACCTCTTAGAACTGGACCCTGGAAGCTTTCAGAACTTGATCAAGTGCCAAAAATAAATCGAACTGTATTCTCTTGCTTCCATTGCGGTGGCGGCTCGACGATGGGTTACAAACTCGCGGGCTATGATGTATTGGGCGGCGTAGAAATCGATCCCAAAATGATGGGTCTCTACCGGGAAAATCATAAGCCAAAGTATTCTTATTTAATGGGAGTCCAGCAGTTCAACAAGTTAGACCGATCTTCTCTGCCGAAAGAGTTGTTAAGCCTCGACATTCTCGATGGAAGCCCTCCGTGCTCAAGTTTTTCTATGGCCGGATCTCGAGAAAAAGCTTGGGGAGTTAAGAAGAAATTCCGAGAAGGTCAGTCAGAGCAGGTATTGGATGATCTATTTTTTCATTTTCTAGAAACCGCGAGAATCCTACAACCCAAAATTATTGTGGCCGAAAACGTTAAGGGCTTGGTTATGGGAAAGGCCAAGGGTTATGTGAAACAAATTGCCGGACTTTTTAATCAAATTGGCTATGACTTGCAGTTATTTTTGCTAAACGCTTCTTTCATGGGGGTACCCCAAAAAAGGGAAAGAACGTTTTTTGTTGGTCGGAAAAAAAATCTAAATTTTAAAAATCTGGTTTTGTGTTTCGATAACAAACAATCGATCGTTAATTCTGTGATCTCAGACATTCAAACCGTTGGGAAAAGACTCAATACGCAAAAACAAACAGAATTTTGGCAGAAGACAAAACCAGGGTCTGGGCTTGGAGATGCGGGAGGGTTTAACAGTCAAAAAAAAATAAACCCAAACGAAGCTGCTTTTACACAAACAAGCTCATGTCGACATTGGCACTGGTCTATCCCGGCTGAAATTTCAAGAGAATTGCTGATTAGAATTCAAAGCTTTCCGGATGATTATAATTTTCTGGATCAAGATCCTGGCTACGTCTGCGGTATGAGCGTGCCACCCTTCATGATGCAAAGGGTGGCTACTGAAATCTATAGGCAGCTACTCTCCGCCCAGATTGACTAGTTCAGTCTCTACTGCGCTAATTAAACTAGAGAGGCCTTCTTTAGTTTTTGATAGAGTTGCAAGTATTTTGCCGTCACTGCCAGGTTGGTTCTCTAGGGCTTTGATCTTCTTAAAGGCTTCAACCAGGATTTTTTCAATTTCTAGCAGGGTTTCTTTGTTTGTTTTCATAGGCCCATTATAGGACATCCGACTCAATTAGTCAACTACTATAATCTTATTTATAGACTGGATTTGTTTAGTCACCTGGTCTATAAGACCCCATCACCCATGCAATTCTCTGGGGTTCTCCCTAGCTTGGTATTGGCGCAACATGGGTGATTTAGGCTGGACGGGGTAGACGATGCCCCTGTCTGGCCTTTTTTATCTACTCCGCGTCGATGCCAAGCGTGCACAGATTTCTATCCATCAAGATGGTGATGGCTCTCATTGCGTTTATGTAGAGTTCATCGGTAACGTCTTTTTGTTTGGCGCGATAAACCCTAATCCCAATCTCTTTACAGAAATTTGTCAGTTGCTCATCTTCCTTGGTAAAACCACAATCAAACAAAACGATGTTTGTTCTGATGACGGCCAGCGACTTATTGTTTGGATCGCGGGCGTGCCCGTGTTCTCTATAGCTCAAAATAAAATCTGTTCTTTTGCCCGCTATTATTTTTCCTGCTTCTATTTTTATACTTAGACCGCTCGAACCAAATGGCGGCCCTATATCAATATCAAATGGGGTTTTTGTGTAAGCGCGCACGGTAACTATATCAGCGCGCTCTCTGGCCGCCAGATAGAGAGCACAAAGTATGCCTTTCAATTTTTCGTTTGGCTGAATATCAAGTGCCGCCTGTAGGGGATCTATTATCTGGGAAAGCTCGTCGAGCCAGCACGCTTTTGCGACGGTCACCAAAAGTGGATTCTTCAGCTCATCAAAATATTTTTCAACATCAAGCGAGAAACCTCTGATCATCCAATCTGTGTCTCTCTTGAATGTTAAGAACGATGTGGCGAGATCGCTTTTGCCTTTTTTTATCGCTTCAACGTTATCCATTTATGCTCTCCATTTGTTTCGCCCTGACCAGAGATTGGTTTTGTGCGGCCATTAGCGCTGCCCTTTCTGACAGCGCAAAATCAATTTCGTTTTGGGTTGCCTCTACCAAGAATTCGGAAGACGCCATCAGGCTAGCGTTGTTTGTTTTTAATGCGAGCTTCAGGTCTCTTTTAAAAAGATCCATGTCTTCTTGTAAGCTAGCCAGAGATCTATTTACGCTTTCAATCAGCCAGTCGTGACTCATAAAACCTTTATTTCTTCTAGGAACTCGGTCTCCCCCCTTGGGGCGAGAATTATCCTAGACCCGACGTTCCGTCCTCTTCTCCTTAGCTTCACGAATTTCAATTCGCGATAGAACTG
>JACCDR011218847.1_pt1 | contig 38144 bp, 50 predicted proteins | sample 7446431 | NCBI WGS metagenome assembly JACCDR01 (sample SAMN15323443, study PRJNA562643) | freshwater metagenome | isolation source: river surface water | place: USA:Blue River Watershed | collected 2017-08-17 | reverse complement strand
GGCGACGGGGGGATGTTTCCTGGATGATGGGATGCCAGGATATAACAGGGATAATAATGGATGGATGATGAATGGATGATGGATGAAGGATGGGGTGGGTATTTATAACCGGGACAGAGCCCTTAACAAGTGGGATGTGGACGAGGGGTGAAGTCGACTGAAGCACTAATCGCTCAGTAGCCCAGGGGCTCCGAGGAGGTTCGAATCCCCTCCATCCCGCTCTTTTTTTTATTTTTGATGGGATTTGTGGTGGATGGCAATGGGCATTAAACTCCAACGCGAGCTGCCACCAATAAATTTGTCAGTGTCTCTTTCAAACTTGTCCACGCTCAACTCATCCACAAATATCCCCATGCTATGAGAGTACGTGTGGTAGAATGCTGCTGAGTCATTAATTTCGATTCTTGTTTCTCCAAGTGCTCGCACCAGCATCGTCCAAGCCATAGGGAGAATGCTGACTCCAATAATTGCCTTTACCTTCTCCATTGAGCTCCGCGCAGTTGTTTTTTGACGACTGGCTTTGACGAAAATGCGACGGCAGAACGCGCCATTTTTTTGCTGCGAGAGAATGGAGGTCACTCGAAACGGATCGCATAATTTCGAAAATTACTTTTGTTTCAACAACTTTGTCGTTACTGCCGCTGCTGTTTTCCGGCTATTCGGCCACAAGAGCAACCGACTGCTCAAAGTAATCCGCAAAGGCCCAACAGACTGGGAATTTTGCTTTGCTTCTGAAAGTCGCCGAGTGATTTATTTTCACACAAACAGAATTGGTGTCTTGGGTAAAGATTGGGGAACCGAATTTCCATTTGACCCTGATGCTGCCTATGACCTGAAAGTTTGTATTTCGTTGATGTCCCGGTTGTTCGACACTGACTGGCTTGAAGATATCGTGTGGAGCTGGCCTACCCCAATGAAAGAATTTACTTTGCCTTCCATGAATTTAACCACTGTTCTGTGCTTCAAATCTATTGCTTTGCTTTTTGACATGCTTCGCAGAAAGCACAAGATTAAGTGCGACTTCCCTTCGTGGTGCAACGAAGCTTTTAATTGCTGCGGGATTCGTTTCAAAGACACTTCTACTACAATCGATTACACCAGATACGGCTCTGTCAACTGTGGCGGAACTGATATATTCACTGTTGCGGAAATTAATCGCGACGTTACTCTGGCTAGGTGGCTGAACAAGCTGCATGGATTTCGCGCGAGTTTGGAGCATGTCAACGTCTTTGACGCAGATCCAACTGAGTTTGTTGAAATCGTGTCCGAGCAGCCCTTGTCTGGATGTCACCCTATGGTCATCGCGCCTTTGTCTTCCAAAAGTGACGTAATTACGACTGAGGTTGTCGAAGTAGTGACTGCAATCCCGGTCTCAGAATCAAAACCCGCAACATCACCAGACATGGCCACTCAACCCAAAGACGCCCTATCTCCTGTGCCTAATGGCAAACTTCTGATGCAAGCTGAACTGCAATTGGAAGAAGAACGCGTAGCTAAGATGCGACTTGAAGATTCCAAGAGAAAGCAATTGGACGATGTGCTATTCGACGCCCTTCTAACGGCTGCCCTGTGGGAGAAGAAACAAGCTGTGTGCTACCAAAGGGAGTCGTTCAAGATTCCGATGACCACCAACCGCTCGGTGGCCGACAGACTTGTGTGCCACTTTGGCGGCACGCTGAACAATGCCTGGCGTCGAGACTTAGGGAATTACGTTTATTTCGAAGTGCCTCTTCCTCAGAGCAAGTAAAAAAGCGCGAGTACCACCACTGCAGCTCCTACAGCGTATTTGGGAGGGATTTGGGAGAAGTTCAAGTTCAAATTGGTCATGACTAGGCTTACTAGTGGATCTAGAATCTCTTGACCCTCCACGCGACAAAAAAGTTTCTCCCTGAAAAAGTTCTTCCCTGTCTCCTATCCTTTATATTGAAAATAATTAATTGTAATTAATTTTAATATAAAGGGTTAGACTCAGGGAAGAACTTTTATAGGGAAGAACTTTTTACGTCATCTTTCGTCACGGAAGCGCGAACTTCGCCTGAGGGAAGTCTGTACCCTCAGTCCGCGAAACCGCCAAGTCCATGAGCAACCCGCAAAAAATTCTCCAGGTCACCACCGGCCCAATCGTTAACACCTCCGCTCCTCTTCCTGTGCTGGAGAATGCCGACGGGCGAGCTATCAACATGAACGGCACCGCTGGCAGTTTTATTACGGGAGGTCCTTTCGGCCATTCAAGCGGTTCTGCGGCCTACGTCAACGCAGCTGGCACTTTGCGCCCAGATCAAATTATCGACGCGTTCCTGCTCATTACAGGAGCCGGAAATTTCAACATTACTACTCCAAGCGCGAAGGAGTTTGTTCAGTACTTGGGTCTTCAAGCTCCCTATGGTGCAAGTTTGTGGCCTAATACAAACAACCTGGTTCCCACTCCTTACTACCCGACGTTCGAGTTTACAATTACCACGGGAGCCGGCGTTGTATCCACCATTACGGGCGGAACAGGAGTGACTTTCCTCACCACTGGTACTTTGGCTAGCAATGCCGACTCTGGGGCTCTTGTGGCCTCTACTACCTACCGTTGGCGAGTCGTTATTTCCAACTGCACACCCGGCGCAGAAGCGGTGCGCATTCTCAAGTTTTAGAGTTGGACTTTCTTAATTCTTCTATAAAGCTATCAATGCAAAGCATCCCAACCGGAGCATATGCGTCTTTTTTGGGCTGGGTGGTGCCGCATTCTTTGCCGCCTACCCCCACTCTAGCCAGTGTACTAGCAGCTGGTAATGTATCCGGGCCCAATGCGATCGTAATGGAAGCTCCTTTGATCATGCCCACAGAGGCAGTGAGCTCCACCAACCTGCTAAGTGTAACTCAAGTGCCTGGCGTGCCAACTTCAGTGGGTGTGGCTGCGGGTAGTCTAGTGTTCGATACGGTGGGACAGGACCTTTATTACTACAATGGTGCTGCGTGGGTCGCTGTATCAGCAGGAGGAGCGGCCACGTGGTCCTCTGTGCTTGCAGCGGGTAACACCTCTGGGGCCAATGATGCAATCATCTCGGCCAGTAGGAGTTTGACTTTCGAAGCTGGGGTACGCATCGGGGGGAACAATGCCAGCTCGCTAGTGGGAGATGCCTTCTCTGTGAATATCGGCCAAAATACAGCTACAACAGGAACGGAGGCTGTTACAATCGGCTACTTGGGAGTGAATAACTTCAATCGCGGCATCGTAATCGGGCGTGGCTGCTCAAGCTCTGCTATTGATGCCACAGTGATCGGCCAAACCTCGACGGCAGGGGAGAAAGGCGCTGCACTTGGTTTTCAATGCACTTCTCCCGCGATACGAGCCATATCTTTTGGCAGTGACTGTGACGCTACAGGGGTCGCGTCTGTCGCTATAGGTTGGGACTGTGTGGCTTCGGGCAATGCATCCCCGGCTATTGGTGCACTTTGTAACGCGTTCGGTGATAACTCTGTCGCTGTTGGCAACTCTAGCTCGGCCTACGGTGTTTCAACAATAGCTATTGGCAGTTTATGTACATCCAATGCAGGCGCGGAAAACATTCTCATAGGGGCCAGTAGTGCTATAACTGGGTCCGCTGCCTCCATACGAAACATCTCAGTGGGATGGGGGAACTCGTTGCTTGGGAATACAGCCAGTAGAGTTCAAATTGGAACAAGTAATGCTGGCTTGGGGGAGCAAGGAGTGTGTATCGGCTCTTCAAACACGTGCGATGGAACAGGAGGGGTTTGCATTGGCGTTCTCAGTTCCACCTCAGCTGGTTTCTACAATACTGCCCTTGGCTACGCAGCGGTTGTTACAGCCTTGGGCGATCAAAATTTAGCTCTTGGCCCGGGCGTTAGTATCGCAGGTGATGCCACAGCAGATAATAACCTGGCCATTGGCTCTAATATCACCTTAACGGGGAACTTTACCAATAGAGTGACTATTGGTCATTTAGCAAATGCCAATGGTACCAGCGCAATAGCAATCGGGACAAGCACTTCTGCTACAGCCACCGGCGCTACCGCAATAGGAAACTTGGCCACTGCTGCAGAGGAAGGTTGTGCCGTGGGATTTCAATGCAGCGCCGGAATCATAGGCTGTGCTTTTGGATATGCAAGCACAGCGGTGCTTGCCTCTTGTGCGATAGGCGTGGAATGTGAGGCAACAGCGCAGACCGCTGTCGCAGTTGGCAATGACTGCCTCAGTAATAGTGGAAGTAGTTCTTCGTTTGGAGTAGCATGTGAAGCTCTTGCAATCAGAGCCCTTGCCATGGGGCTGGCTAGCGAGGCAAGTGGCATCTCTAGTGTCGCTATAGGCGATACATGTCTCCCAACCGGGCAAAGCTCTGTGGCTATTGGGACGACTTGTTCGCCGACAGGGGTGAGTTCCATTGGATTGGGAACGTCTTGCTCGCCGAGTGGCTTAAACGCAGTATGCATAGGCACCACATTGACAGCCTCTGGAAGCGGCGGAATTTGTATCGGTGTTACCTCCAGCACTTCAGCAGGGGTCTACAATACTTGCATCGGCTGTTTAAGTACTATTACGGCACTGGGCGACCAAAACCTGGCGGTGGGTCCGGGTGTAAGTATAGCTGGTAACGTAGACTCTGACAACAATGTTGCGATTGGCTCGAACATTACCTTAACAGGTGATGTGGCAAACAGAATAGCCATCGGGCAATTGGCCGGGACGAACTTTGCTGACGGTATTGCGATAGGACGAAGTGCCGCCGCGTCGAATACCGATGCAGTCGCTCTGGGCAGAGGATCCACTGTAACAGGTACGAGTGGCGTTGCGCTAGGCGCACTTGCGTCGTGTACGAGCAGTCAAAATACCGCTGTCGGGAACTCAGCATCAGTGAGTGCAGGCAACGGTACGGCGATAGGTAGATCAGCCACTTGTGCAAGTTTGAGCGGGATAGCCATTGGACAGTCGGCATCGACAGGCATCCTCAATTTTAACATTGTCATTGGACAAGGCTCCGTTGTACCCGATACAACTTCAAGCACGATTATTTTGGGCCGAAATAGCACCACAGCGGCATCGTTGACAAATGTAATTTTATTAGGTAACAGCCTCGCGGCAGCTGATGTTACCACGAGCAATTCAATCTACACTCTGAAGACACTCACCACCGCCGCCGCCACTACCGCCGTTAACTACAATAACGCCACAGGCAGAATCTACCCTGTTACCTCTTCCATACGGTACAAGAGAGACGTACAGGAGTTCCGCGACACTTCAGCTATTTTGGATGTAACCCCGAAAAATTACGCCTTTAAAGCTGGGCACTGTGGATGCACTGATTGTACCGAGGAGGACTGCGAACGACGCGAAGTGGGGTACATTGCAGAGGACTTGGAGGTGATATTTCCAGAACTCTGCAGCTACGGAGTGGACGAACAAGGCAACAAACGCGTAGAGAGTGTTCAGTACGACCGATTAGTGTTGTTGTTGATTCCCGAGGTCAAAAAGTTGCTCGCTCGAGTGGAAGCCTTGGAGGCGCGTTTCTCAGTCAAGTAATAAACAGTGATGCAGAGCATTCCTCTTCAAACCAGCGGTAGCTGGGTCGTTCCTACCCGGCCTGTGGTAACGAATGACGAGGGCTACATCATCAACGCAGTGGGCACACAATATGACTGGGACTTTCGAGGAAGTGCCAAAATGCCCAGAGGCGACCCCACACTGGAGCACTATTTCAGCGTAAGTCAAGTGAACGGAGTGCCCACTTACTTGGACGCTGAAGAGGGTGCACTAGCATGGGATTACGCAGGTCAAAATCTCTACGTCTTCAATGGAACAGCGTGGGTCTTGGTCAGCTCTGGAGGGGGGCTACAAAACTTGGCTCAAACACTAGCTATCGGGAATGTGACGGGAGCCAATGATATCGTCATCAACAGCCCGCAGTCAATTAATTATGTAGGGGGTCTGCAGATTGGTTCTGACAATTTTCCAGCTACTGCAGCAGTTGGCTCGTTGGCAATTGGTGGCTCTAGTTCGGCTGTGGCAACCGCTTTAGCGATTGGTAGAACGGCGCAAGCTACTAATACGAATTCGTTTTCTATTGGAAACGCTTCCAGTGCACTAGGAGTGAATTCTTTGGCCTTAGGGAATTTTGCGACTGCAGGCTCAGCAAATCAGAACCTCGTGATAGGCAACCAAGCTGGGATTTCTGGTGACACCCCTGGAACGAGCAATTTATCCATCCTTATTGGAAATAATTCCACCTTGTTATCCGGTGCAACTAGGACAATAGCAATAGGCAGTGATTTGTTTACCGTTGGTGATGATATTACCTTGGTTGGTGCCCAAACAACTGCACGGGAACAATGTACTGTGATTGGGGCCCTGGCTAGCTGCACCGGGATACAGTCTTGCGCAATTGGAGGAGCAGCCAATACAGCGGTGTCGTACTGCACTGCTATCGGATACAGCGCGACCACCGGGGCTGGAGCTGGCGGTGGATTGTACAGCACATCGGTGGGATGGGGAGCAAGTTGTCCTGATCTCGAGGCGGTAGCAGTAGGGGCCAGTTCAGCGTCTTTAGGACTGAGCGTAGCTATAGGCTACTCATCGGAGGCCAGGGCTGGTGGGACGGCGATAGGGTATCAGACTTTCTCTCTCCAGAACGGAGTCGCCGTTGGTACAGGAGCAGAAACAACAGGTCTGGGCGGAATATGTATTGGTCAAAACAGTAGAGCCGGAACTGAGACTGTGGCGCTGGGCGTTTCGGCTATTGGGGCTGCGCCAGATTCTGTTTGCATTGGATCGAACTCTCTTATATCTGCTGATGCCTCCACTTGCATAGTCGTGGGCAATGGAGTTCTTGCGGGAACGCAGGCATTGTGTTCCATATTGGGATATAACAATTCAATAGGATTTTCCTTGCAACAGCTCTCCGTATTGGGGTACAACAATACGGTCGCAACTGGATGCAGCTTCAACACGGTCATTGGCAGCGGAAATTCAGTGACACAATCATCATTGAACTTTATTGGCGGTGACGACAATGCGATAAGCAACCAAACACTTGGCGTTGTGATCGGGAAATCGAACGCCGCAAATAGCATTTACAATGTGGTCATTGGATGGGAAAATATCGACAACGGAGATTCCGCAATCGGGAAATCAGTCTTGATCGGCGCAACCAACGAGGCCCGAGTTGAAAATTCCACGAATCCAAAAGTTATGATTGGAAATGGAAACGTTGCTTACCGCGGCGGGGTGTACATTGGATCAGCGAACAACGGTGGAAACCCTGTCACTTCAAGTAACGAGATGGTTATGATTGGAACAACCAATCTTTCCGACTGTGACAATTCAATTTTAATTGGAGGAAGCAACACCGCCTCAGTGACCAATACTTCAAGCAATTACGCAATCAACATTGGATTTTTGAATGACATGGATAGTCAATTTTTGCTTGAGTCGATGTGTATCGGATGGAACAATACTATGATCTCGAGTACAACTCAAGCTGAAAATTATGTAATTGGTAATAATAACACCGTGTCAGTGGGCACAACGAACGTGGTGTGCATTGGACACGACATAACGGCGACAGACGATGATTGCTGGTACTTCTCTCCTGACCTTCCGTCGTATTCCACCATTACGCAACTTGGGTACAATCCTACTGATGGACGAGTAAGTTGGACCATTCCGAACCCTTCCTCCCGGCGTTGGAAGGAAAACATCGAACCGTTTAACGAAGCTGAACGCGTTCTCGATTTGGAGTTAGTTGAGTTTAACTGGAAAAAGGGGCACTGCCGTTGCATCGGTGGATGCGATGAAGAGCCTTGTCGTGCACGTGAAATCGGCATGATAGCCGAGGACGTAGCAGAGATACTGCCCCAAATTGTTAATTTCCATCGAGACGGAAACCCTTGCGACAAGTCGGTTCCCAAAATACCTCAAGGCTTAGACTATGGACGCATTGGGGCACTGTTGGTACCGCTAGTAAGAGCCCAGCGCGATCAAATCAAAGTCATGAAAAAACAACTAGACGAGGTTACTGACAAAGTGAGCGCTTTACAATCCGAGTCCAAGGCTGCAGTGCCAGATGTATCTGTTCTCGTCGCAGCCTTGGAAGCCCAGAAGAGAGACATCGACACCCTGAGTCGAGAAGTTTTCCAATTAAGAAGTAAAGTGTTTTCGTAATGCAGCAAGCGCTGGCATGGGCAGTGGGTAGCGGAGTGACTTTCTACTTTGGCTACAAATCACTGAATGAGACGCCGACCGATGCAAGCTTGTTGGGCATCGGTACTTACAAGTATGTGGGGGGCTCTATGACCAACCCATTGTACACCCCCAGCAAAGGTCCGAACTTTACCTTTGCCACAGATTACTCTGCCTCGCTACGACAGGCCCAACAAGACCTCATCAACGAAAGCCGACTCAATCAGACTCATCCAATCCTGAATCCCTTCAAGTTCCACGGAGAGAGCAAGCTAGGCGAACCGACCGACACCACGGTACCCCCGCCTGGTAGCTGGACAACCAATGCAGCGCCCGCTGCTGCTGGTCATGACCTGGCAACCCACTACAGTTAAATTAAAAAAAAAGTTTAATTGGCTACAGGGGCAGGGGTCATCTGTTTTGTGGCTGTAGTAGGGAGAGGGCTGAAGAACACACCAAAGCCGACCTGGGCCGCAGTGGTACTAACCAAGCCAAAGCTATCCAACACCGAGGGGCGGGAGGTGATCGAGTTGATGATCCACCCAGTGACTAGGATGTTACAAGCCGCCCCCAGCATTACCTCCATGGTGATGGAGCTAGTCATGCCTGACTTGATGTAGGAGCCAATGTTGTAGGGACCCACAAAAAACTGCCCGAAAATATTTGAAGTACTAGGAGCTAGCAGGCCGCCTCCATAGTTCGAGGCACTGGCGATGGGGTTGGTACGTACACCGGCAGAGGCGTACTGCCTGCTTGCGGTGCCTGTTGGAGGAACAGCACTAGGAATAGCTGCTTGAGATACGTCTGAGTGTCCTGATCGGTGCCGGATGTCGGCTTGGCCAAAGGGTACGCCGGAGCTGTCCATTGTGTCTGTGAACTTAGTGAGAAAAAAAAATAATTCTCACGTGATTAACAGCCCACCAATGCAAGGACTAGTGAACAACGTCAACAAACCAGGGACCTTCGGGCAGCCCAGTACGATTATCTCACAGTACAACACTGACAAGAGTGCAGAGACCATTCTCTATGCCACGGTGGCTGGCCCCCTCACCTACGCTGTAGCACGAAGGGGGTTCGAGTTCTCTCTGGCTAGCTCTGTGTTTTTCGGGGCCATGGCTGGCATGGCTGTGTACAATCAGTGGCCTCAGCTGGCGGCCCAGAACTTTGGCCTTTACACTGCTATCTGGGGTAACCTACCCGGCCGAGGTCGTACTGCCCCTTCTCCATTTCAAAAATAAAAGTGAAGTAATTTTTATATAAGGTCCCAAGGGTTAGCCGGAGCCAGTGGGGCCACAATAGGTACCACAACGGCCACACCATCAGGCTGATAGCGAGAGATACAATAGCCACAGTTCCTTTGACAAGTAATCAAAGTGCGCCTGCCACCAATGAGCAGTCCTGGCACGCCGGGCACAGTAGTGGTGGTGATATTCAACTTGCCTCCGCAATAGCAAGAGTGTGCGGCCCGCTGACTAGGGTGTAGCAGCTCTACACCTTCCACCCAATCATTAATTGGAGAGGGCTCAGGGCGGCGAGGCAGAGGGTTGGAGCCAGCTCGAAGTCCCATGCGTGGTGCCTTGAGCTGCGAGGGACGGTACGTCTTGCGAGGGGCCTTGGGGCATGAAGGGTTCTTGCGGACAGGGCTTCGATCACGAGGAGTCATCAGCTCTTGAGGGACCTCCTTCTCGGCCGAGGGGGAACGGGGAGGGGAGCCACGGTTGGGCGAGGCACACTTGACGGGCGAGACAGGACGCGAGCAAGCAGGCGTAGGCGAGCGGTTCACAACAAACGCACGGATATTCGAATCGGCAGAGTCGACCACAACCTCCTCAGTCACTGCGATGGGCTTCGGCTGGAGAGGGGTGGGCTCCACAACGTCAGCCTCCATGATGGGCGGCGGCAAGCATACATCAGCCATCTCAAGAGAGGGAGAAGCGGTGGGGTGGTGATGAAGGCAAGTGGTAGAGTCCTCGTAGACGGGCTCATAGCAGTCCTCGACGTTGCAGCGCTTGGAGACTAACAAGAATAAGTGGGAGGACCCACCGATAGTGATCTGGACACAGCGGGCAGTTTGTTTGGTACGAGCCATGGGGGATGTTCAATGTTTTGAGTTTTTGTTTTTGGATTCAGCCCTCAGTCATTTCCTTCATCAATTGTGATCGGCGATGGATTTTGATGACCTTGATTCATCGCCGATTGTGTTAGATGGATTTTGATGACCTTGATTCATCGGCGATCAGATTCGATCTTAAATCTGGCGCGTGGGATCTAAGATCGCCGATGCAATCTTTTGGCCCATCGGTGCAAACGATCTGTTGGATCTGCGATCAAATCTGCGATGAAACGTGTTGGATCTGAGATTCTTACATAGATTGCAACAAGCGATGGCCGTGCCTAACTCTGCCCAACTCACCAGCGACGTTGTAGAGGCCACCGACTCACAGAACCAAGACCCAGCTATTGTTGCCCACCTCCTACGACCCCGACTCAATATCTCCAAACTGAACTTGGACTTGCAGGCTGCCAACTTTGCCAAACAAAACGGGGTTTATTCAGCTCAGCCGGCTGCCACTGCTTCTGACTGGAACGGAGAGCTCTACGCCTTGGGGGCCTTTGCCGGCCTCTTGCTGCTGGCCGTTTTACTGTGAAAGCCGAGTAAACTTTGTTTGAGTTTCGGTCGTTTCGGGCTCAGCTCTCTCTCTGGCTCTTGGCGCTTGGTGACTTTGTCTTTCTTATTGCCCAGAGCCTCTTCGTCGCTGATGATTTTGATGGTGAGCTTAGGGTCGGGCCTATGGTGAAGAAGGGCCTTGGCATTTTCGTGGTACTCCTGGCACTTTAGACATACATTACCGCAGAAGTCACAGACTCGGAGTTTGATACGGGGGATGTTGCCCCAGCCACAGATGAAGCAGTAGCGGCGGGTGTGCGCCTCTTCCTGACTGATGAACTTGTAATAGGGGTCTTCAAAGTCGCCTTGATAGGTATTGTAACTCTTGTATGACATGGGAGCTCGTAGCGCTTGACTGGAGGCTCTGTATCGATGTCCCTGCTGTTGCGACTGTACGACTCTGTGAGTTTTTTGTAATGCGCGTAGGCCGCCTTTTCAGCTTTCCGAGCATGCCTTGAGTCCTCGTCATGGAAGACATGAGTCCAACGGGTCTTCACGAAAACAACAGACTTACCGCTTTTCTTCCAATAGCCGTGCCACTGCTTCAGGCAGTCATTACACCAATAGCCAACTCCAAACTGCTGCTTTCCTGCTGCTCCGCACTTCTTACAGAAGGCGTCTGCCATACGCATGCAGTGAGTACAGCTGGCCCAGTTTACCGGATGGGTTTCTATCTCTTTCGAATAGACAAATTCAGACATGACTCACCTTAACAGGGTTCAGGAGTATTTCCACCTTCCCGACAACAACGTTATCGGAGCTTATGTTGTGGCGCCCGAGTGCGCGCAGTGTGGAAAACGCCCCAAGGGCTCTCAATTTATGTTGGCTCTCCCCAAACCTTATCACTGCTTGCTGCATGAAGAGTGCATAGCCTTTTTTGACTTTTCTGGGGCTTGGCCGCACCGGCTCCCTGCTCACTTTTACGTCACTCGTAATAGGCGGCGAAGTGCCCCTCCTGGCTTGCTTGAACAAAGTCAATAAGTTTATTCGTTAGCGTTGTTAATAAAACCCAGAGTTGGCCAGGCATCCAAGTAATATTCATCGTCTATTCCCAAGTCTGGGATTTCCTCGATAGGGGTTCGTTGGTAGCCACTCACAGTGTTGAAAGCAGCCTTCAAAGTAGCCTTGTCTTTGAGGGCGACATAGTTATCGCAGAAATAAAGTCCGTCGTGATGGTAGATACCCTTTTGAATAAGAGTAATGCGCTGCTGAGCACCCTGGCCATGAACACGGCGCTGAATCCCGTGGCCACTCACCGCCCTGATCTCTGCCTCGCTACGATTGGGGTCAGCATCTTGCAGGTCTCTCCAGGTGAAAGCCCAGAATGCCTCCTCCTTGTCCCAAGGAATGTCCAACTCGAACACGCCATTTGAGCAGATGAAGGCACAGTTGCCAAGCGCGTCAGAGAGGGTCTTGTTCAAATCACCCTTACGAAAGCTGGGATCAAAGGCCAGAATGCGTTCATTCAAGGCCTCGGTGGAAATGAGGTAGCCCCCAATGGACTTGAGCCACCAGTTGGTGATCTGGTTGCAGTGATCGTAGTGATGCCCGAATGGCTGCTCAAAGACCTTGGCCTGATAGTAGCGAGAGAGGGGAGAGAAGTCCCCAGCCAGACCCACTTGCTCAGCCTCGGGTGCCTCCTCTCCTTCATCCACCATGGGCTCGTCAACAGGTACCCAAGTCCCTGAGTCGGGCTGGAACACGGTCTCCTGAACGTTGGGACCTTTGGCCTTGTCGGAACGAAACCAAGTCGAGAGAAAGGCCTCCACTGCGTTGGCTGCGGTACCCTGGGAACAGCGTACTCGAGCTCGACCCAGAACTGCCTTGGTGCCGTTTTTGTAATTCACCGAGGGCTCCATGCCATAGATCCAAGCTGCCACGGCCTTCCACCCTTCCTCGTCAAAGAGGATACGAGAGAACTCTGCCCAATACTCAGAGTCCCCCAATCGGCAAGGGTTGACATAGGCTGCCAACTCCCTTCGATTCTCGTGAGGGATGGGCAAGGGAAGATTCGAAGTGACCAAGAACGAAGCATACAGTCCCACTGTCTCGGGGTCACGATACTTGGCCTCCACCACCAGCTTGTTGTCGGTCACCATCTTCTTGAAGTTGGCCTGAAGGGCCTTCCTGTCAGGGGTACTCATCGATTCCATATCAGCTTCATCCACCAGTACTAGGGTGGCCTTGGCAGAGTAGGCAGTAAAACGACCGGCCACCTTCTCCATGCCCACCGTGGAAAACACGTTGGTGGCTCCAACCAAGGCAGTAAGCAACTCGTGAAGACGACCCTTGCCCACACCTTGCTGTCTGCTCCAAAGGAAGATGAGCCAATAGAACTTCTTGTGAGGTGTCTTGACTTCGTTGATAAGGAAGTGAATCATCACATAGTAGAAGTAACGATTGTAGACAGGGTCCTCATCTGGGTCGCCACAGATCACCTCACGCAGGAATTTACGAAAGAACGTCACAGCCTCGATGGCCTTGGGAACGTCAGCGTAAACGAACTTCATCGCATCGTCAAAGTACACTCCACCTCCTACCCACTCGTTGAAGATCTTCCCGGCAGCAGTACCGACCAGAGGGGCCGAACGTTGATGCACACCGTTGTAGCACCGAACCTTGGGGTGATTGGCCCACACAGAAGGCCAGATCTGCACCACCTCCTTGAACCTCTTGGGCTTGGGACCACGGCGTCGACCTCGACCATCGTCCTCCTCCTCCTCCTCTTGGGGTTGTAGTAGCTTGAAGGTGTGCCTCATATGGGAGAAGGCAGTGATAAACTCGGTTTGCTTGCAGTACTGAGGCATCATCACAGGATTAACATGCAGTCCACCTCCACTCATCTCAGTTAACTTGTCGTGATTCTTCCAGATAACCATGTTGTTGGCTCCAACGACCTTGACAGCGCAGGTATTGATATACTCCACCACACGAAGGTTGACCTCTGCCAGAATCTCGGCATCAATCACATTGGGCAAGCAATACTCGCTCACTATCTCTTCAATCCTCTCGATCTCCAAGCTGCGGCAATCACGCCAGTCCATATCGAACACACCACGGCCATAGCTCACAGGGCAAGGAATCACACCGTAGCCGTCACTCTTCCAAATACCAGAGACGAGATGCTCATCCTCGGCCAGAAGGGCAGAGATGAAACAATCAGCATAGTCAGCCGAGCCAGGAGGGAAGTCCCACGCATCCACATTCTCCGCAGTCCACAGGTTGTAGGCCTCATCAAAGAAGCCTCGAGCACTCAGACGATAAGGCCTAGCCTCAGCTTCGGCAATCATCCGACTGGGCCATAACTTGAAGCAGCCAGGTGCTCTCAGGTGAGGCGAGCCCTGAGAGTAAGGCCCAGGGTCGGTAGCATTCATCACAGAGTTGTAGAACACATTCTCTCCAGCTCGTTCTTGGGCCTCTGCGATACGGCGCAGCATCTGGCGGCTGGTCACGATCAACTCTGGTACAACAATGTGATAGCCGCGATCTTCCTCGGCTCCAGTCTGAAGTATTTTGACAGTACAATGACTGGGCAGACGAAAGAGAAAGGCCAATGCTGCCAGGAGGACAGAATTCGAACGAGGGGCATTTCCAAATTCAAAGTCCAGATCCAAAAAAAATCGAAATTCGGTCACCGGGTATTCGTTGACGCACACGACATAGCCATCCGACTGGAGTTTCGCGTAGGCATCATAGAACTCTCCCAAATTCTGCAGCGTGGGAGGGACCATCAAATCAACCACAAATGGGTGTCGATCTCGGGCAGCGGCACGGCCAATCATGAGGCGGAAGTTGACCGGGTTGCCAACGGGTGCACGCCATCGCTGGAAGGGACGCAGGCCCTCGCGGTGTTGTTCGCTGGCGAAAAGTCGATCATTGCCGAGGGCACGCTCGATGTTCAAATGTTGTGGCATGTTTGTGGAATTTGATTCTGAGATTCAGATGACCGGCATTTTTTCGACACGGCGACGCGGTGACGGAAAGTCGCGCTCGTTAATTTTGACGAAGGCGCGTCGGAAATCCGGCCATTTCAAAACTGAAGCAAACATGGAGGAGACCCATCAAAGCCAGATTGACACGATTATTGCAAGCCCGTCCTCATCCCCACCGGAGAATGTGCCCTCGACCCCGCCCGCGGCCCCATTTCCAATTGAACATATTTCTGCCGCTGGAGATGATGTGAGCGAGTCCAGTTACGCGTCCTTTGAGATTGGCAATCAACATTTGTCCTATCGAAAGGATTATGAGGAGAGAAAGCAAACCCCAAAGCAGGCTTATGAAGAATTTGTCTCCAAGTCCGCGTTCAAATCGAGCAAGTCTCGTCACTCTGCTAGTGCCAAAGCCGGCCTTCAATTTCCCGTGAGCCGAGTCCGTAGGAATCTTCGAGCTGGGAGGTTTGCTGCCCGAAGCAGCCCTGGTTCCGCGGTCTACTTGACTGGAGTACTGGAGTACTGTGTGGCTGAGATCCTGGAGCTCGCTGGCAACGCCGCGAAGGATGCCAAGGTGGTTCGCATACAACCTAGGCACATTGTACTGGCTTGCCGCAGCGATGAAGAGCTGGACCGACTTTTGAACCACGTGGACATGCCTGGTGGAGGAGTTCTTCCTTACATTCACAAGAACCTCCTCAAACCGGAGAAGCCCAGTAAGGCCGAAGAGACCATCGTGGCCTAATTAATTAAAAATTTGTGGGCTTTAATGATGAGTTTGTTGTGGCTGCGAGCCGAGAACTTCATCGACGCTGAGGGGCTGGGCGTTGAGGTTTCCGCTTAAGATACCAAGGATCTGGTCGAGCTTGTTCTCCATAGCGGCCATCTGCTTCATCAACGAGATGAGAATAGGATCGGGGCCACGGGGGGCAGAGTTCTTTTGCCGCTTCGCTTCGCTCTCCTTCTGCAGCTGAGGGTCGAACCACTGAAAAAATCCACACCCTCCTCGGTCTTTCCCGCCCACGGCGCAGCACCAGAACTTTTGACCAAATGTGGGGCCCGGTTTCTTGGTATCGCGTTCCACGGCGGCCATCGGGGGGGTGCACGAGCACTTTGGTGGGCTCATAGCCTGCCGCCCGCCCATGTCCATCATAGGAGGAGGCAATTGGCCGGGGGGTGGGTACTGAGGGGCGTACTGCTGCGGAGGCGGTTGTTGATGGTAGTTTGGGGCAGGAGCATTGGGATATTGAGGATACTGATTGGGGGGAGGCTGTTGGGGACGTTGATTGTAGGCGGCGTAATGCGACATAGATTGATGTTCTTCGTTCTGCGCGGATTGAAAAAAGAGACAGGCGCGCCGACGAAAACCGCGACAGATTTCATCACAGGGAGAGTTTTCGGAACGCGGACTTTATTTTTGGCGCGAAAAGTTTACTTCCAGCCACCAGGCGGAGGAGGCACAGTAGAGTTGTCCATTAAGTTGCTGCCCCACATTGAGTTCAAATTGTCAATAGTAATGGTAGCAGATTGGTAGCCCTGGAAGCCCTTGGCAGGGGGCTTCCAATTAGGGTTGATAAACTGAGCAAGGTCGTCGAATTTCACGCCAAACTGACTCTGCAAGGAGTTGGCTGTACCACTGGCCAAAGGAATAGGCAAAGGGTTAGCTTTGACGGCGGCCACATCCAGTACAGCGACGGTGTTATTGTCGACGGCTACACCACAAGCCATTGAGCCACTGTCCAGGATCTTCCCCCAGTCGGAGACTGTCTTTCCACTTACGCCGTACGCCTCTTGATAGCACCCAGAGTTGTCATTGCAGACTTTGCCCACCATAGTGGATTTGCCTCCTGCCATGGGAACAGGAGGTAGCCACATGGTATCTACACATCCATACTCATCGGCTTTGACCTTTTGTCCAAGAGAGTTGGCGTAGTCGATCCAGGTCTGAAAATCAGATGTTTTTGTCTCCTGTTCAATGACAGTGTTTGGCAATATCCGGACATCATCTTGAATACCAAGGGCAACGGCTATGTTCCCAGTGACTGTGTTCACTCCAGACAAGACTGCCTGCTGTGCATCCTCAGCAGTCTGCGTCCAATCTACATCTTCGATTTTGTTAGCAAAGCATTTGGTGTAGGCCCAGGGCTCAGACACCATACCTACCACCGACGAGACCGAGGTCTCTGCGGGACAGCCTTCGTCGTCTAGCGAGGCGTCGAGTTGATCTGTTGCCCCCTTGAAACTGTAGAGCAGGTACGCCCCTCCAGCCACTGCCCCAATAATAATCAATTCGTTCTGAGAGAGACCAGCTATTTCCATTGATCTATTTACTAGTCATAGAATCTAGTAGCACCACAGACCCGCCGGCTGCCACTGAACCGGCCAGAGCAAGTAAGTTGTTCGAGGTACCTCGAGTGATAAGCAAGGCAGCCACTACCCCTGCACCACCGGGTATCCCAGCAAGCAAGGCATCCACAAAGTCCCACAGGTAATCTGCTCCCTCTACTAGGCCACCGCCGGCAGACCAGAGTGTATTCACCAGAGGCATGTATTTGAGGAAGTCGGAGCCGGTTGAGACTACAGAGGACACTACACTCGGATGAACATACGCGTTGGCAGCCACATACCCCGCTGAGCCTAGCGCGTAAGAAAGGAGGACTGCGTTGAGGTCCATTGGTTTTTTCTTTGATAATTCCCAGAGAAACGGCCTGAATGAGCTACACAGCAAGTAATGATCCGGCCAGCTACGCTTCCAACAATCCCGACCTTGTTCAGTCTTCGCCCACCTTCTGGCAGCCTGCCCCTCTTTCCAACCCGACCCAGCCCGTGCAGCGTCCAGCCCCTGCTCCCACTGTTGTCAGCGAGGTCGCGCCTCAAGTTTGGGGCGCCCTTAAGTTCAATGAATTTGCTACCCCCGGCTCCGGCTACACTCGTAAAGCCCTGGTGGTGGGTGGGGCCAGCTTCAATCCTTACTACAGTATACCACCGCCTGTGCCAACTGAGGGCCAATTCCTGGGCGTGCCCCCCTCCAAGTGGGCCGGTGATGGATGTACCTCTCTCATGAATGGACAGTTTAATTAAACGTCGATTGGCTGAGTGATCATAAAGTGAATGCGACCGAAGAATAGTTCTTGGCCGGCCTGATCATCCAGGATGTCAAAGATCACGGCAGCGTGGGCCGGGGCAACATCTGGCCCGGTCAAGCCTTGGTTGATTTTGTCGGTCAAAAACTTGTGCCCCGCTTTGTGCAGAAGTAGGTCAGTCTGAGGGATCAAGTCGGTCAGCATCTGTTTGAAATCCGCGTCGCTCATGGCTGCTTGTTTTAGCAGGTCAACTGGAATGCCTTGTCCATCAACCTCTATCTTATGGGCAATTTGGACTAGGTCTTCGTAGGAGGCTGCAGCTTCGACGGCCTTGTACTGCTTATCTTCGGGATCTTGATCGTACAGTGTGAGGAACGACTCCAACAAATCAAACACGAATGCCTCTCGCACACTCTTCCACTCGCACAATTTTGGGCTTCCCAACTCGCAGATTTTTTGGGGCATGTTGGTGGCTTTCAAATTCTAACTTAAAAGACAACATCAGTCTCGCCTTCGTCAACCGTGATGAACGACCAACATGAATCCCAGTACTTTGAGTCCGCCCTATCAATGGAGGCAGCTGAAGCGCCGCCTGTCCCGGCCAACTCTGAAGAGTCGCCTTCTGTCGAAGTCATCCTCATCTCCAGCGGAGAGGGAGACCACGCTGCGGGCAGCTCTCAGGGAGAGGAGGAGCTTCCAGAGTCCTCTGTCTCGCACAAGAGGCGAACAAAATCGTATGCCCTAGACGAGGAGCAAGAGTCGAAGCGGGTCAAACTCATCGACAAAGAGTACATCCCTTTGGAGGAATCCTCTTCTGAGGAGGGTGAACTCAGCGAGCACCCTGATTACGACAGTCCCATCCAGTCCCCTGTTGCTGAATTCAACGAGACTGAGCTTCTCCCCGAGTATGCCGTGGAGGACTCTGCTTTTTACACGTCCTGCAAAAAGGGCCTGGTCAATTTGAAACGGACCCTTAAGAAAGCAATGGCGAAAGACGAGTTCGATCACATCTACCCATTGTACAAGATTGACGACGACCTTACTGAGGAGTTCGTAAACTTTGTCAGCGAGACCCTCATTGACTGGGAGAAGTTCGAAGCCCCCACCCACGAGATCCGAGCCAAGGTTAAACCCACTGAGTAAAAGAACTCTTTATGAAAGACTCGCTTTGGTGAGACCAGCTTGTTCTACTAGTTGCTCCACATTGAGATGGATTTTGCGTAGGCGGTTCCTCTGCTTCTGTGTGAGTTTGATCTCTGCCATGGGTGCCTCACGGCCACAGAATTGTTTTCTGCTTTTGAAATAGGCCACAAACGCAGAGACCAAGAAGGTAATCAGCGTCACAGCCAGTGTCAAAGGCGATAGGGTATCACAATTAAGCTCTGACTCGATTACAGACATAGCAACTATTTACTACGTGGGTTTTGTAATTTTGAGCGCGGGCTCTTGTCCGTCCCGGATATAACCCAGGACCATGCCCAGCACGTTGGCCTTCACAGGGAGATCGGGGTTGCCTGGGCAAGTGGACCACACTTGCCTTGCTCGCCACCCGCTAGCGCCTTTGGTGACTTGAGCCCAGAGGATATGCGCACCATAGGTCCAACCCCATGTTTCGTTGCGGGCTTGGGTACCGTATTCGTCGGTGATACCAAGGGCACGGAGTTCTCGCTTGTGGCGTCTTAGACTCATGAGGCGCTGCCCAACGTTGGGTTGCAACTCCTCTCCCTCCATCCGTCGTTGTTCTTTTATACGCCGTCAAACGAAATTAATTATGGGACATGGCGCGATTCTGGATGTAAAGTAAAGGCGCGAAAAAAAATAATGCACACGGAGAAAATCCTTTTCACGTTGATCTTTGCTCGGCTCACTTTTTTGGCGGCAACCTGCCCCTGCACCCCTTTGTTCGCTTGTCACTCTGAGGAAGCTGCTGCCCTCAGTGCTGTGGCTGCCATAGCCATCCAGTTTCGCAGCATGAAATTCTTTTCAACTTAATAAAGAATGGAAGTTACCGCAGCTGCTGTTATTGCTACTGGGGCTTATGTTCTTGCCAGTGCCACCAAGACCGCCATGGATGCACCTATTCAGGTCACTGTACCCACCTTCACTGATGTCACCAACTCGCTACTGGTAAAGGGCGATAACTTTGGGCGTGCTAGGCGTTCAGTAAGCAACGCTGCTTGGTCAGCGTTGCCCATACCCACCTCTCAAGACCCTGGCTATTGGAATGCCATAGTCGCTGAGCAGCCCATAGAGGCTCGAGGGGTGCAAGGCCAGACTCTGCCCAAGCCTAACTCTCACGCTCCCTCCGTCCAGCAGTTGGTCTCTCAGACTCCCACTGCCATGCAGCCCAACTGGTACTAGACTTTTCTCGTGCAATAAACAACCATGCCCCTCAACTTAGTTACTGCCACTCTGTGGAAAGACGCCAACCCAGCTACGCCTGGCGAGTTCAGAGAGACTCTAGCACAGCCTATCCTGAATGCCACTCGAGTGTTCATCAACGACTTCAAAATGGTGATGCCAGGTGCCCCTCCCACTGTGCCCAACTTTATTCGAATCAAGTTCCAGCCAGACGGGAATAACCTGGAGGCCAACGACGCGGTGCTGCCCAATCAGTTTGTGATTTTCCCTATCTGGGACCCCGTAGCGCTCACCTTCAGACAGCAGTTCTCCTACCCTGGCCAGCCCATTGCCTTCTTGGTGGGCCGCCAAGTGCCTTTCCGTAGCTTTCACTGCAAGATCTACGACGAGTTCAACAATCTAATTACCTACTCACAGTTGGGCATCAAATTCGCTGTAGAGTACGACGGCTTCCCCAACTCGCATCAGGCCACGTCACAGGATTATCAAAACGTGCCCGTTGGTCTGTACAACGCGGGTACTCCCTATTAAACGCTCATTTTTTAAAACCCACCAGCGACAAACATGCGCTCCTCCAAAAAATCCCAGATTCAAGAAGAGTTGAACCGCAAAGCTACTACTCCTACGCGTACCCCAGGCACATTGGACCCCCAGGAAGTGCAAAATACCATCATCCGGTTGGTGAGCAAGATCGACAAGTTGGAGGTGGAGATCGATCGCTTGCGACAGTTGATGAGTGTTAAGGACGCGATTCTGGACACCTTCTTGAAAGAAGAGTGGCGTGACGGCAAGCTGGAGATGCGCGACGACCTGATGGAGGCAGAAGAGGCTGACGAAAAAAAGACTGAGACCCAGTCCGACGACGAATAAACGACGGGCGCGCCCTTCATTTTTACTTTCTCAATATAAGGGTAGCAGATGGGCGACTCTGGGATTCAGAAGGCTGATTTTGCACAGCTCTCCAAGGATGGAATCGCTTCGGCTAAGCGAAAGGAACACGAGAAAGACGTGGATGCCAAGGCGACGCGCTCAGTCGAGCACACGGTCAGTCGAAAGGAGAAACTCCCTCCTACCCCAACTGAGCTTCGTAGGATGGAGCGCGATCGCAAGGAGGTGCTCAAGGAGAACTCGGCCTATTTCGAGAAGCGTAAGATCTCTCAACTCAAGCGCACGGCTACTCAGTATGTGGAGTTTTTTTCCGAGAAGTACCCTGCCGTGAAGAAGTTGAAGAAGCCCAACGAGTCGGACGGCAAAGAAGAGTGGGAGCAGTTTTTGGCTGATGTGCGTACCACCATCGGCAGTGGTAAGGCCGGTGAGCGCTTTGACGGCATGATGAGTATGCTGGCGCAAGGCATTGTCGCGCTCAGTCAGCAGTTCCCTCAGATTTTCCAAGGGGCCAATCTAACTTCGCCAGCCAATTTCGTCGATGTGGTGAACAGCGCTGGGTTCAAGGAGCAAATTGAAGATGAGAAGATGGAGATTATTTTCACCCACGAGCGCTGGTTCCAAAGTACATATTTTGAGCGCTTTGGTACTGCCATGTTCAAGGCCGCTTATGCCACTGCATTGCACAACAAACAAGTGGCCGAGGAAACCGCGCTCACTCCAGAGGTGAAAAAGGCCCTCTCCGAGCGACGGGCGCGAACTCGTGATGCCCCTCCTGACGAATAAAGGACAGACGTTTCTTGGCATTTTTCTGCCGACTTGAGAATGCCACTTAAACGGAAAAAGACCCCGCCCCCTCAACCCATCACGGTGAAAGCATGCATGGAGCGAATAGTTGAGATTTGGCCCACTGTGAAAGTGAAACCGGGCGGCGCTGAAATCGACAACCCTGAGAGTGAACTGGCCAAGCTCCGGGACTCTTGCCTACTCACTGCGAGTATGGCAGGCGTACTGTGGAACTGCAAGAGAGGAATGAGCAAGTCGTTGTTTATTAAGGTGGCGCGCAAGGAGGTTCCCAAGCCAGAGTTCTCCGATTTCACTCGTTCCCTGATGGCAAAGGGAGTAGAGATGGAACCTGTGATCGTTCTTCACTTCTCTCACTGCATGTTGGCTGAGTATTGCCGGCTCACAGTTGGAGTACCGGCTGCAGAGTGCAAGGTTATTCTGCCGGGTCCGTTCACTGCTCAGTATGAAGATGTTCGGACCTCTGCTACTCCCGATGCTTTACTGATTTTCACATGGGGTGATACTCTCGCTTGCTTCCTTCCTGTAGAGGTGAAGTTTTTCGCCAGCAAAGTAGAAATGCCGACCATTCTGCCACAGGACTACATCGCACAGGTGCTCATGCAGATGATACACGCAAAGTCGTTGATGGGAATGTTATTGGGTGCTGTGAAAGATGTAGACGGGCAAATAATCTACCGTATGTGGTTCATCAAAGCCACAAAGCCCGTTATTTTAGACTACGAAATGCGCCTGCAAGAGTTGTACTCTGAGGTCACTGCGGCCGCTCCCCCTACAAAAGCCAGACACCGAAACGAGGGAGAGTCACTTGAGACTTTGGTCACCCACCAGACCACTGATTGCTGCGCTGCATGGGATTACATATTCAACAATTTGAATTTGTTGCCTACGTTTAATTCAGAGGGTCTGCAGTTCCCCAGTGACTGCTAGATTGTACCTAATCCAAGCATCAAAAGCGCCTTTGGCCACCAATTTGTTATACCTGTCATCATCCTTCCAAAAGTCCGGACAGCCTATTACAAAGTCCCCCGGGTCAATTGGCTCATAAGTAAATACCTTACGTTCCATTTCAGTAGAGTTCTCCATAAGGTTGACCACCAAGATGGTACGTTGTTGTTGTCCAGGGGGCACTGTTGTATGTTTTTCAATCAGGTGCATAGCGCCTTCTTTGGGCAACATATTCAGGTACTCTTCTGCTATGGCCATTTTTTCATTGATGTTCTGTTGAAAAAAAATAAAGGCAAAGTCCGTGTTGGAACGCGTAGAGGCGGCAATCAGTTTCGGGTATTGCGTCATTAAGAAGACACATGTCCTGTAGTGCCGTCCTTTGGTCGCAAAAGCAGTTATCTCTTCGACGTATCGAAAGCCTTCCCTCACAACGTCATCGAGGACAATTAATTTGAACGGGTTCCATCTCCTCGGTTCCCCTGCTTGTATCCAACTTTCCACCTCTTTTCCCTGCTGCGCCAAAAACATGCGCAAAATGATAGGATCGAATTCGTGAACGTAGTCGCGGGGGAAGTACTTTTGCCAGTACTGATTGAATCTGGTATCGCACAGCACCATACCATAGTTGAACAACGCCCGACCTGTATATGCCAGGTGTCTAGCGCTGAAAGATTTACCGGTTCTACGCTTGCCGAAAAACACTACAAGTTTGTCAGGCTGGATTTCATTCAAATTGCCAGGATTTAGCCACATGTCGTCAATGTTCCACGGGGTGGGCGTGAACGCTTCTGCGGCAGCCATCGCACCCTCGCGGTTCATTAGGGCTCCTACCATTACTGCTCGCTTGTCGTTCATTGGACGTGGTACTGACTCTTTCGGGGGTTCTGGTTTTTTGCCATTAAGTCGTTCCTTCTCTTTCTTCTCCAAAATCTCTTCTGGCAAAACTTTGAGTTTGACTTTCTTGCTGAGTTGAGACAGTTCTTTTTTCGTGTTCACCGGTTTCAACTCCCCATTGGTGAAAGGGGCCTGTTTGATAACCGGTTTTCGCGGTTTCATACGTGCTCAAAAAATAACCTAGAAAACGGATTAGTAACAACTGCTTACCTCATCGGTTCTCCTTGCAGCCCAGTCACGGTCCCAACTTATGTACTGTAGGATGACGACGGATGACGTAATTGTGGGAACAAAGAACTCGGTTTTCCAACTGACAAGTAAATCATGTGGGGTTATTTGTTAATCGCAGCATTGGGATATTATTTTCTGCAGCCCGAGCCTGTTAAGGCGACTACCTCTGATCCTGCCCCCGCTGAACCCGAACAGACAGAAGATGAATGGAAGGCGCGGCAGTATGCACAAGAACAGGAATGGGATATGCAAAATTGCTCGTGGAAACTCGATTCGGCCGCGGGAACAGTGACTTGGACGTGTAACGATAACTCGTCCCATGTTAACAAAGCGACTATTCTCCCCGATGGTACTTTCTTCATTACAGGATAAAATGAGCGGCCGACCTGTCGCGATTAAACGCGTTCCCAAACTACCTATTGCACACAAGACTGTTCCACCTCCCCCGCCACCCTTGCCTCTCGCAGTCAAAACCTGGGTGCCCCCCAGCAGAGTGCTGGCCACGAAAACCGTCCCCAAAATCCCTGCGGCAGAGGGAAGAGTGCTGGCGACCAAGACCATCCCCAAGTTACCAGGCCCAGAGCTTCCCTTTGTAGTCAAGAGCGCTCCCAACAACAGACTCGCAGTGAAGAGCGCCATTCCCGGAGTGCACTACGAAGAACCCTATCGCAGCCCTGCAGAGGTGCTTCGCCTCAACCCCGCGCAGCCCTTGCCGCCCCCAGGAGACGTCCGGGCCACAGGATGGCTAATCACTGTGAATACCAACCGTCTTGTGAACGAGTACAACACTCCTGAGCGCCTGACTAATGCTATTCGAACAGTGATTAACGGAGAGGGACGAGAAGACGAATGGGAAAAGTTGATAACACAAAACGGGAGGGACCATTTAGGTCAAGAGGTAAGACTGATGACTGAGCAGCCTGTTCAGACCACCCTGGCAGCTGAGGTGGGAGAGAAACAACACCGATTACACGCCCACGCCATGCTGGTGGTAAGACATCACACTTCCAACTGGTTATTTCTCAATTTGGAAGAGTTGAAACGACAATTAGAGGAGGAGTTCGGAGATCGACTGTACGTTAGTTTTCACCGAGAGGGAGTGGACCCCAGCGGGGGTTACATTTATGTACACAAGGAGGACGGCACAGTTATCAAATTGCCTCGTACCCCTATGAACGTGAGGGAACTTCATCGCCAGGCCATGCGAAGAGCCAGAAATTAAACACGTTTAATCGTGTTCTTGCAGACGTTTCAGTGTCCTTTGTTCAGCCTGTAGCAGCTCTTGTCGGAAGATTAAGTCTGCCCGCTTCCCATATTGAGATAGCGAGTCGGGAGTGGCGGCCTTGAACTTCCAACTAATTTTGGAATGTGGCCCCGTCACCCTTGGTGAATTGTACATCTCACGGAACAGAGCCATTCGCTGCTCTGCGTGTTCCGGACCGCTTGGTATGGAGGCGATCAAGGTGTAGATAGATATCAGCAGGCCTTGATCTGCACAGTATTTAGAGTAACGTCCAAATAAGTATGTGAAACCAGAGACAACAGAGCGTCGGTGCGGTATCATCGCTTCATCAGTTGCCAGTGCTTCCTCGAACGCTGCCCACTGCATCTTACTGAAAGAGTCTGCCGCCTTCCTGAAGACAGGATGCCAGAAGAACTCCCAACCGCGCTCCATTACCCAGAGCGGGCATTTACGTCTGGGCTCCTTGCGGGAAAGCGGGGTTTGCTTTTTCACCGCACGCCCGATGATTTCATAGGGGTCCATCTGTCTTGCGCGGTCAGTTTTCTGAGGTAACAAACAGCGCGCGCGGTTCCGAAAATCATGTACCGTGGCTCTGGCAACCCCAGAGCGCTTCGTAACGCGGCCCCTTCAACGGATTTGTCCTATGTGGCTAAGCGTATAGAGGACGCCTTTGGGAAGTACGAAACTGCCTTGCAAAAAGACAAAGGAGCTGCCTTGTTACAGCCGTTGCCCGCAAAAAGGCAGCGTCAGCTTGAAAAATACCTCGACTCCAAAATTGCTTACTTTACTCAGGTCGGTGATGAGCAAATGGTCTCTGCATTGAAGCACTATATGGTAAACGCAATGATGAAGGCGGAGGAGGCGAAAATTAGCGAGGACTATCACAAATCGTTTTTAGCGTGGTTACTGGGACAAGGTAAAGCGTCAGATCATGCAAGAACGCCATGGGGACGGGAACCGCATGCTCTCGAGCTTCCCTCTGTCCAAAGAGTACTGGAGCAAATATTGGAAGCTATGTATATCACCAAAACTTATCTTATCAAGTTGATCTTTAGGGCGCCACAGACTCTGGGAGAATACGCGATTTACTACAAGTACATACTGCACTGCGATGACTGGATGGCTACCGAAGACGCTTGGATTTTTTTGGATTTCCCTGCTCTGATCGAGGGCGCAAAATGGTACGAAGGGGAATCTGGTCTAGGACGTGTCATGCACGGCGAAGGACCTCCTCGTATTCCTCCGGGTCAATATCTAAACGGTCCACCCAAGCCTGTGAGGAGCGGCAAATTGCGAGATCTGTTAGACTGCATTGAAAATACTATGATGCCACAGAAACCTCAAGACCCCATTATGAAATTCGTACATGAAAGTGCACAGGAAAAAAAAATGGACATCTCTGAGGCCGAGGCAGCGGAAATCGCAAAAGAAATCAACGACGACCCTGCACAGAAGCAAAAAATCGAGGCAGCAATTGCACAAAAAGCTCAAATCGATGAACAGGCAAGAAGACAGCGCGAAGAAGAAGACCAGCGTCGTAAGGACGAAGAGCAGGCCCGACTTGCCCGGGAACAATTAGATCTTCAAAAGGCCGCCTTAGAAGCACAATTACAAACGAAGTCACTGTTGACACCCATGCTGGGGATGATGTCGAATTTTTTTGCAGCCAAAGACGGACCGCCTGAACAACCCGCTACCATGCCCCCAGCAAATCCACCGGGACCTCCGCCGGGCCCAGCGGGGCAACCGGTACGATTTGAGTTGCCTGGATTTGGAGCGGGCGTTCAGGCCCCCGCTCAAGATCCCTCTCCCCAACTGCAACCGCGGAACCCTCCTGGCCCTCCACCTGGTCCTGCTGGTCAACCAGTTCAGATTCCTGATACTCGCCGACAAGAAGCCGAGGCGCTGAAACAAGCTCACGTAGATTGGTTTAATCCTCATCCGCCCCCTGACCCTCCTGGGGTGCAAGCCAAAGCACAAGAGAAGCCGCGAAAACCAATAAGCTTAAAGCGGAAGTTACAGCGCTTGAAAGGACCACTTCAGGAACCGCCTGGCGCTCCAGGACAAGTACCATTGGCGACGAAACTACCCGTCACGGAAGAAGAAAGAGGCGGCCCGCAATCTGTGTATGACCCTGGTGACAACGACGAGACAGTGAGGCAACGAACTGGTTTAACCCAGTCAGTTGTATTCGACGATCCAGAGTTTGCCTTTGAAGACCAAAGAGATCGAATGTCTTGGGAACCTACTGGCCCTCTGAATCACTTTGTTGAACAAGCATTTGAGCCGGTACAGGAAATACTTACCGAACTGCAAATGATGCATCATATTAACGATGAGCACGTAAACCGTCTATCGACGCGAGACCTACAAGTGCCAGAGGTGGTGGTCGCAGAAAGACAGATCTTGGCCTTGGAGCGGGAAGCGGTAACTAATCGGTATCAAAAAATGCAAGAAGCACTGGCCAAGGTGGAGGAAGAACTACCCGATCTGCGACAAAACGTCATGGCCAACATACCTTATACTGTACCAGATGAACAGAGGAATCAAATCGCCCGGCAAGCCGAAGAAGCTGCCCGCAGAGAGTTACAAGAAAAAAATGAATATCTGAGACAGTTGCAACGAATCGACGAAGAAAGAGCCGCCTATGTCGAGAACTTGATCGCCCAAAAACAACAAAATCTGCCAGTTGCAACCCAGCCCACGCAGGCAGAGGTAGAGGAAAAAGCCCCCATTCCCTTGGTACCACAAGAGGTTCTTAAACAGCCTAAATCCAAGGCAGCAATTCAAGAGGAGCAAATGATCCGGATGAAACGCCTAATCGAGTTACAAAGACAGGAAGCAGAAGAAAGGGACAATAATTTACTAAGGGCACAAAAAGAACAAGAGGAACTTGAGCGAATTCAGCCCCCCGTCACTGCCAAAGAGGGGCCTGTGAGAGACGCAAGAGGACGCTTCGTTGCAAAGTTCAAGGCGCCGACGTATTTAATGAATCAACCGGAGGCCCCATTGAAATATCATCACCAATACAAGGTAGGGACCAGCGCAAAATTGGAAGAACTTGAAAAGAGAATTCAATCCACTACTGCCCAAGTGAAGGCGAATCAGGAGGCAAGAGAACAAAACAGGATGATCACGTACGGCGAATTCCTTGCCAAGTTTGAAAAACCTCAGCCGCAGTCCGCTTTCAAACCTGTCAAAGCAGATGCAGTGCCCACTGAAAAAAAAGAGCTTCGCGAGGAGGCTTTATTACAACTTCGCCAAGAGTCGAGAAGGGCCACCATTGCAAAAAAGAGAGCTGAGCCGGCGGGGCCTTCAAAATTGCAACAGTCTCTAATGGCCAGCATGGGATCTAATCAAGGAGAATTAACCGTCGCTATCCCTTCTACCCCTCAAGCGCCGATGCCAGCATTTAGGTCCACCACTCCTCCACTCAACCGCGAAAAAAATAGAGACGCGAGTCCGACAAGGGACATTGCCTTTCCTACTAATTTTGGCCCGCCTCCGAGAAAAGGGGCGTCTCCCATGGACATATTAATGGGGGACACAACTCCTCGAGGACGGAGAGGCAAGTCAGCTGGCGCTTTAGGGTCCATTATGGATATTTAATAACCTAATAAACTCCAGAGTGACCAACCTCTCGGCACAGGTATTTCCACGCGTTCCTCTTCAGGAGTTGAATCCGCAGCGGGGGTTCCGAGCATGAGTGACGCTCGCAAATCGTCCTCCTTCTTCTGGAAATCTCGGATCTGCGAGAGGACTTTTTGTTTAACGTAAACCGAGTGGTGGTCCAGCTGTTGGGCAAACGCGCTGTGTGGAGAGTGCTGGGGAAACGGGCAACGAATAGGGTTGTCAAGAGTGCTGTCAATAACCCGGCGACGCTTTGCCAAAGTGACGCGAAGTTCATCCAACAGGGTTGGGAAAAGGGGCATGTACAATTTTGTTCTACTTGTTGGGAGAGAAAAAAAAGTACATTTTACTGGAAGATGGGGTACACGTTACCCTGAATGTACTTCTGGGCATTCTTCACAGTACTGAAGATGCTGATGATGGGCGTCAAAGAGTTGGCAGAGATCGACGCGATCGTGACGTACACAGCGTAGCCGGCCAAATTGGATGTGTTCAATGCACCGAAACTAGTTCCGGCCAGTAGGGGCTGCATGGAGACGTCCATTTGAACCTGAGGGTCAGACAAACCTGGGTTGTCGCGGAACCAAGACGACTGGTAAGGCTTAACCACGCCAATGGAGATGGGGTTTCGAATGTTGCCAGAGGTGGTCACCCAATAGCAATTGCGAATCCGAAGATCGGGATCGTTCAAGCCACCGCGCATGATCCAGCGTGAAACGCGATAAGGAGTGTTGATTTGATCCACAGTTCGAACGACGACGTTCTGATAGGAGGTAGGGATGTTGACATTGGGCGTGGGTACGTTGTAGGTTTCAGTAGCAAAGGCAGCGAGCGGTTGGGTAGCACGAGACTCGGTGACAATCTGACGATCCATCAACTGCATGATACCAGTCATGGCGTGATTGAACAGCTCGCCTTGCTCGTTGGGGGCACCGTGCATCTGTTGAATGTAGAGGGTCTGATCGACAAGGTTGGGCACGGTAGTGATGGCACCAGTGTCGCCTGGAACGGTGTAGATCACCTCGGGGAACTCTCGCCACTGAATACCGAACTGCATGTCTGTACCCATCACGAGGGGCATGGCAGAGCCGTAGCCGCGAGTACACCAGAAGGGAAGCTCGACAATGATCTCACAGCCATTGATGAGATTCAATTGACGCTGGGCAAGAGGAAGAGGGCCTTGAATATAGGGCTGAATAGCTTGTCGCTTGAAGAGGGTCATCTGCTCATCGTAGAACTTGAACTTGGTGAATTCACTGCCGAGGTAATCGATCTTGTTGGAACCGTACTGCATGAAGGCATAGGCCCACCAAGAGTACCCGGCAAAGTCATCGTACGCAGCAGAGGCGTAGGTGGAAACTGCTGCCGTCGCCCTAGATTTGACAGAGACCTTACCGAAATAAGTGGAGACGTTGTTGGGAATGAGCCAAGTGCTAAGACCGCCCCACGAGGAGATGGTGTTGGGAGAGTAGGCACTCACGTCCCAGTAGAAGTTGGCCACGGTCTGCCACTGCTTGGGGAAGAAGAGAGAGGAGCCTTGAGTCCATAGCAGGGCATCAACTGGGCCCTTGTTTGCGTTCTGTGCCGTTCCCGACATACTGTATCACGAGTTACTATTAACTTTAGAAAGGTTTATTGGTTGGCGGTGAGAGGAGGCGGGTTTCCCTTGCTGTCGCAGAAGCTCTTCTCCCGCGTACCATTGGCTTTGATTTTCCATACGATGGGAAGTCCGGTTTCCGAGTCGTAATCTGCTGTGTAGCCTTGGACGGGTTGGCGATCGATTGCCCCCTTGCTTTGCTGGAACGGATGAAGGTTCATTTGGAACACTCCATTGACAACTGGGGGAGGAGACATTGACATGAGCGTGAACCCGGCAGCTAGCGCCCCGCCTACAATCAGTAACATATCCATTTGCTGAGCCGTTTACTTATCCAAAAACAAAGAAAATAAACTCGGGCAGAATCAGACCCATCATGAAGGCCTGAACGTACTCTGCGAACTTCAGTCTGTAGGGACTGCGAGTAAAAGGGTACTCGGTCTGGGACGTGCACTGGCACTCTTCTTGGATCTCTTCTTCTGGCTCAGGCTTTTGCACGCGCATAGTAGTGGGCTCGTCCATCTCTTTTTCGTCAACTACTTTTAGGGTTAGAAACACATTTTCGTCACCGCGGCAGATGGAGAAGATTCTCGCAGTCGATCCAGGTACGACCAATCTTGGCTGGGCCCTCGTACAGGGTCCAGAGGTGCTCGACTGCGGTCTAGTGAACATCTGGAAGGATCAAAAGAACGTATTTGAGAGTCTTACCAAGTGTGTGGTGTCATGGTTCAAGGATAACCTTCATATCTTTCGGGAGGCAGACGTCATACTGATCGAGCATCAGTACCAGGGCAAAGGACTTATGCAGGTGTTCAAGCCTTACTTGGTAATGAGTGCTCTCTACACTTGCTGTGAGATGGAGTTCCCGGGCAAGGTCGAAACTGTCAGTCCCTCGGCGGTGAAAGCTTTTTTCAATGTGTCAGGGACCTACGAACAGAGGAAACAGCAAGTGGTCCAGCTGGCGGGCTTCCAACACATGGAGGGGCGAACCCATGACATGGCTGACTGCGTGCTGATGGCCCAGTACAAGCAGGCGCGTGACGTAGTCAAGGCTGAACAGCACAAGGTCAGAATGCTACGAGAACAGAAGCGAGCTGCTGTAAGGTCAAAATTGGCAGAAAGGGTGAGCATACAAACGCGCAAAGTGGCAGCAGGCCCCGGCCGCTGTCCAGTGTGCAACGCCGAAGTTCGAAAGCTCTGTAAGGGCGTGTGCCCGAAATGCTATCAGCGCGCGTACAGGGCAAAAAATAAACTATGAAGCCGACGGAACTGCCGAGACCAATCTCTGCTGCCACACACCGCATACGCCAAGCCCTAGTAGAGAACGACTGGACCAAACGGCCTGTACTGGAGATGGAATGGAGGCCGTTGAGTGAGTGGGACACAGAGTGGCTGGGCAAACTGAAAGACAGCATGGCCGAGGCAACTCAGTTCTACAAAACGTTGTCTGGTGGAGGGAAAATGCTTTATTGGTCATTCCGTCTACATGACGTAGGAGAGAGCAAAGCTGGAGGCGAACCCGAGTAAAGCACCGTAGCCCACTTTGTACATGATGCTCTTATCTCGAACAATGCCCTTCATCGCAGGGAAGAGGTTGGTCTTGTCGTTGATCATCTTGATACCGACAGCACCCACAGCGCCGATAGCGGCACACTTGGCACCCTCAGCAGAGAGTACACCGGGGCCAATGTTCATGCCGTAGCAGAAACCAAGGCCACCGGCAGCGCCACCAAGCGCGAGTTCGTAGGGAAAATAGGCAGAGCCGACATAGCCAGTAGGTTGAGTAGACATTGTTACGCGGTAGGACTCTGTGTATTTATTCCTTTAGAAAGATGCTCATCGCCCCCACTGTGAGGCCTATGACTAAAATCATGGTCGCAGTGTTGACGAACATACCAGAGTAGTCGGGCTCAGTGGTCCATGGTTTGAAACGTGTGTACGCCATATTGTTAAGGGAGTCCCACATGGGAGGGTCGAGCTGAGGCACGTAGGGGCGCGTGTCCTGTTTGGTGTTGGAGTTCACAGTTTTGGCGTTGTTGAAAGCACTGGCACCCGTAGGTCTGCGGGCACGGAACATCAGGAAATCTGTATCGGTGACGACCTCGGTGGGAGGCGGAAGGTTGGCACCCACAGTGGAGAGAGGATGTGACGCACGAGCAGTCATGGCTGTGTTTATTAGAAGAAAAAGAATCCCAATAGCATCACAGCCAAAATACTGGGTGCCCAAGAATCCAATGGGTTGCTAGCGACGGGCGTGTAGGCTTGGAACATCACTGAGGAGTCCTTGAACGGCTGGTAACTCTCGACGTGATTTCGCAGGGCAATGTCGTACTGATTTTCGCCCTCTCGCGGGGTGAAGCGCTGTTCTTTCAGGTAGACCATGGCGACTTTCTTTCTAGCCAAGAAAAGTAATAAGTGCACAGCATGGAGTTGGCTGCATTAGGAATGGGCATTGGTGCCCTTGTTTATTTCAGTCAAAAAGCAATGAGCGCCCCTGTTCCGGTAGCTCAAAGGGACCCTGCTAACTATGTTATGCCCATCAATATTCAAACGTGGAGGAACAGTGCATCGCCTGCCTCCAGCCCTACTCCTCAGTTAAGCACAGCCGAGCAAACGTCTCCAGATTACATGACGGGTATGACACCCATCCAAAAAGCCAACGCCCTGGCAGCTCAAGCAACAGATCAAACCTATGCCAACAACCGTGCGATAGCCAAGCACATGATGAATGGAGGCGACCCAATCGTGTTGAACCAAACTGATGCCAACTCTACGGTGCTGGCTAGTCAGTACGAACAGAACGCCTACATGTACCAGATGCGACGAAACATTGCCTCGCGCGGCGCGGCTGCCCAGCTCGTCACCGGAATTCCCGGTAACCAGAATGTCGATCAAACTCGACCGGCTTTCTAAGCTGAATAAACAACTCAGTCATGGATCCGAAGACTCAAGGTCAGGCCTTGTTGGCCAAGATGCGTAAGCTGCAGATAGGCGGTGATCCTGGACAGATTCTTCCGGCTAGCAACAACAAAGATCCAGCAGTGGAATTTCCCGCGCGTTACTTCGAGGGTGATGAAAGCGACGACCTTCAGGCAATCAAAAACATCCTCGCAAGCAAGGAAAGGCCTGCGCCAATCACAGACTCTGATGCAGAGCGAGTAATGCGAAAGCAGGCTGCCTTTGAGGTTGCAAAACAGGAACAATGGTTTGCTAATACGTGGCACACCGACGCCAGCAACCCAACCAAACAGCGATGGGCCCAGGCTGTTTTTCCCGAGTTCTACGATCGCCGAGAGCAAGTCATCGAAGAGCAAGCTCGGCTGCAGCTCGCCATTGCAAAAATCAAACTTCGAGGCCCTCGCTCGCGAGAAGATCTCGACTTGCTCTATGCGCTTGACCAGGGCTATTTAAAGCCCGGCGACGGGCCTTTGTGGCATCTTACAGGACCGGAAACTACCGACGCCAAGGCCAGGCGAGGAATTTTCAACCCCAGGAAGACGAAAATGGTGCGAAAGGATGTCAGGCCTGGAAGAGTGGAAAATCCAATCGGAGATTTTTTTCCTGCACAAAGCCTCAACATCGACCGTGGAACAGGCGCCAACGAGAATTTCGACTTTTACGCTTTTGGCGCAACGGAGTAAAGAATGTACGTCTCTTAATTCTAATTGAGTAAGTAGGTGCAAGCATGACAGAGGTAAACCCTATTGACAAAATCCTTAACAAAACTCCCACCGGCGCAGTCGATAAGGTTTGGGATGGAATTGAAAAAGTCTACGATTCAGTGGGATTGATGCAAGGTGACGGGGCGCCAGCTAAGCGTTTCATCTTTGGCAACCTGGTGGGCAGTGGGATTGTGATGTTTTTGAAGCCCTCTTTCGCGTACACGAAAAACGGCACAGCTCGTCCGTGGGCCCTGACCAACCCTCAAGCACAGACCAAGACTGCCCTGCCTTGGTGGATGCCCGGCGTAGCGTTTGGCTTCTTCAGTGGCTTCATGGTGTAAGAAGTAAAAAATCCCTAACCCGAGAATTTGGTGTCATTTTTCCGCGACGACTAACGCAGCAGATGACAGCGTCCGTTGCCCCCAGTGCGACAAGCAATGTGTATTGGTGCCCGAGGCAGATGATTTTCGCTGGCTATGTCCTTTATGCATGGAGTTTGCGCAGCCTGCCGCCGGAGCTACGCCTGAAAAGGTGGCTTGTCGCAATTGCAATGGGGTTTCCTTTGAGCCTGGCACTGATGGATTTTTATCCTGTACCGCATGCGGGTGTACGCTTGGACCTGGCATTAATCATGAGCCCGCTGATACCTCCCGTGTTAGAGCTTTTTATCAAAGGGTTTTTTATTTCAATGAGCTACTTGGTCAGTACCAGCTCTTCGAGCCTGCTATACCTGAAGATCTGTTGGTTCTTCTTAAAGAGGCGTATTCAAAGAGGACTACATGGGACGAGCTCAGTCGAGAGCGAGTCCATACCCTTTGTCGATCAGTTAGCCTCAAGAAGGACGCGAAGGTCAGCAGTCTACACTGGGTCCCGCTTCCCGAAGAGTACAGCCAGCGTTATCGTGCAAAAACAGGAACTCCGCTCAGAGATCTGCGACACTTTGGGGAGAAATGGCGACGCATCTCCTTCGAGCTCACCGGAAGACGACCCCCCAAACTCAGTGTCCAGTGCGTCGAGTCGATCCGGCGATTTCTTGCGACGGTCTCACGGGTATTTGAGTTCATACGACATGATCCAGCCTGTAGAGGAGGAGAGCGCTGCCATCGCAAGCACCCTTGCCGGAAATCCATCATCAACTCCAACTACCTTATCAAAAAGGCACTTCTCTTCTATTACAAGGGCAACCGGAGACACCCCAAATACCTCGCCAACAGACCCTGGCTACCCGGCCCCAGTCGAGACAATCGACATCAACTCCGCGTACGATACTTCCAGCCGATGGTGGAACGAGTGGGTGGAGAATGGAAGAAATACTGGCCAAGACCGGGATATTTCTGAGAACAATTAATTAAAAAAGTTCTTCCCTGAAAAAGTTTCTCCCTGTCTCCTATCCTTTATATTGAAAATAATTAATTGTAATTAATTTTAATATAAAGGGTTAGACTCAGGGAAGAATTAATTTAGGGAAGAACTTTTTTACTTGACGAACTGGTGACTGCTAGTGACTGAGCAGTTTTTTAAAGTCATGAAAACGGCTAATGAATGTGTGGACGCGTTACATCAAGCGTTCACCTTTGGTGCCGGTTTGATTATAGCACTTAACTTGACCCTGCCTTACGAGTGGCGCAAATACGCTCTCAAGTGGAACGGAGAACTAGCTCGCTACGCAGATCACAGCAGAGGCGGTATCATAGCTGTTTATGGTAAGAAGTCAGCTTTCGTGGACGAGTTCATGCAGTGGCCAAATTGGTGTGACTTCTGGCGTCGCCAAGGCTTCAAGGTGGTAGACGACCCCGCGCAAATGCCCGAGGGAGCTGATTTCAAGCTTCAGCCCGCGCGGTGGAGGAGCAAAAAACCCCTGCGCTCCCTACTGAAGCAGGAAGAGGAGACCATCGAGTTCATGAAGGCCAGCTCCGAAGCCATGAGAAAAATGGCACAAGACATCGACCTCAAAGAGCAAGAGCAAGACCCTACTCCGCTGCCTTTATTCGATAATGGGCTTCCCGCTGAAAAAGCTGAAAGCCAACAAAGCGAACAGCCCCCCAGTCAGGGTCATGATCAGTAAACTCTGTCGCTCTCCGTCTGTCAGCATGCGCGGTTGAGCTTCCTGGAACGGGTTCTGTGTAGCAAAACCGCTGCTGGTTCGGTTCTGCATGATGTTGGCATTCTGCGTGGCCACCTCCTGAGCTCCTGCCAAGTCGGGAGCTTGGTACTGCATCGGAGTCTGGAACAGAGACGCTCTGCCATGCTTACCCACCCATCGCTCTACGTCCAAAATGTCCAGCTGTGGTAGTGTTGTGCCTGTGTTCTTCTCGATATCCTTACCCTCTACAAGCGGTTGGCCGTGTGACATTGCTTAGCTCTGTTTTTTTGGCCTAGAATCAGTCTTACCTTCGTCTAGTTTGACGAAAGAGCCCTGCCGTCACAAGTCGTCAGTTTGACGAACTGCTGACTGCAATCCCTCACAGTTTTTCATCGCGTCAAACATGAACATGCCCATCATTCTCGATATGATTCCAACTGAGGCACTTGAAGAAATCCGCGATGCACTTGACATCTTCCTGCAGATTATGACTAGTGCCACTCCGCGGTATTTTGTTGATGGCGTAGAGGTTACAGCGCTTCAATACATGATCTCGCAAGCCACGACTCAGCGCCAACATCGCGCAGCTGTCAATATCAACGGCCTGGCGGCGGATGCCAAGCTCATCCCGTTTCTGTCCGGCTACAAGGATGTCTGTCACACGGTTCTGAAAATGAAAGAGGAGCGGCAAAACTCTGGGGTCAATACTATGCATGGGCCTGGGTGCGACTGTCAGCCCACGGCAAAGAAAGCAGAAACTGCTCCAGAGCCTCAGCCAGAAGCTGCCCCAGCTACCGATTTTCCGCGAGTGATTGAGACCGAGAACGCTGTTGTGGTTCAAGTATCCGCGCAAGACTTGGACAAGATCATGGAAATTCTGGCAGCTCAGAAGGTAAAGAAGCCAGAGTACTCGAAGAAGATCGAAGCTGAAATCCCTGAATCCATCAAGAATGCAGTGCAAGCTATGGATGCCTGCACCTGGGCCGGGGAAGAGACTGACCCTGTACCCCTCATGCGCAGCCCTGCTAGCCGGGATCTCCCTGGGAAGAAATAAATTTATTTTTTCACTACGTACCCTCGAACCTCGATAGTGCATTTTTTGCGCTTGGGGCTAGCAGCTCGCTTCTTGGACTTAGGTCGAGGTTTTTTCGGTGCAGCTGGAGCTGCCGGTGCGGGCGCGGGTGCTGCTGCCGGGGGCGTCACAGCCTGCCCTTTACGCCTGACCAGATGATTAAGATTAATACTTGCAGGTTCAGCTGCAGGTTTAGTTTTTTTGCTCTTCTTGGACACCCCAGCCATTTTCTCGTAGCGCTTGGTAACTTGATCCACGTAGTACTGCTTGTAGTCACCACGAGAAAGCTCACCCTTGAAGTGTTTGGCTCTCCAGGCGTCGTCTGCTTCTTGTTGTTTTTTGGTGTAAACCATGTCTGGGAATTTGGCTAGAAATATCCAGTTTCTAAGCAAATAAACAATAATCTATCATGCCACCTCGTCGACGAGTCCATCACGCTGCTGGAAGCGAGCCCTCCGCCCCTGCTACCGCTCCTGCCAAACGAGCAAAACGCACATCGAAAGTGAAATCTAGCCGGAAGTTTCAACGCTACGTCAAAAAGACCGTACCGGAGGAGTGTCGAGTCAAAGTACCAGCGCACTACCGGATCAAGCCCAAGTGTGGGCCTGTTTTTTAATAAAAAAGGCACCCTCTCCATCGTAATGGCCGAGCGAAGCGAGGCAAACATCCCCCCGTCGCCTAAGTTAGGCGCGCCCCCCCGGCCGAAGGCCCCTCTCTCCTCCCTTCCGTCTATTTTTATCCATTTTCATTCCGTCATCCGGTCATCCTATCCCATCCTCCATCCATCATCATCCCTTCATCCATCCATCTCCTGCCATCCTCCAGCCATCCACAAATCCATTTTTCCCTTTCCCTATGCGGCCGAAGGCCGGGGG
>JACCDR010364352.1_pt1 | contig 38150 bp, 53 predicted proteins | sample 7446431 | NCBI WGS metagenome assembly JACCDR01 (sample SAMN15323443, study PRJNA562643) | freshwater metagenome | isolation source: river surface water | place: USA:Blue River Watershed | collected 2017-08-17 | reverse complement strand
TAGACTCTGGGTCGTGTAAGAGGACGTTGGTGTCGATTACAAGGTTTTTAGGCATTACCAAGATACAGTGAAGGGTTGTTAGCGAGACCGGTGCGGATTAAGTGTTTGTAATGGTTGTCTTTAATCATTACAAGCTTAAGATGCCAGATATAGTCCTCGAATAGCTCTTCCTCGGTTTTCTGCTCGCTTAACGCAGCACATTCTGTTTGAATTTGTAGTTGGTCAAAGACAGAGAAGGTAAACGAGAGATTCTTAGGGTTTTCTACTAACCTCTCTTTGATCTTTAGAAGTCGCTTGGCTTCATAGAGCAAGTTAAGTAAGTCTTCCTTTCTGATCCTGCCCCGGTAATTCTCAATGTTCTGTTGAATTGAGAATTGTTGCTCAGCCGTTAACTGGAAATGATCCATGATTAACCCCATATACAGCGAAGGGGAGCGTTAACTCCCCTGTGTTATTTCTAGCTTACACAGCTTCTTTGAGTTCTTTATAAGGCTCGAACTTAACTCTCTTCCGCGCCGGGATGACTAGCTTCTCACCGGTGGAAGGATTTCTACCTTCCCGTTCTTGGTGCTCTTTAACACTGAAAGAGCCAAACTTACTGAGTTTAACCTCGCCGCCTTCTTCTAGTTTTTTAGACACAGACCAAAGAAAAGCATCTAATACCTCTTTAGTCTTCTTCTTTTCTAACCCGGTTACGCCGGCGACTTGGTCAATTAATTCTTGCTTATTCATTGGATTATTTTGAGATGTACCACACTATTATAGCTTATCAGTGGGCTTAATACTCCACAGTGAATACATCTACAACGCCGAGTAACCCAAACATCTCTGTGAGAATATGCTTCTTAGCCCGCTTGATGTCCCAGAAGTGAGAGACATCTAGCTCTAGCTTTACTTCTTGTAAGTTACAGATGTCATAACCTCTGATGTTGAGGATAGGATGCTTCAAGTTGTGTAAGAAGTGCATTGTATCTTCCCAGCCCATATAGCTACTGCACCGGGAACCTTCCGTCGGAATAGTTAGATGAACCATGATTATTAACAAAACAAAGATAGATAGCAAAACTAAATCAATTTAAGCAACGTTTTAAGAAACTCACTAAGTAGGGGCTCTCCCAAAGCGTAGAGTGCTTAGTAGGTTGAGTTTTAACTTTATCCTCGTATCCATAATCAGTGACGAGAATAACGGGGCGGGCGCGTTCTAATTCTGTGGTGTTAGCCATGGTAATTGCTTCCTTTTAAATGAATACCTACTGTTAGCTTAGTTCTTCGATGTCTGGCGTGAACCCAAACAGTGTCTGGAAAGCTTGACTTGCTTTTTCAGCGTCTTCTTTTGAGTAATAAATAGCGTCTTTTAAATCTTTAACCCAAGTAGTTAAGTCGCCGCTATCTGTTTCTGCATGACCGCCGTAATATTCGTTGTCAGCTTTGAGCACATAAGAAGGTGCCGGCGCAAACTTTAATGAGCACTGTTTGCCGACTATCTCTACTAAAACGTAGGCTAAGTCCTTTGCTTGAGTGAAGGGTAATCTGGTCGCGTAATAAGGCATACCTACCCAAGATATATCACCATCTTTGTGTATGTGTAGGTATCTGGTTTCATGGGGGTCAACGCCGGGGACATCAATTAATCTTCTGGTGATGTAGTATTTCATGTTAGTTTTGTCGGTGTAGTGTGTATATCAAACAATGTCTTCAAAGCTTGACTATACTCTTCCGCTTTTTCTTGTGAGTCAAACTTCATAGCCTTTGACTGCGAGTCGCTCCATTGAGGACCGCTGAAGTTATAGCCTACTAAGTATGGTGGTGTTACTACGGTATTAGACTTTAAGAGCCAAACGTCATTAGCTGGCTCGATGACTACTCCTTCAATGCCCACTACAGGTTCGAGGGCATCTAATAACCGCTTTGCTTCTGCTTTCTCAAACTCTGTGGCTACTTCTTTGTTAGCTGTCCAGCTAATGTGCGGCAGAGGTTCATGGTGTACGACCATGCGATGAAGGATTTGTCCGTCTTTATCTTTGCTTACAATGTGGTATTCCATTGGTTTACTCAAAATGATGGTTGTCAATAGCGTCTCGGATGGCGTTGAGTGAGGCGATATGCTCATCTACTGCCGCTAATAACTTCTGCTTGGCTTCTTGGGCATTCTTGGCTTGGAAGGGCTTAACGTGTAGGATATTCCCTGATGTGTATTCATTTCTGGTGTTCTCCACGCCCCGTAGTTCGATGTGGTATTTGTTGGTCTTGTGCCCTTTACGCTCTAAGCAAAAGGTCATACGGCTTCTAAGGTCGTAGGCGTTCATGTAGCATAGGGTCTTGTTTTCGTAGTAACCAGTGTTGATGTTAACTGTCATAGGTGTCTAGCTCTAAACGTTGGATTTCTTCTTTGACGGCTTCTAATTCTTGTATGAAGCTTTCAATGCTTTTGATGTAGTGCTCTTTAGCTTCGCTGGGGCTATCTACATAAACGTTGTCTACGTCTAAGAGATTGCCTGACTGATAATAGGGTTTGTTTGACTTTTTTAAGTGCAGCTCAAACCAGTAACGCTTAGTTTTGTTACCGCGCCGGTGCATTTTCGTAAAGCATTTATCATTATTTAGACCGAAAGAATACAATCCGCTGTCATTATATTTGTAATTCCAAGTTCTTGTCATAGGGGATAAGGGTCTGGGTTTGATTAAGGTTGTTGCTTCTGAAAATTAGTCGAGCATAGCGGAGATAGCAGCAGTTATAGCTACAATTATGCCGAAAAAACTTATGACTACAGCGCTGCACCAAGTAATGGTAAAGATAACGTCTACTACTCCTATCGGTAGCAACAGTATTAGAGAGAATCCTGCAGAGCCAATAAATAAAACTGCTAACCAGACTTGACTGTCGAGGCTGCTAATAAACCTGATAACGTTTTTACCGGCTTTTATGACGTTCCAGCTAGTTAAGTCTTTGGGCACACCTTTAAACTCTAACTTCACACCGTTGTCATCGAAATAGCAGTCAACATTATCCAGCATGTGCTTAATAACATCTTTGCTAGTAATGCCGTGCAAAGGTCTGACTATTGCTACATAGCCTTCTTCTGAGAAAGTGGTCTCAGTGTCATGACAGTCGTCAAAGACATTCTTTATGAACTCAAAGGAGAACTTGTTGCTGGCGGTGATTGTTAGCGGCTCGCCGGCGTCTACTGTGATTGTGCTTTTGATTGGTTTGATAGTCTGTCTCATGGATTTACCTATTGTTCTGATAGTTAGAAGTAATATACGTCGTAAGGTATGTCTGGTAACTCAATGCTCCGCTGATTAGCTAGCTGTGCTGATGCTTTCACTGAGTCATACTCTTGGTTCCACTCTAGAGAAATGACTTTGATATATTTTGCCGTTTTAGTGCCGGTGTAGATAAACGTATAGCCTTGTGCTGGGTTATGTGGCGGGTAGTTTAAAGCGACACTTATAGCCCCGCCGCTGATAATGCCAATCTTCTCTAGGTCGTCGATATAATGCTTTTCAGGCGCTGAGTTATAACTCATGTGACCGACAAGTAGTTCTTCAGATGCTTCTTCTACTTCTAGCCTGCCGTATTTGTTTTCGTAGATCATACCGAGAACAAGCTCCTATATGGGCCAATGCCACGCTGCACTCTTTGATAGAGCACCGTAGTCTCATGCACACCTAATAGCTCGGCTAGTTCTTTATCAGTCATTGTGCCTAGCATAGATAGAGCGGTATTTGTCCAGACGCTATACCTTGGTAGCCCTAACTTCACTCGGCGCTTAAAGACGACATGACGGTTCACACCTAATTGTTCAGCTAGCTCAACGTCTGGCATAGTGCCCAGTAAAGCATCTAGCTCTGGCGTCCAGTTGACTAACGGTGTTCCTCTATTAGGCACTCCGTCGGCTGGTAGAATGTCTAGCTCTTTACGTTTATTAAAGACAGACCTCCTAGATATGCCATACTTTTTAGCAATCTCAGAGTCTGGCACAGTTCCTAGTTTTGACAGCATTTCGTCAGTCCAGTTAATTTTATTGGTCATAGCTGTTACCCATACGTGAACGCATTAGCTAGTTCTGTTTGTAATTGAGTTGCCTGTTTAACTAGCTCAGCAATGAGCGGGCGCAGGTTATAGGGATTAGCCATCCACTCATTGTTGTATTTAGCGATGACCATGACTTCATCAGAGTCGTCGAAGCTTACAACTCTGTATAACTCAGGAATGTCTTTGATGTCGTTACTGTCAGCAGGTGGCGGCGCCCACTCGTAGAGTATGGGCAAGTTTTCTAGTTCTGTCATGATTTAAAAATACCTTTTCTTGACTGCTTCTACGCCACCGCTAATAAAAGCTTTGATATAGATACCGACAAAGATTAGAAACATTACTGGCCAGATGATCACTAAGAATGTAATTGCCTCGTCTTCTTGTTTATTGCGCGGCGGCATTGTTCTTCTACAGGATGCACTAAAGCAACAACCGCCGAACATATAAAGCAGGGCGGCTAGAATTGCGGTGTTGATACTGATCATGGTTTGTATTTCGTTTTATTGACTTTGTTACGTGCCTGACTCTTCTACGATGATGCTGAACAATTCAGCAGGTAGAACCGCGCCGGCGACTTCATAGAACTTCTTATAAGGACTGTCATGGTCATGCGCCGGCGACTTAGGTCTTCTCATTTGTCTTAGCTTCTGATCTACCTTAAGTAAATCGATAGCAACAAGCAGGCGGCGCTCCTTATTCTGGTCATACCAACTCTCGTCGGCTAAGATGCCTTCACGTTCATACTTGCGGGCGGCTTTCTCTAAAGCATTCTTAATTAACAGGCTCTCTTCACTAAGTTCTGTCTTAAGGTCTAACAATTCATCACGGGTGAGAGCATCTAGGTCTGTGCGCCTGGTTTTAAGTAGAGGCATGGGTTTAAATCCTTGTATTTGCTTTTTGTTTACTTTGTTTTGTGGATAGCTATAGGTAGACTTGTAGCTCTCTCCAACCATTACACTTTAGATCAATGTATAGCTTATGGAAAGTCGCTGTGTTTGACTTACAGTCAAAGTCTTCAGCAGAGCTGAACACGGCGGCTTCTCTATAACCTTCTATCTCACTACTTAACCTAACACCATCCCTAAAGACTTCTCCTTTAATCATCTGTAATGTGGTCCGCGCGCCGTCTTTTGTTAACTCACATAACATCTTAGATATCTCTCCTGTAGGTAGAAGCTGTTATATATGAAGTGTAGGGCTATAGGAGCAGCTAAGTCTATTCCTGAGATTTAGTAGATTTAGAAGGTTAAACTCACAGAGTTTACAACGAAGACTCTTACGGCAATAAAAGAAAAGCTCACTGGAGTGAGCTTTAAGCGTTACGAAAAGTGAGTATGTGGATATAGCGTGTGTATAGCAGAAATCGCCACTTACTACGCTATATATAGCGTTTGAGGGGATAAACCCCGCCATGTGATTAAGGCTGTTGCTTGTAGAGATAAATAGTTTAACCACGGTGGATAAGGGTTTGTGTCTGATTAAGGCTGTTGTTATTTAATAAAAAAAGATATATAGATAGGAGAGTAGTCTCCTATCTATTATTATATCTGTGTCATGAATGCAAGATTGGTGTGTCCTTTATCGCTTCCGCTAAGATAGTGGTTGATACATCCACACAGAATAAACAAAGCTGACCATAGTAGACCACAGGAGATAGTGGCTTGCAGCATAAGTATTGAGCAGGGGACGATTAAAGGCACGCTAACTTTGAGCATGGGCGTGCATACTACAATTAGGGCTGCGAGTATGGGTAAGCAGAGCATAACTAACTTGACAGAATTGTAAGGAGTGAAGGTAGACCACTCAAGCTCAGGGAGACTAAGAAGGTCACCTAGCACTGCTTTAGTCGTTATCTGGTTATTTAACGCTATATGTAGTGCCCATCCTTCTATAGCTGCATCTAGTATGGTGCCGGCGAGGGATTGAGATACACCGGGTAGGAACATGGATTTAGTAATAGAGTTAGCAGAATAACCGGGGGTGATGAAGGTTAAGAAGAAGCTGACAGTCAGGCTTATTAGACCTATATTGGCTTGAGATTGATAAGGTGAGTAGCCGCCGGGACCTTTACCTGGGTTGAGTAAGTTAGGTATAGCTACGGCGGCAATGAGTGCCATGCTATAGCTAGCGTGGTTAGAGAATCTATTGAATAAGATTCCTAGGGTTAGGAAGATAATGGTTTGGACTATTACACAGGTGATGATAGCGCCGGCTTCTCTATGACTATTCATACAGTAGAAGGTAATAGCTAGGGTGATAGCTAGGATTCCTTGTAGATAGAATGGGGGCTTGGGTATAGGCAGTAGAGTGAATAACACCAGGACGATAACCTTGATAAGTAATAGTGGGTATGGATTTGAGTTACTACCGGTGTTAATCATCGTAGTCATAGATCTGTTATCAGACTCAGCCCAGGTGTTAGCAAAGTAGGCAACGAAGTAGAAAAGGATGGTTACATATAATAAGGATGTGTAACTTGATTGAGTGATGGTGCCATAGGCTATTCCTAGACCGCCGGCGGTGAAGGGTGTGATAACACTAGCTTTGGCAAGAAGGCTGATGGCTGCGGCTATTAAGAGTATTGTGAGTAAGGTAGACATAGTAGTTTGTGGTTTATTGGGTTTTATTAGCTTTGTTGTGTTAAATCGTATATATAATAGATGTAGACGAGGTTAAAGCCTTGCTCTAGTAACTCATATAGCGCACCTCAGTCCCTTGTGGATCACTGTTACGGGCTATCGGTAATGAGAGTATCGGCAGAGACTAAGTTAAGCCCAATAAGGCTTTGTCAGCGATTTCCTAGGCACTAGTTAGAAAACCTATAGAGCGAGGCAGGGACTTAAGAAGCGACAGACCAATTCGATACCGTCACGGAACGTACAGTTGAGATGTTCAACTCCGTTGAAGATTCCAGCAAAGCTGGACACAGCCGTAGAGTTGAGAAGGAAGTCAAACCACAATTAAATCTAAAACCTTTAACTGAAGATTTTAAAAGAGGGCTGAGAAGCTCCAGGGAACGGCTAACCAAGCAGATGGTTGAGTCGGTTTTATAGTGTCTGGGTGTAAATAATAATAGATAGTAAATAGACTAGAGAGCCGGGGATTAAGCAACGGTGTTAAGGGCTGAAAGCCTTGCAGTTATTGGTGCTTCTGCTAGGGTGCATTGTCAAATTTCCTCTACTACTCAACTAAGATTGCACAACATCAATGAAAGCTGCTCGCAGAGCTGATTTCAGTCACATACAATCTAAACTTTTTCTCAGTACGAAATCGCCGTTTTGTACACGTTGATTATTTTTAGAGGTTATTTAAGCTCGTTAACAGCCTCGGTGTGCGACCGAAGGTTGCACTCTCCAGCGAAGCTGGATACGGCATGAGTGTTGTGTAAGCTCGGTCTATGTACCTTCTGTAAGTGTTATTAGGTATGAGAGAGTTAATAGATATAAGAGCGCCGGCGGGACTGTAATGGTCCCGCCGGCTTCTCAGTTAATATATCGCTCAATCTAAAAGCTATTATCATTGTTATAGGGAAAGGTTGTGAAACGTTTCACAACCTGCTCAACTTCCCTGCTTAACCCTTTTTAAACTTTTCACTTATGCTTATATTAGCACGTTTAACAACACCATGTCGTATGGTTATCTCTCAAGGCGACGTAAAGTTTAAGCAGTCGCAGCAACTAAGGATAGAGTCTGTCGCTTTCTATAAAGAGGCGGGCGAATATCTTATACAGATTCGCTCTCTATTAAAGGGGGCGAAACCTTCTAAGCCTTGTGAGACTGACTTTGGTAGCTTTAATTCGTTTAACCATTTTCTTACCGAGAAGGGCGACGAGCTGTTAGGTATAACCAAGCGCACCGCCTATAACTACATTAAGCTAGCTGAGAACTGGGATATCGTTCTTAAGTTAGGTATGCAGAGTATGGCTGATGAAGATGTAGATAACTCTATGAGGATCTGCCGCACAATAAAGATTGTTACTTGGTATAAAGCTAAGATTAAAGCCGGCGCGGACCCTGAGACTCTAACGCTTGACCTCTATTGGCTAGAAGATAAAGCTAAGAAGGACAAGAAAGGCTCAGAAGAGTATAAAGAACTCCTCAGGGAGCGAGATCTCTACAAGTCTGAGCGTGACTATTATAAAGAGCGCTGCCAGATTCTAGAAGAACAACTAGCAGCTACTATTAACTGAAGGTAAATCATAGAAAGATAAAAGCGGCGCTGATATTAAATTATCAGCACCGCTGCTTTATATAGACAATTTACCGAAGGTAGCCCTCAGTATAGCTTATTGACAGCGTGGACCATGGAATACTTTGGCTGTGCTAGGCACTGACATTTCCACTAAGTAGACTACTAATCCTACCCCCCAGCCAGATAGACTTACTAAGTTACCGACTAAGCCTAGTCCAGTTCTTGCCACGGGATTCTCTAACCTTACTGCACACCCGTTTGCTTGGGACGCAATAAAGTCAAAGGCATAGCTGCTAGGATATGACGCTGCTACAGATAGCAGTCCTGCAGCTATTACACAGATGATGATAGTTTTCATATTAATTGATTGGATAAGGTTTACTTGATTAATCACAGTGAGAGATATCAAAGCCGGCGGGTAACATCTCCTTCTCATCGCAGCTACCCTTAATCAGGATTGTGCCGCCTTTGAAGGTACCGTTAACCATTCGGATGTCGATATACTCACCTGGAGTCTTTGACTCGATAACCCACCTACGATTGTCAGGTAAGGTCAACAGAGATTGAGACTTACCGTAGTCAATGATATAGCCACGCGGGGCAGTAAAGGTCTGCTCTACGTTATATACATCACCGTCACTAAGGGTATTGTTAGGGCGGTCGGGCTTATAATCACTAACGCCGCCCAGACTAGTCAAGAAGACTAGGAAGTAAGAGATTAGGCTCTGAATCTGCATGAGGTTTTGAACCCATCATATTTAACTAATGCCTTGTCGGCTTTAGGTCCCCGGCACTCGACAATGATATCGCTGCCGGTTACTTTAACCATTGTTCCTTCTTCTGTAGGTCTCAGGCTAGCTAATTTAACATTAACTAGATAAGTGCCCGGCGAGGTCTGGGTTAGAGTCTCTGCCATAGCACTACCTGCTACTACAGGCTTGGTATAACTTGCACCGATGAATGTACAAGCAATACCCGCCGCTGCGAAGATTAGCCGTAACATATCCTACCTAACTAAGTGTGAACACTAGTTAATGTTAGTGGGATATAGATTGAATAGATTAGATAGTTTTGTCGTGTTGTTAACTTTGTAGTGTTGGTCGCTGAATGATTCAGTAACTTAGAGATACAAGAAACTATCTAACTTAACGGCTATAGGACTCAGTGAATGAAGCCGGCGCCCTAACCCCTTGTTCTGCCGCAGCTCAGTGCCGTTACGGAGAACTTTAACCTCTAGGTCAGCAGTAGTGGATTTGAAGTAGAACTCAATGTCACGGCTGAGGTCGATGCGTGTCTCTTCGCATAAGTAGAGGAAAGAATCGGGAGCACCGTCAAGCAAGAAGCAGGGCATGACATACTCACCCAAGATATTGGGATAAGTTACACGCTCATCATCAATGTCATCTACTTCTAAGCAGCTTAGCCAGCGGATGTCACCTTCTTCCTTAAAGTGGGTGAGTGCTACTGTTAATAACACTGGTCGGACGCTATTGTTACCATGTTCTTTACGTAGGGCAGTGGTCAGACGGTTGTCATTAGGAATGACATAGCCGGGCACTAAACGACCTTTAAACAGGAATGGGTAGTCTGACATAGTATTTAATCCATTTATGTGAATGTCCTGTTTATTGTCTTTGTTGTGAAAAAAAGGGTACCCGGCTAATTGAATGTGTATTGTCAATTAGCCGGGTACCCTTCAATTATTAAGATTTTCTAAAATACCTTGTCAATTAGCTTGTTTATAGTTTAAGCTAGTAACGCGCGGTCTCCCTCGCAATCAAACCCCTCTCCCCTCTTTTCATAAAGACTTAGTGCCGTGTTTACTGCTCCTTCCCTTCCCTCTGCTCTCCTCTTCCCACCGCCTACTTCGCTCGTTTGACTTGCTTCTTCCTCCCCCTCCCCAGGGTTTCCTTCAGTTTCCGGGCGTTTTGTTAAGTCGTCACACTTAACATCGTTTCCTTGGCTTATTTTCGCATCTGGGGTTAGCGGTTCAGTATAGTAGGTGGCGTCTGGGTCCCGAGTATGATTACATCAGTCGGTCAGTCGGTCTTCGATGCAGCGAGCTTTTCAATAAGCTGTACAGTCTCAGACACGCACATGATAACACAGCAATTATCTCTTTGTCATTAAATTTTTATATATAGGAAAACCCCCAGATGCGACTGACCAAAGTTCATCTGGGGGTTCTCTTTATGCTAAAGCTATTATAGCTTAGCCATTGACTTTTTGTGAATAGTAAAAGGAAAAAAGGGGTTGTCGACTCCCCCTCTCTTTACATGTATGCACCGTAACAACGCCACGGGCGCGGGCTTATTTAATTGTTTAAGAAAAAAAGAGAGTGTTGGAACTTCCATAACAACACTCAGGAGATTTACTATGTCTATGCTAGATAAGCGTCTAGGCGGCGCGAGGCGGGTGTGGAGGAACTCGAATCCCCATTGTCAGAGGTAGAAGCTCTGTGCCTTATCCAATTAGGCTACACACCCAATACTTAACCTAGATGTATGAGTTAATTTACATCTGGAGTTATTTATGTTTAAGTTCAAAGGCAGATTACTTTATCTAATCATACCTTTTGTTATTGTCGGCGGGCTTGCCTTCGCCTCTGACTATCAATCTGCTTATGAGGTACAAGAGAAAACTCATGCAGACCTTCACTTAGTTAGGAAGCCTTCTACTCTTAAAGCCTGGCTTAAGGAGAATGAGACCTATGTTGGTTGGGCTATAGCCGCTGGACTACCACTGGCGGGTTGGCTGTTCCATGAGTGGCGTAAGCAGGTCCAGAAACAACAGGAAGCCGGGCGCCAGCAATTCCTAGCATTAGCTACCACCGCTATTACTGATAGCGTCAGTGAGCGATTAGTAGCCAAGCTAGAAATGCTGGAAGAACGTATTGAATGGATTTACAAAGAGATCAGTAACTTTGAGAGCAAGCTACACGTTACGGATAATGAAATCAATCAAATACGATTAGAGCTTACCAGACTTACCACAGATGTGAAAGTCCTTAGAGCCACCCGGCGGGAGTTTCTCCACCGTCTAAATGAACAATTACAGGCGGCGGAGAATCAATTAGCCTCCATCGTTAACAACTATTGTGCCGGTCACTCCTGCCAAGACTATCAACCTAGGCTGAGTAAACCGATTGAAGATCCTTTTGACAACAGTGATAACGACACGCTATTCTAACGCTTGGGCAGAGTGATTCCTTTCGCTGCTGCTACGATACGGGTGCCGGTACGTTCAGTCTGGGCACCCGTAATCATTGGAGCGTCTACTTGGTTGCAATGAGCAGTATCTAGGAATGTCGGCGCTTTTAAGACAACGTCTGTGCTTAAACCTAAAAGGTTAGTGCCGGTATAAGGATTAAGCCGCACTTCCATTTGGAACTTTAAGTTAAAAGAAGCGTTACGGGGTTTAATCCATAGTCGGCGATTACACATGGGTTGAGTAAACATATTAGCCATCTGAGCTTTCTCATCCCACCAGGCAGTGTAGTCTTGCAGCAGTTGATAATCAGCTTTAGAGAACAGCTTGGAAGGAATGGTAACTGTAGCAGTGTTGAAGTTAATGAACTCTTGGAAGCCACGCGGGCTATCAGTCCATTGGCATAACTGACCAGTCTTTTTATTCAAGACGGCGCTGATGCGGAACTTACCTGTCACACTATTACCTTTAGCCTTCATAGAGTGAAGCTGTACCCGCACTAGGTCTAACTCGATGTCTTCAGCATTGATGTTGAAGTAGACATCACCGGACATAGCCTGCATTACCCACTGGTCGGGAATCTGACGATACATGTCGCCTAAGTCATTCTCAATGAGGTACGAGCATAGTTGCGGGGCATTTAGGTCGCGGACGCTGTAGTCAATGCAATTGGTGGTAACCATTAGGTTAATTCCTTTTAGATGAATTTAGATTAGATAGAAATGAATGTGGGGCGTTATCCATTACAGATAACGCCCCACAAGTTACTCAAGGCAGAGCTTAAGCATTAACAAACGGGTTACGACCCGGCGCAGCAGCGGCTACGGGAGTGGTAGGAGTGAAGGAACGGTCTACTACGGGAGCTGGACCAACTTCAGATACAGTGCTAGCAATGGTGATAGCATTAGCCGTTTGACCGCCTTGACGGTGCAACAGGAAAACATTATTCCAAGAGCATTGGGTAATACCGGGGGTCCATAAGGGATCAGAAGGCTTGCGGTTGGGGTTGAGGTTAGGGCGCACCTGAATCTGGAAGGTCAGCAAGAAAGCGCTATTACGAGCAATGAAGGATAAACGATTACCTTTATGCTGCGGGGTATACATCCCCGCATTACCTACTTCTTTCCATACTTTGCAGTATTCCAAGATAGTTTGGTAATCAGCTTCAGTCACTTTGCCAGCCGCAACGTCTTGTTGAGTGATTTGGTAAACGTCGCTGCGGAAGTTCTGTAACCATTTAGAGTTAGCATCTGGCAGAGCACCTTTAACCATGGGCACCATTTGATAGTCATTACCCATCTTGCCGGTGATACGTAACTTAAAACTGGGGTCACCCGCAGCAGTTACATTACCGTCGATGAGTTCGACACGGAAGAAATCAGTGTTGACTGTGGACATATTGTTATAGTTAGTATCTGACACCAGTGAGGCATCTAAGAAGTTACTAACGTAACACTTGCCTTCGGCATTCCCGAAGATCTGTTGGATAAACACATCGGGAATCATGTTATAGGCAGCGCGGATGGCTGGGTCGGCATGATTCGCAACTTGGGTTAAATAGGCTTGAGCTTCAGATAATTGAGTAGACATGATGGAATGTTCCTTGTAAATGAATGAAATGGTTGAAATAGTTTTCAGTCTATCTAGCTTTGTTGTTTAGACCTCTAAGAAGTCTTAACGCAACATCCACTAGATAATACGGGTAGGCGGTACTGCCCCGCCCCTAAGCCTCTAATCAGGAGGAAAGACTTTATAAGTGTCCTTTGAACCTTGTTCTTACTCGCGTTGTGATTAGCTCAAAGCTAACTCATTGATTAGCTGCCAGCGCTTGTTGCGCCGCACAATATCAGACTCGAAGATAGCAGCAGCCCGTTTAACCGGGTCACTGATAACGAAGTTAGGAAGAGTAGGCTCAGCCGATCTAGCTTCTTGATGTTGATCTAGAGTGATTGGTTCCATTTTGTTTACTTTGTTTTGTTGGATGGTGTTGGTTAGCGTGAGACGGTGTTATGCCCCTGTTAACTTGTTGAGGCAGTAGTCTAGGTATTGAGCCCGACATATATTGAGATGCTGGATAATCTCTTCCCGTTCCTCTTCAGAGAGGTTAGGGTCTTCGAGCTTATACTGAAGCTCTTTAAGATACTCTTGCGTGTCCATGTTAGTTAAGTCCTTATATTGAATAGTGTGAGGAGCATTGCTGCCCCTCTTAGTCATTACTGAAATTGAAAGAACTCTAGAGTTCCTTCTAGCTCAGCTTCTAGTGGTAGAAACTGATAAGCACCATCAACACCCGCTAGCATCTGATTGGAATAGACTGGTGTCACACCGTCGGCGGTAGCTAAGGTAATGTGCGGGCGGGCATTACAAGACTCAATACCTTTTAGCTCTACAACTAAGCAAGCAGCTTTATCGTTATAAGCTAATCCTTTGACAAGGATAGGGTAATAAATCTCGCCCTCACTTAATGACCAGGCGCAATGAGGGTTATCCTCAGCGGCTATACCGTAGTCTAGGGTGACATGGTAATGCTTGACTGGGTCATGCCGGCTAATGTCATTCCATGCTTCATAGTGATTAACACTACTACGGATCACTAAAGCATCAACCAGACCTTTATCTACTGCTAGCCACCAGATACCTTTCTTAGCCGGCGGGCAGAAGTCACTCAACGGACGACTCTGCATTTCCATATACTCTTCAAGAGAATATACGGTGCGGGTGATAGTGTGATACTTGCCGACAGTTACTCGTAACTCAGCAGAAGCTTTGACAACCTCCGGCGACTCCTCTAAGAAGAAGACTTCATGATAGGTGTCGTCGCATCCTGCCTCTTCATATTGGTCAATAACAGTTTGGATAGTAGACATAGTAAGTCCTCTTAGATTAGATAGTGTTGACTTTCAGTTTATTGACTTTGTTGCTTAGTTCTCAACGACAAGCATAAAAAAAGAACCAGCTTGCGCCGGCTCTCTTTGTCCTGTTTATCTTTGATTCGTTAGCTTAAAAATAACTTATACTTTAGTTGTCCAGACTTTTAGAAACTGTGGACAGCCCGTTCTTTTTACGTAAAAAGCTGATATGACTATTATAGCACTGCTTTCGATTCACTCTCGTACTTCTGCCATGCATACCCAACATGACAAGCTATTTGAAGAGTCCCAGCTGATAAGGATGAGAGCGCTCTCTTCTCTTAAAGAGGCAGGTCTCTCCTTGCTGTATACTCAAGAGCTTCTCAAAGATGCCACTGAAGATGCGCCCGCCCAAACAGATATGGGTGAGTTTACATCTTTCAATAACTACCTTGACACGGCTGACTTACCGTTTAAGCGGTCGGCTGCTTATAACTACATCAAGCTAGCTAATAACTGGCATGTAGTTGAGGCTTTGGGTATGCAAAGCAAAGACTCTAAGAACATTCATAAATCCTTGCGGCTTTGTCGAACGCTTAAGGTGATTGAGTGGTATAACAAAAAAGTTGAAGCCGGTGTTGACCCAGCTCTGTTGTCATTTGACTTGTATTGGGAAGAGCAAGATAAGCCAGACGGACCTTCTAAAAAAGAACTTCTTTTACAGGTTGACGCGCTGCGCTATCAACTTGAAGAAGCTAAAACTGTCGCCGTCCCTTTAGATGTCTACAATCATGTTCTTAATGGATATCAAGAGAAGGTGGCTGAAGTAGAAGAAAGAGACCGCCGCATACAAAAGCTAGAGTCAGAGCTAGCAGAAGCAAAGCGGTTACTACAGAGGCAGCAACCAGTCTTTGCTTAATAAATTAAACCACTGAATGATTCAGCAGCTACCAATGACGGTGGCTGCTTTTAGTTTTCAGCTAAGTAGCGTTGACTGGGAGTAGAAGCTTGTAATCTACCATTACGAGTAGCCTGGTGAATCACACAGGTGTGCGCCAGGCTCTTCTTCTCCCAATCTTTCTTGTCGTCTCTAGCAACAGCTTTACTGTCACAGACGCCGGCGGAGACTATCTCCCCGCCTACTAACATGATTGTGATGTACATGATTAGGTAAAGGCTACAAGGTAGTGCGCTACACAATCACGGTCTTTAGTCATAAGATTGTAGACTTCTAAGAATCCTTTAGCGACTAATAAGTCGAGGCGGGCGGCTTCTTTAATATTGTCTACCCACAAACAACCGTAGCTTTGTAATGATAGATAATGAATCTCACCACTGCCATTACTGTAATATCTGACAACACCGAAGGAGTTGCTGACTGGTTCAGCATCTAACTCAGCCTCGGCAGCTAAGTCATCATCATCCTCTTTATATGGAACGATACCTTTTTTGTAATAGAAATCATTCAACATATTTTGAAGATGTTTACTAGCTTCACTAATGTCTAAGCTTTGCCCATGCTTCTTAGCTATGTCAATGGCTAAATCAACTAGCTTCACTGAGTCAGCTAGGCTAAGGTCTAAGACAAGTCTTAAGGTTTTGATCATGACAAGACGCGCCGGGTTATGTGCTGTCTCGTTTTCTAGCTGCTCATTCAAACCACTGGCGGCGGCATCAATTAATAAACCACCAAGACGATTCCAGTCAAAGTTGTAGTTGGCAATGTCTGAGCAGATTAAACGGTATAGTTCAGGGTTCATGATTAGTTTCCGTATAGGTTTGGTTGAATCTTTGCCAGAGCATCAAAGAGCCTGTCACATTCTGACTCTGGCAATAACACACTGCTGTTTTGGCTGAAGTTTACAACCACACGGGCGGCGACAACGCCTAAGACGGCGCTATCATTTGCTGGCTTATATTGAACACTGGTTACATCTTCTAGATAGAAGAAACAGCGCCCGCCTTCGAAGGTCGGAGATTCAAATGATGTTTTAGACATGATTAGTTTCCTTGTAGATGAATATAGTGATTAATAAGTAAAGACACAGTCGGGCATGCTCAGTCTCACAACACAGCCGGGGTGCTTCTCTTTAGCTAAAGCCTCGGCGGCTTCTAACCAATCGAATAACCCGCCGCTTTGATAAGCAGAGTTGAAGCCATGATTACAATGCTCGTAGTATTTGATGACACCGACATTACCTGTAACATTACAGGTAATGTCGGTGTAACTCTCAATATATTCGATGGAGAGCTTCTTCATTCTCTGTTCAGTAGTCATAGTGATTAGATGAATAGATTACCGGCGCACAGCTTCTTTCTTATAAGAAGCTTCTAGAATATCTAACAGAGCGTAGCATCCCGCCATTTGATGAGCTAAGTCAATCTTCTCACGATAGGTGCGGGCGCTATCTTTAAGACAACGCAGCTCTTCAATACGTTCCTTAAGAGTTTGATTAGTCATAGTAAGTCTCCTTAGATTAGGTAAAAGGATAAAGAGCATTTAGGGGATCGAACCCTAACTAAGACTACCAAGTCATGCCCTACTGCTATCTAGTTGCAGCAGCCCGTCAGCCTTCGCTGCCATTACTGGCTATTCTAGTTTTGAGTCTAAGGCGGCAGACTAGGAGAGGTGAGGGGATCGAACCCTCGTCAATTGCTTTCGCAATTTAATAATCAAGTAATGCTAGCTACTTAACTTGATAAAGCATTTACGCCACATGCTGACCTCTCAGGGGTGGGAGGATCGAGACCTCCCGCTACTACTAACTGTTTTTCATACCCAGTAGCTTGTCATGGTATTAGCTGACTTGAAGCGTCGGCGGGCTTAATTGTTCCAGACTCTACAGTGCGGTGTCAATGACAAAGACTGTGAGTCATCTTAAATAGATGCAGAGGGCTAATTAAAGCCAAGGTGTTATTTAGAAGTGGTGGGGTCTACGGCGCGAACGCTTATATAAGCATAGTAAGTCTCCTTTTAGACTGTTCAGCTATACAGCTTTTATTTGAAATGGACTTCAGTTATTGGTCCATTCTGTTTACATCCCGTGGGCGGTGAGATATTCATCAACGGCTGCTAACTCAGCCCGCTGCCTTTTCTTTTCAGCTTCAACTTCACGGATGAAAGCATGGTCATTCTCAACGCTATTGCGGAAGATAGTGGCATGATTATGACCAAACTTGTTGGGCGGGCTATTAACCCAGTCAAGGTATTCAGCCACTGCTTGTTCAAGCGTGTCACAGACAATAGCTGAATGGTCACGATAGTCATCAGAGTCATAGTTATGACCTAAAGAAGCGGTCTTTCTAATAACGATAAACATAGTGGTCTCCAGTTTGATTCAGTTTATTATCTTTGTCGTTTAGTTAGACAAAAAAAGAACCAGCAGTTACGCCGGTTCATCTCATTACACTTTCACTGACTTTAAAACTTTTTCATATAGCACAAAAGCTATTATTTAACATATAATAGGAACAGCGTTCGGTATTTCTCAAAAGTGCGAACACTATTTTCTGTTTACGTTCGGTATTTCTCAAAAGTGCGAACGTTAAACTAACTAACCAACGAGGATTATATGCTTATAATAGCACAAGACGATAGCCTGATGACTACTATGGTTGCTGACCACGACACCAAGTTTGACCAATCACAACTGATTCGTATAGAAGCAATTGCCTCTCTTAATGAGGCGGGCAAAGCTCTGCTGCGTATTCAGGAGAAGTTTAAAGAAGCTAAAGCTTCTGGCGACGGTCTTATTGAGACGGACCTTGGACGCTTTCAAAACTTTGATGATTACCTTGTTCGTGGTAGTAGTATCAAGAAAACTAAAGCCTACGACTATATAAAGTTAGCTAAGAACTGGGATGTTGTGCTCGCACTTGGTATGCAAGACACTACTTGTAGCAAGACCTTAGCTAAGTCTATGAGGCTGTGTCGCACGCTTAAGATTATCTCTTGGTATAACCAATGTCTCAAAGAAGGTCGTCCTAAATCAGAGCTTACGCTAGACCAGTATTGGCTTGAAGATGAGGAGCGTCGGCTTAAAGCTGTAGAGGCTCGTCAAAGAGCAGAAGCTGAGCTGGCATTATTGAGAGTTCAAGTAGAAACTACGGATGTAGTTCCATCACACGTTTATGAACAAGTCTCCAAGGCTTATCAAGACAAAGCGGCGGAGCTTGAACAAACTAAGAAAGAGCTGGAGAAAGCTAAGCTAGAACTCGCCGCGCTTAAACCTAAAACTTACAAGTTCACTCCACCAACAGTAACACCAAGTCCATTCGCTACTGTCTAAGTAGAAGATAGAAAGATAAGCCCCGGTCACTCACATAGGGCGCCGGGGCTTATCTATGGTTCAATCAGCGAGCAGAGCTCACTATAAACGATGTCGCGGTCGGCTTCAAAGTCTAACTCTCTATCCATACCAGATTCAGCATGATAGATTTCACGCTCTTCAAGGGCAGCTTCAACACTACTGAACTTGACGAGCCAGGCTTTTGTTTTTGGACTTAGCATGGTGTCTCCTTGCGTTGAGCATATAACTCATAGAGTTGCTTCTCTAAGTTAGAGATGTTTTGAGCAAACTGCCTCGCCCGCTTTAGAAGGAAAGCCTTGCGTGGGTTACTAGAAGATAGCTGTAAAGACTCCTCAATAAGAGCCTTACGGTATTTAACGTGATGAGCAATGCGGTGCTCAAGCTCGTTAATGATTTGTTCATTAACTTCGGCGGGGCTTTTAGAAGGATGTGGGATCATAGTTTGCTATACCGTAAACGGTGTTTTTCATTAGGGATAAAGATGCCTGTGAAGTCCCAACTCATTGCTTCATTGAAGTCGGCGGGCATCTCTTGAATAGATGACCAACGCTGCAAGACTCTAAATAGAGTGCCGAACTCCATACGCTGCTGTAATAACTTACAGACAGCTATGAACTCTTGCTCAGTAGGATTAGAGATAATCCCTTGAGAGTATTTATTGTAAGCATCTTCAGGGCTTGCGCCAGCTAACAACTTATCAGCTAAGACTTTAGATTCATGTAAGCCTAACTCGAACTGACGGCGGCAGACCCTAATTAATTCTATTAAGCCTAGCGTTGGCACTAGCTCAATAAACTCCTGGCGAGTTACGCCGCTTTCTAGAGCTTTAGCAAATAGATGGTTGTACATAGCAATCTCCTTGTTGACTAATAAAGGATAATACCGCTAGGCAGAATCGCACTGCTATTTCAGCCTCTTGTAGGCACTAACGGTTAACTTCAGCTTCCTCACCTCTCTATGGAGTTTACGGTTGCCTACACAGACATTCGAGTCTGTTAGTCTAGCGAGGGCTCCCCCTGCGGTTTACACTATGCGTTTCCCTAAGAAGGATTGCTTCTTGTAGGTATTGAACCTACTCGACATAGTGGAGGGACGCCGGCGCCCCTATAAGTTTATTGAAACGGACAGAGGATAGGAGTGCTTGTTAGCATGTCGTAGCCGGGCACATCTTTCTTATCGGTGTTAGACCAATAGTAGGTTGCGCCCTCTTCGCCTACAGCTATCCGGTGATAGCCGAGGCTACCCATCTGTCTGATGTAATCAGAGTGTAAGTCAGAGAGGGCACGGCGGGCTTCAACAGTTACTGCAATAGCACTGTCTAGGGCTGTGATGTTATCTACGGGCATAGATTACTCCTAATTTTCAATCTGTTGTCTTTGTTGTGAGAAAGAGATAGGAGCGGCGGCGCTCCCATCAATCAATTAAAGGACTACAACGTCCTGGCGGTGATTACCGCGTGCCACTGTGTTGCGGAAAGCTTGGAGGTCAGTGACGGGACCAGGGATAAAGGTTCCGTCTTGTTGACGGACGAGCGGCTGAATGCTGGCAAATTGTCCTGAGAGACCATGAATGGTAGTCAAAACAATAGCCGCCAGCGGAGCCAGACCGGGCAGAGCTACTGTTACAGTGTCGCCACTACCCACAAGAGGAGCCAAGAACTTAGCAACTTTTTGGCATAAGTCGGCGTCCGTGAGGTCTACATGCAAAGCACCTGGAAAAGTGAATCCTAAGTCTGTTAGTGCTTGGTTGTCGTGACCTGAAAGATTGAGTTTAACGATAGCCATGTTGCCCTCCTGGGCTAATTGTTCAGTCTGTTAACTTTGTTGTTTAGATATCTAATACCTGTTGGTGTAGATATGATAGGCACGGCATCCTGCAGCACCGATAATTACACCCTGTAGCAAACTCATTGTTAACAAGATAAGAAAAGACATTTGCGGGCTCCTATGGTTGTAAGTCCTGTTTATTAACTTTGTTAAGTAGAGATCTACGAAAAGCACTTTGTCAATAAAAAATAGTAGGGACTCTAAGGAGAGCCCCCATAAACTATTTATTTAACACCAGCCAGGAATGGATTCCCGGCAGCAACTGCACCAGTAGGAGTTTGGCTAGGAGCCACAGATTCTACTGAGATAGAAACGCTACTTAATAAACCATCTAGCTCAGCAGCTTCATTAAGGTCACCCTTAACTTCATTCGGGCAAGCTATCGCAGCTTCTTCAATCCCTTGGAAAGAGATGGCATTAATATCCAAATCAACCAAGGAATAATATTTATTCGGAGCTGCCTTGGCACCCTCTGCTTTAGCCGGAGCGTTTAAGACACTGAAATCAATCTTCAGCCCCAAGGCTTTGCCAGGAGTGACATACGCCCAGCGTTTCTTGGGACTGAAGGTTTTCCCTTTATTCTCAGGATTAGCAGTAAACTCCGCACGTCCTTTAGCTTCACGGGAAGCATAGAACTTAATAGAGTCAAGCTGCTCTTTATTGAGATCTCCGATAGCCCACTCCATGTTCTGCTTAGCGCAGACAAACTGGTATTGGGACTGGTTTAGGGCGTCACGTTGAGTTTTGTCTAGGATTTGCCCGTCGTGGGTTTGGCACCACTCTAAGGAGAACTTGATGCTGACTTTAAACTCAGTTACTTTTTGGCTATAAATCCGCAGGCGGAAGATACTATTCTCCCCCAGCAATTTACTGCTGAGAGAGATTTTCCCATTCTTCTGCTGAGCGTTGTATAAAGCGATAGGGAAGTTAGGAGCGTCAAAGGTAAAAGTAGACATAGTAAATAGTCCCGTTTGGAACTAAACAATTTTCATTCCATTTCCTTTGTCCTTAACCCAGAGACGTTGGGACCCGTCGAGTTATTAATAATCAATTAGTTATAAGTAGGTAATAAGGCTAGTGCTAGACTAGCCAAGATATTATTTGAGGTCGTAGGTGAAGTTCAGGGCTTCTTTATTGGTGACGTAGGATTTGAGCAGAGTATTGTAAGGAGTTAAAGGTTTTTTAGTCTCATACTCTATAGACCCAACATTGGTTTCAAAGTAGCAATTCTCACTGGTGGTCAAGCGGCTTAATGCTACGTACAAGGCGTTGTCTATACCAATTGGTGTGACCGTGTTGTTTTTATTCTCACTGTAGATATGAAATACAACGGGTTTGTCAAACGTCATACCCTGCGCTTTGTTGATTGTTAGAGCATAAGCAGGCGCCAATGGTAATTGTGTGAAGGTACCGCGCCCTTGAGGATCTTCCATGTCAATGGGGCGGATATCTTTAGAGACTCCGTTATCAAACTTAACTCGGACGTAGTTATCACCTAAGTGAATAGCAGTGCCGGTCTGACCGTTGTTAACCTCAATATCACCATTACGATCTTTAAGGTTAGTCTCTCGTAGCATGACCCGCATACCTTTACAGATAACCATCTTGAAGCTGATGGGCTCAAAGTTAGATATCCAGTAGCCTTCAGACTTATCTTTCTCTTTAATCTTTGTGACCACTGTGCCAGTGTATTCTTTTGCATGGGCACCGGCTTTAATTAGTTTGCGGGCAGCAGCGTCATTAAACCGTTTGACTGTTTTATTAGTTAAAGTCAACACTAAAGCGTCTGCCGGCGCAGGATTACTTTCTGAGTATGCCCAACGTTCTTTAACAATCTCTGGTAAGTCGTCTTGAACTTGGTGCATACGAATAGCATCCAGCGCATCAGCCCAGACTTTATCTCCCTTAGCCCGCATATTGTTCTTTAGGTTAAACCCACAGAAGTTAAGAGCAGGGTCGTTGTAGATACTCTTCTTGATGGTTACACTACCGTCGGCGGCAGTAACTTTTACATCTTTGAAGAATTGATGACCATTGACCGGCTCAAACTGCATAGGATCACCTACTAGTAACCAATGGTGTGGAACCATTAGCTTACATAACGCTTCCTCTACAGCACTGAGTAGTAAGGAGTCCATCATGGATACTTCGTCTACGATGATCAGCAGCGGGCGCTTATGTTTATTCATCTGAGCTTTGATGCCGGGCAAGCGTTTCATTAGCTGCTTACTCCGCATACACTTACTGACAATCTCTAACCACTGCTCTTCAGTGCGGTTTAGATAGTTGTCATCTTCAAAGCCTTTACCTAAGCCGAACATACCGTTGAAGGTATTATCACCGCTGATGTTAACCACAGAGGTGCCGGTGCTGCCTACGTCAATGTGGGGATAGTCTAGGATGTTATAGGCTTTACGGATGACTTCTACGGTGTATGACTTACCCGCGCCACCTTTACCAGTCAACGTAGCATTACGATGTTCCGTAGCTACAGTTTGTACAACTACTAACTGCTCTTCATTGAGAGTAGTCATTAGCTTCTGCACCTTAGTGACTTGGTTAGTTGATAACTCAGCCGGCGCATCGTTGTTAGTTTCTTCAGCTACACGCGCTGGCGCTTGAACTGTTTCCAATGTTTGTTCCTCCTGTTTAATTTGATTAGCTTCGGACTTTACCACGCTACCCTCACGATTAGGAGCAGTAGTGGGCTCGGCGGGTTTTACTTCTTCTTTAGAAGGGTTATCCAACTTAGCTTTAATGCTAGCTAGTGTTTCAGAGTCACCTAAGTTAACTACTGGGACTCCATAACGCTTAGCTAACTTAATAGCAGTGGCAGTGCCGCCTACTTCAGCACCGTCTTTAGTCCAACAATATAAGACTTCAGAAGGAGTGTTTAGGTCATTCCCTAACACTTGGTAAACGTTACGAGTGTGAGCCTTCAAAGCAAACCCATTCAGACGGCTAAAGTGACTAGGGTCTAGAGTCTCTTTTAGAATCTGTTGCGCTTGAGCGTAGTTAGGCAACTTAGTAGCGTCCATATAGGCTACACCGTTAGGGTCACAACCATGACTACTATCAGTGCGACCTTTAAAGTTATTGAAAGGTAGATAGATATCGAGCTTACCGCCGGTGTCTAAGCACCCTTGTTCAAAAGCTTGGTCAGCACCTTCAGCGCCACCGCTGCGTAAGGTATAGCTAGCCTTACTTAATTTACCAGCCATACCTTTCATAACTTCGATTACTTCGGTGGGGGTATTACGAGAACCCACACCAGTGTAGTAACGCGGCGCTTCTATTACATTTTGTTTAACTTCTACCATTTCGGGAACAACCTCTTTAGCAATATCGTCCAGTTTATTAACTTTGTTATATTGCTCACTGTTAACCATCTGTAACAGCTGATTGATGGTTGTCTCACCGTAAGTAGGTTGAAGCTGCTGTAAGATGTTGAGTGCTTCAGTAGACAGAGCTAAGAACTCTTCAACAGAAGGCGTGGGGCTTAGACTACTCATAGCAACCGCAGGCTCATCTTCATCTTCTTCATAATCAAAGCAGCCCCAGTCGTCATCAGATTCTTCTTCATTAGAGTCGGGCTCCCAATCATCTTCTGAATCTTTTTGAGCTACATCATCGATAGCCCCGGTGGGCTCTGCAGACTCTTTAGTAGAATCTGCAGTAATAGTTTCTTGAACTGGCTCAGACACCGGTAAGAACTTAGTGATACCTAAGTTAACTCGTAAGCATAGAGTCAGATAGTTCCAGATACAGACTGAGTGATCGGCTAAGGCGGATAAGCCGGTGCCGATACCATCTTCAGGGAAGTAGATATCTTTTCCAGCGTCTAACTCAGCTTTTAAGAACCCAATCTTGTTAACGAACTCATCTTTAGCTAAGGCATAGTCAGCATCAGTTAAGAAAGCGTCGGCAGACATGCTGGGTTTGTGCTTAGTAGCAATACCAACAGCATTGGGTTCGCCGCGCATTTCTTTAGCTTGACCGCCCATACCACGACGCTCAAAGTTATCTCCGAATACAAACAGAGCATTAGGGTTATCTTTTAGCATCTGACGAGTAATGCGTTTAACGAGGTGAAGTTCACCTCGTTTAACCTCTTGTGTCATAACCTCCTCGGTTTCAATAGTTTCTACTTCAGCGCCGCCGCCATCATCATCACCGTCATTGTCGTCGCTGGGCTTAACATAGTTACCGTTGTCATCATCGTCGATAAAGTCATCAGGGTTGATGTCTTGTGACGTAACACCGTTACCGGTGTCGGGCGCGGGCTCATCATCTACTTCATCAGAGCAAGCATTGATGAATGACATGCAATCATCTAGCTTCCATTTGATAGCAGTAATCTCAGCCGGCGTAGACTTGATGATACTACCAACAGTAGCGTTAATGTCGCTTAGGGCATAGAGATAGACGTTATCGTCAGCTATGTTACCTAGCACCATATCCATAAAGGTAAAAGCGGTGGCGGCACAGTTTTGATAAGCCAAAGCTTTCTTCTTACCTTTCTTGTTGTAGCTACCATCAGGACGACCGACGCCTTTAAAGCCGTTAAACTTACCACGACCTAATTCAAAGATGAATGTCGCAATAGCAATCCAGCTTGTCAGGTTAAACCAGTCATTACCTAGAGCATTCCCAGCGGCATCAGTCCAGCCTGTGTAGTCTACAAAGGTGTAGTCTTTCTTGATGCTGTAGTAGATAGAAGTCATCTCGATGATGGCGGCGACTTCTTTGTAGTAAGCAACTTTAAGACCTAAAGAGTCCATTACTGTATGCACAGCGTCAAGGTTGCTCTTAACAATAGCGTTATGCTCATCGTCGCCCGGCTTCTCAATAGACTCAAACCGTTTGCCTTCTACTATGTCGTCTAAGAGCATAGTGCGGTATTTATTAGGACCTTTATCAGGACCGCCGAGCATGATCTCGTACATCTGACAAACGACCATGATTAAGTTCTTAGCATCTGGGCGCACCAAGACTTGCATGACTTTATCTAGGGATTTAACACTAGACTTATTAGCCAAGAAAGAACTTAGGTTAGTCATGATCATACCGATCATATAAACGGCATAGGCTATACCTACAGCACCGTGCTGGATTAAGATAGCGTCGGCGTTATTAGAAGCGTGGTCTTTGACGCTGATGATTGTGCCTTTTGTCTCATGAGTAATGGCATTAACAATACCAGAACCCATAGTTTTCATGGCAGCATCATAAGTTTTGATACCGTAATGGTCGCCAAAGTAAGAATCATTATCCTCGTGGAAAAGATCTAAAGTAGATGCACCGTTCAATAGATTACACCCATCATCCCAAGTGTTAGGTTTAACGCCGGGAGTAGAGATGAGAGTGAAGAACATGGTGTCACCGTCCCAGTCCCCGTTATCAAAGGCTGTGGGTAAGAAGACATCAGTAGCAATCTGCACATTGCTCAAGTAATACCAAGCTTCGACCGGCGCTTCACCTGTGCGGTAAATGAGCTGTTTAACGGTTTCATTACCATCACGGTCTACAAATCGTACATTACGACGTAGAACTGCTTTAGCAATATAACCGTTAGCAATAGGCGCACGAGCAGCATGACCTACAGCTTCGTTCAAGAAAGCTTCCATGTTGAAGCCAACTCGACGAGCTTGCTGATAAGCAGAGTAAGGAGCGTCGTCACATAAGAGGTGAACTTCACCAGGACGCACATCACCACAGGCTATACGCTTAGCAGTAACGTTCTTCTTACCAGAGGGTAGTTTGATGAAGTCTTTACTCATTAACAATGAGCGCATGACACTGTAACACTGCTTAGCATTAACAGCCGGGGTGGGTTGACCGTGTAACAACGGTTTCAAGATCTCTTTATAGAACTTAGAAACAAAGTCTAAGTTGCTCTCGTTACGGCTAGATAGTTTAGTAAACGAGTAGAGTGCGGGCATCCATAAGCAGAACGTGTCACTACCAGCGGGGGCGGCAGTGGGTTCCCAATCTTCATCAGGACACTCATCAGCATCGTAGCCCCAATCTTCTTCAGCCTGACCATCATTCTTCACAATGTTCTTGGGCATGATGAAGTTAAAGCCCTTGAGCGCGTGGCATACCTGTTTGAAGTTAGTGTTTACAGGATTAGCCATGTCTTCGATAGTGATGCCAGCGGCTAATAGAGCATTCCAGATATCAACACCATCTTGATGTACAGCGAAGGCTAAGGTGCCACCATACTGTTTAATGTGAACATCTTTTAGACCGCCATAAACAGCAGCGCCAGCATCTGCATAAGCAATAGCAGCAAAGCGCAACATATTCTCACGACCGCCGGCTAACATCTCTTTCTGAACTGCTAGAGCTAATTCAGGATCAGCAATGGCTTGGTCAATACCGACAATCTCCGGCAGGCGAATGTTTGAGGTAGAGACTGATTCTTGTACAGTGCTGGACTCATACAGTTCGACGTTGACCAACGGAGCGGCAGCGTCACCAACGATAACATAAGTGCGCTGTAAGTAACGGCTTGGTAAACCATTAGCATCTACAACAAACACTAAGATGTTAGTCTTGTTAGTGATTTCACCGGCTTCACGGTAGCAGACTACTTTACTGCCAGCGGGGATTAATAAGCCTTTGAGTTCTGGGAATTTATTCCAGAGTTTATGCTCACGTACCCAGCCCTTGCCGGCTTCTACTTTATTGGTATAGAGGTTATAGACAATACGAGCTTGGGTTTCAGCACGTTGCCAGTCAAACCAGATACCTTCAGCGTGTACAAAGTTGGCCTCAAAGTAATCTAATAGGTCTTGGTATAAACCACAGACTACAGCTACTTCATCAATCACTAGCACCGGATCGGCGGGATTCGTGCTGCTGTCCATAGCAGAGTTAATGGCAACAATCATGTCATGCATAGCTACCATCTTGGGAGCTAAGTTGCCGGCTTTATAGGCAGCATTAACAGAGTTACCAATCAACATCAACATGCAGTAGAGCACGTCTAGTTTGAGCGCGTCTTGGGTGCAGACCATATCAAACTCAATACCTTCAAGGCTAGGATTGAATTTGTTACGCACCAACAAAGGATTACACCGTACAACCTGGCATTTGTTGAAGGAGCGTAATTTAGGATTACCTTCTTTCCAAGTGATTTGATATTCAACGACTAGGTTGACATCATCACGAGTTAGAGACTGTTCAATTTTATAGCGAATCCACTGCAACTCACCTTCATAGTCACGCTCGTGGTAGACCATGTTAGCGTCAATGGCATTAGCATCTTCAGTCTTAATACTGAATAGTAATGGCTTGTTACCTTCAACTTTGACAGTACCGTTAGGGACAACGTAGGCAATGTAACCATCTTTACGGTCTTCGACTGTCCAACTAGCATTGCGGATGTCAGCGCAGCTAGAGACGACAAACTCAAATGGATGCTTAGTCAACTCATCGACTTTAAAGCTTTTGACTTTATAGTTGGTTTCAGTCTTATCAACGTAGGCTTCAATGAGCTTGAGGGCATTAACGAGATAGTTCTGACCTGGAGGAGCTACTAGGGATGGAGCTAACATTAAGTTAACTGCGGTGCCGACGGTGCGTAAGAATTGATTACGAACCACATAACCAGCAGCAGCGGGCACAACCGGACGGGCAGCTTTAGCCATCCACAGACTTAATCGTTTCAAGCCTTTAGTAGCCTTCAGGGTTAGGATAACAACCGTTGCTACTTCTTTAGCATTGAACTTATCACCTAACACTTCCTGGGCGTGCTTGAACAAGTTAGGACAGTGAATCTGCAATAAGCCGATGTTCACAGCACCAAAGGGTAAGTAACAAGCCTTGGTGAAGTGAGACTCTAGATAGTATTTGCCAATGATGGTTTCCATCAAAGACGTATTCATATCATTGAGGGACTTCTCTTCAGTCTTGTTCGGTTGAGTCGCTGTGGGTGCTGCTACAACATTCATCATCTCAAACTCATGGTGAATAGCAGCTAAGTCTTTAGCGCCGGCGGCTAACGGAGCAATTTTACCGTCTTGTAAAAACGGAGTCTTATAAGCAATGGTGGGCTTATAGGTGTGAGCCATTAACATCCCACGGGCACCGTTCTCGTCTTCCCATTTATCAGAAGAGATTTCAATGCTGGGCATTTTAGACATAAAGCTCAAGCAGTTAGCCAAGAAGTTACTGGGTAGAGCTTGGTCAAAGTATGCACCCATGAGCGGCATCATACCGTTGACAAAGAAGTGCATGAAGTTACTGAATGAATCAGCAACAAAGCAGTTGAGCTTTGCAGCATCTTTGTCTAAGTAAGCCATCTCAATGGTGTGGTGGAATATACGACCACGGGTAACATCAATGACAATACGCTCAGCAGTGAAACGGAACGCGGGCACCCCACCCATCCATAACTCATGCTCACCGTTGCTAGTGTCTTTGAGGTAGATATACTCATCGATTGAGTAAGTCTCATTCTTCTCAGTGCCAGCCACTTGAACTAAACCACCGCTGGCATAGTAAAGAGTGTCGAGCAGCATTTGTAAATGCTTAATTTCCCAGTGGTAACCTTTACATTTAACGCGACCACCATTCATCACTTTAGTCATCTTGCCAGCGACTGCAGCGACAGCTAGAGCACCTTTAGCATAGGCTTTCTCAAAGTCTGCGGCATTGAGCTTCGGTTGAAACTCTAGATGACCATTGTTAAAGACGAAGTCAATAACATCAAAGTTGTCGTTGATGGGGTCACCTTGTAGCGCGTCTTGTTTAGCCTTGTCATAGGCGACCACCTCATTAGCTACTTCTTTGATTAAGAGTAAGTCTTTAACCTTAGAGGCAACACTGTTAGTATTGGCTTTAACTGTACGTTCTTTTACTACAGTCTCAACTTCAACTACTGGTGTCGGTGCCGGCTCTTCAGCGATTACAGTTTCAGCAATAGCTGGCTTGTTACTCACAACTATATCTCCCAGGTTGGATAAACAATAACGTTCAAACTCAGACCAAGGATTGGCGGGGTTTGGTAACTTAGCTGTGTATTCAGCAAGCTTCTGCCAGTTAACCTGGACATAGCGGGCTTTGTGATGTTCAGCAAACTTCGGCCACATACCGCTATTGAATGCGTTGTAGTGGTTTTGATCAGGAGTGGGTTTAAAGAAGTTCATAGCTACGGGCACCGGCATATAAACCACAGCCATCTTGTTTACGTAGATACGAACCTGACCTTCGTTGTCTACTTTCTCATAGCCTTCCATGTCATACATAGAGTTAGGAGCTTTCCATAACTCGATGTCATCATGACCGTCTGGAGTGCTAGCAACTTCAGCAATCACTAGAGCAATATGAATGCCAGTGTCGTCACCTTTATAGAAGAAGCCTTCACCGCCTGCTACACAATCATTGAGAGATTTGTTGACAGTGATGTCAAAGTTTGGATTACTGGCTTTGAACTTATCAACGTCTAGGTTACGACGACCGGCATCACCTTTAAACATCATGTCACGCATATATTTACGCACATTAGTGATGTTAGAGCCGGGGGTGCCTGTCCAACCCCAAACCTCACGACCCGGTAAGTTAAAGACTACATGCACGTCACGGTTACCTACGGGAATCATCTCGCCGGCTTCATTCTTAGCAAAGAGATTGTGCGGCATATAAGCAGCGTTACCCCAGGTACTTAACGAAGCAATCTCACCGTACTGCGGGTCTTTCTTGTAGAAGCTACCCAATACCCGAACGGCTGGGGCGACTACTTGACCAAACTCAGCAGCAATATCTTCTTTACTAAAAGCGGCGACATACCCAAACCCACGGCTGCGGGACTTACCCACAGTAGCCTCTGGCTTAGCATAGGACTCAATCTTCTTGCTGAATGGATTGATGTCATCTACTGGATACCAGTTACTGACAACATCTACACCGCTAGCATTGATGAAGGAATAGCAGGCAATTAGCTTGCCCGTGGTTGACTTGGTTTTGTCCATCTGTGCAAAGCATGCAGCGGTGCCGCCAGCTTGAACAGCGATATTAACCATTTGGAATAGTGCAGAATGGTCTGCTGACACAGTAACCTCCTGGGGTTGAGTTCCCCCATTGTTAACTTTGTTTTGTTGAGTCTGTGGAGCAACATAAGCTGCCGCCCCGACAGATTTGAACTCTTGACAGGTTTTAACCACTGCCTGTTTCCCAACAGTCAGAGATGGTTTATAGCCTAGAAGGTTGTAGATAGCCTCTAGGGTAAATGCTGCACGATTAGCAGCACGGAGAATAGTCCGCTTAGCCCACACTTGAGCACGGCGATTGTGCTCAAGTGCCATAGCAGTATCCCAGTCGTAAGCTTGTTTTTTGACAATACCTTCGCTGTCACTCCACGCCAAAATAGAGAAGTAATCTTTTATAAGCTTCGGCGGATTACATTGGCGATTTCCACGTACGCCTACACCTGGGTGTCGTGTGACAGTTCGTGCAGAGTGGTTACGCCCGTATCCTTTAACACGACGACCATACGATTTTTTACTTGTGCCGTGGTTGTGATTAGAAGTTGCTTTGAAAGCCATGATAATTACCTCAAAAATGTAGACATAGTAAACAACGCCATGAACATTTATTTAACGTCGGTGTGGCTCCCGACAGAACTAGTGGTTGTTGCAAAGAAGCCTATAGACTTCGAGTCAACACTCACTAAAGCTCGAAATACCGCTGCTGGGCAGACCGGTCTGGTGCGACCAAGTCTGCTAGCTTCCACGCCCACACTGGATTCGCCACAATCCATGTGTAGGCTGTATACATGTGGTCACTGACACTGCTGCCAGTGACCTGCTGAACTGCCTTACATGCAGCCGAGGCGACTGCATGAAGACAGAACAAAACGATGAGTCCGTAGACCCATATAGTTAACAGAGAAAAGATGTCCATAAAGCCTCCCAGCTTATATTGTTGAGGACGTAAAAATAGCCGCCTCAAAAGAGACGGCTAAATAGCTTATAAGGTTAAGGAGTTAGAACTCTTCCATCCAGGCAGTTAACCCAATGGCTTGAGCAAAGCCCATATAGTTGCGTGTGACGGTTAAAGCTCCGTCTTTGACCTCATACGGGAGGTCTACTGCGCGAGCCATGCCTATTTCTTTGATGTTATCTAAGACTGTTAGGTTGTCTAGATCAAAGTCAGGATCACGATCTCCTATATAGACTTCACGGCGCAGTATAGTCTGCCCGTTAAAGCTGACTAAAGCGCGGTGCTTGAACATCCCTATTTGGGTGTGCCCATAAAATTCGAGCACGTTATCATCATAGACTTCGTAGATCTCTTTGCTGAACATGTTACCGGCATCGCACGCCCGCACCGTGTTAGAAATTAGGACTTCTAAGTCTTTTGCCCATAATGGAATGGGCGCTAAGAAATCACCTTCATCATGGTTTACTTCACGACGTATAACTCCTTCTTCATCCTTTTTGATTTTAAAGAAGGGGTACTCATCATTCTTAGAGAAGTAGACTACTTTGTTAGTTACGCTCACCTTTAACCCATCACTTTCAACATAGGCTTTGCGGTGGGTAAATGGTTGATCAGGATTTCCCCACATCCACTGCCAAGACTTGATGGCTGCGCGGCTAATCTTACGGGCAGTCGGCAGCTCAACTTTTAGCTTAGTCAAACCTTTTTGTGGGTTATACATTACCTCTTTTATAGAGTGGTGATATACGCCAGAAGCTTTCTCACGGGCTTTATATGCCCGCACTGTTAAAGGAGTGCTTGTGCTCACATCAATAAAGAAGTCATAGAGCCCACCGTGACCGCCAGACAAAGTGTCTTGATAACCGGAAGACCAAGACGGCACCCATAGTAGCCGCTCATAACGACCACCATATTCAGACTGGAAGTCTGCGCTGCCACCATTGTCACGTTGCCATAATGGCGCCATTAACAGCGGTGTAGTGGGATAACCACGCTCTTTACTGTAGGTATCCCACCAGTGGTTTAACTGGCTAATATTATCCAGTAGTAGATTGTATTGACCATAAGGACGGTCAATATACAAGCCAGCTACTTCTTTATTGTCTTTGTCGTAGCAAACTCGTAGCTTAGCGCGGGCTTTGAATCCTTCTTGCAGCCGTTCCAATTTGGTTAAGGTCGGAGCAACTGGAGTCTCAACTTTTTCAACTACAGTTTCTGCAACCGGTTCGGGAGCCGGCGCTTCAACTACTGGTTGAGCCACAACCGGAGCCGGAGCAACAGTAGCAGCAGAGTTTTTAGCAGAGCGTTTGAAGTTAAACCAAGACATAGTAATCACCAAAGTAAATCATCCGTTAGTTCTGATAAGCCCGGTCAAGCTTAAGGATTGTTGCCCTCATAAATAATGCCCCCGACGGCGGAGGCATTAAGAGTTAGTTATTAGTCAAAGACTTCCCAACCACTAGTGGCTAAGGAAGGACGTGCCGGCGCTGGAGCCGGAGTAGATTCTGGGACACGGTTATCACCGTCACAGTCGCCATTATCTTCAAACAAAAAGCTAAAGGCACCATTGAAGTCAGCTTCAGACTTTGGCTTCTCTGGCTGGCGGCACTCCCACCATTCACTTATAACGTCGGCGTCATAAGCAAACTCTGGGTACTTAACCTCCCACTCATCTACCGACATGTTGGCTAATTCTAGCCATGCGTTGACTAGCTTGAGATTCCGTAAGATACCTGCTGCGTTTACCGGGGACAAGAAGGCACGGATTTCTACCGTATTCTTATTGCTCTCATTGAGAGCCACGTACCGGTTACCACACCATGCGTGGTAATTGCAATAACGGTTTGGGTAACGCTCACACAGCCAGGAGATATATGGAGTAAATTCACCACTGAATAAGCCTCGCAGTAGCTCTAACTGCCCGTCACTTAATCCCTTGCGAGATAAGTGAATGTGCATACCCACGCCTGACAGCGGTGTCAGAGTGTCATTAGCTGACAGTAGCTTATCGAAGCTATCACTGAGGGCAGTGATTTTCTCAACCATGTCGGAGTAGGTATAGGGGAGAGTGACATACTCTCCATCTACTGATGAGTCCTCTTTGAATATTCCCATACTCAATAGTGGATATAAGTCCATTAAAGAGTGAGAGGTGTGATTAAACTCCAGCTCAATACCGAATAATAAGCCAGTGGCGGTTTTAACCTCCTTTACTTTCTTGCTAGAAGCTAGCGTCATAACATCCTTAGAGTAGTTCCAAGTCTTTACTTGTAGCCGAGCTATATCACCTACAGCACTGGGCTCACCGCAACATAACCCCCAAGTATATTTCGACACGTTCAACAGCTCATACAAGCTTTCAATCGTGTCATCTAACTCTGGGTTTATGTCGATATTTGCTCGCAGCGCCTCAAAGTTGTCAGCTGATATCTCTATATGTAGAGATTCCATATCGGTATATTGACCGATAACAATGGTAGACGCAGAAGCAAACTGAGAAGAAATAGAAATAGTCATAGTAAACCTCAGCAACAGGACATAAAGGAGTACACTGTTGCGAGCATTAAAAAGCCGCCCAAGATGGACGGCAAGTTAAGAGTTATTTAATGACCACCTTGAACGGCTTCCCGTTCTTTGATAATCCGACTAAACATCGTCCTACGTCTGGGACGTAGAACTCCAAGCTTGACAGCTTACGCGGTGGCGTCTTTATAGCTTCACAGTAGCGAGGGTCGCCTGCATACTTGAAGTCATAGTTGTCTACGCCGGTAGTCCCTAAGCAACTGAAGTCACCTAGAGCATTACCATAAGGTGTGCCATAGGTTGACACTATCCCTTTGTGCCCCATAGGGCTTGGATAAGCTTCCGGGTTGCTACAGATGCTACCCAGAAACTCATCGTTAATCACCACGGTTTCTCCTGATCCACCTAGGTAGTGGAAGAAGAGGGATACGGTGTAAACGATAGCTGTGAACGTATTCATAATAATCTCCAAAGGGGTTGAAAGAACATTGTTGCCCCTATTAAAAAGCCGCCCAATTAAGAGCGGCTAGATATAGCTATAAGCGATAGGAGTTGCACCTAGTCTTAATATCCGTCATGAACTTATAGCTTTAGACTGATTAGTGCTGCTGCCAAGGACGGTATTGCCCTTTTACTTTAGAGTTTTTACCAGCACGGCGGTTATACCCGCCAATGCGAATATCTTCACCACGCTCAACTAGACGCAAGTAGCCTACTGGGGCATCTTCAGACATCTCGGTATCTACTAGCTCAGCTTGCTCAAAGGAGAGCATAATAGAGGTGTACTCTGCTTCCATAGCTTCTTCCCATGCGGTGGTAGCAAAGCGGGCGGTAGCAGTGTTGTAGTTAGACATAGTAAACAACCGGCTGTGAATGAATCAGCGTATCGCTGTTGCCGGCGTAAAATAAGACCCAGATAAACTGAGTCCTATTAATTAACAAGCGGCGGGAGTCGCACCCACTCTTACATAGCCGTCATGCACTTGTTAATTAGATTTAGTTACCAAATAACCCGCCGTCATCAAACGGGTTCCAGTCATTGTCTTCGGGGGCGGCGGTGTTAATCCACTCGCCCCACTCAATGGTCTCCTCGTACTCTGCCTCAGTAGCAGACAGAACACGGAGGGTGAGAGTTTTCCACCCTTCACGCTCCAAAGTCCCGTCCACTTCTTTCTCCCGCACTACGCGGCTCAAGGTCCCCATCCCTGAGTCGTAGTGATCCTTGCGGAGAGAAAGACCCTCTTTAGCTGCAAGACGCAGCAAGATGTCTTTCTTGATCAAGACGGTGCGTCCGCCTTGTTCAATAGTTTCCGAAGCTTTGGCGGTGTAGTTGATGATAGACATAATAATCTCAGGCTGTTAACGGGTGCCCACCCGTATAAGTTAAAGGCTGTTGAGCCCATTAAAAAATGGCTAGCCACTGAACGAATCAGCAACTAGCCACTTAATTAGAAATACAATTCAGCGTCTGAGACGTAGTCGTCTCCTTGACAAGACGCTTTGACGATGGCGTCAAGCTGCTCTTGCCAGGACACTTTTGGTGCATCTTCATATTGATGCACCAAAACAACGATTGCCCTGTCAACCTCAAAGCGGGCTAGAGCTGCTTTAACACGCTCTAATTTACCCACTTTGTTATTGACCTCGACTGGGTTTATTGTCCAGTCAATCGCTACCACCCAGCCGGCGCGGTTGACTAATATATCGGTGTGCAGGACTTTATCCCACACTTCCGATATATCCCACTCATCCTGCTCCGAGGGGAGCCAAGGACGAGCGCAGGACAGATCCTTACGAGCATGGCGCTCACAGGCAGCAACCAGCTCAGAAAGATCATCAGGGAAGGCTTGGTGTTTAACCTTACCAGCCTTCCCTAGCTTGATAAGATTATTTAAAGTCTCTTCGACCATACGGCCCTCAAAGTACATGACTAGTAATCTCCTGACTTTAACGGGCTAGAAGTACCGTTGTTGAAGTCAGAAAGAAAAGCCCTGGCTATCTACATCTAGTAGATAGCCAGGGCTATTAGCTTACTTGCGAGCTGCCTCCTTCAGCTCTTGGTAACGCCAGTGGGTGCTGGCGAGTTTTGTATAGGCTTTGGCTTGCGCCTTAACGCAAACCAAAGAATTAACTAACGAAGCGTAACTTTGTAATGTAGACATAGGAAATCCTGCCGGGCTTACCGGCTGTTAGGTACGTAAAATTACCTCCCAAAGGAGTAGAATTTGAATCAGTCATAAAAACCTCATTAAATAGATATGGTTGGTATACGCCGCCGCGCCCTCATCTATGGCATGGGTAAATACCCAAATGCCCATAGATCAAGACACGAATCATTCGCCGCCTCTGTAGAAGAGCTAGTCACAGGCGAATACAAATCTGACTATGGACCCACTATTAGGTCACACCTAGTCTCATGGTCATTAGCTGGTCCCGGCGGCACTATCTCTGTCACTCGTACTGAACGGTTCAAAGAGATAACAATCCTATACCCAGATGGCACACTGCCCCGCCCTGGCACATGGGAATACACCGCCGCCCTTAAACATGCCGAACCTATTGTCTATGGTGAGCTAGGTAAGTTCGCCATAAGAGTAATAGAGCAAGAGGGTTACTTTGATGATGACCCTGCTGACATACAACTACTTATTAACCAAGTCAAAGCAGAACTATCTTTGTGTGCTACAGATAGATTGCTAGATATGCTAAGGAAGTTAAAGAGTAAGTTGTAGTTGTTAGACCTATAAAAATAAGCCACCCAAGGAGGGCAGCTTATTTATGTGTTATGGTAGGTCCTCGGCGCACATATATCCTCGCCACGGAGCGTTTGTATATGTACATAGATAATTAAAGGTTTCCCCTTTGTGGGTTGCTAGTCCCACTCCGTAGTCACTTGACACTAAACGCAGTTGCGAGTAGTGGTAGCTATTATCTTCTACCTCTTCTTCTTCATTCTCTTCTGGTATTAGGTCCCATTGAGAGATTTCAAACTCCCATTCAGTCCTGAAGCGATGTTTGTCATTGAATCGGACTAAGTCTTCCTCACAAACATAGACACCATCAGTGTCAATTTTGATCTTGACACCTAATGTCTTAGCTGCAGCTCGACCTGCGGCTAAAACAGAGGACGGTATAGACGGGGGTAATTCTAGCCGAGCAGCCCCGTTTTGTCCAGAGCCCTGAACTGGGTTGAAGTCCCACTCATCCCAGCATTTACACACCAGGATTTTGTATTCTTCCTCCCCATTCCAAGCGGTTTCCCCCACCACCTCGAAGAGGAAACCGCCAACAACTCCTTTGGTGGGGTGAGTTAACCATTCCCCATCGTGAGGGCAAGCAACCCACCCTTTGCGGGTGTCGGGGTCGTAGCACCCCCATTTGAGGGCGTCTAAGACTTGTGTCTTAGTCTCTTGTATCTCCTCATCCGTCAAGCACATCGGGGTTTGAGTACCTCCTACGTAATGACAAACAAAGTCTACCGCCCGGTGGTTGATACCGGGTACAAAGCTGGCGGCAGCTTTGATAGATTTAATTAAGGCAGAAATCATAATAGACATAGTATCTCCTACTCAACAAGGTATAAAAGCAACCATTGTTGAGGACATTAAAAGACCCGCTACATAGCGGATTTATACGTTTTGCCAGGCTTATCGTAAGGCGCACACTACTATATACTGTACTTAAAATCCCGGCATATTTTTCCCTATAGCGACATAGTACATTGTATAGTAAATCAACTTCTCTCTACGATTCACTACCAGAAAAATCCCCGGTATATTTTCGGCTATATGCGACTTCTGTGTAGCAAGGTGTTCGCCTGGCTTTCTACACAATTTTGTCAAACGCATACGGTATAAGGATTACGGGACTTTTACATTTGTGTCTTAGGCGAACATCTCTGTTTTACTTAGTTTTTCTATTGCCTTTGTCCTGTTTTAAAAAACCTAACCTAGAGATGACGTAATATCTTATATAACGCCATGCTCTTTTACCTCTTTCTCTATATCGTTGCCGGCTTAGTCTTCATTGCTATTGAGTACCCGCCCCAGGATATCTACCGTGATGTGTATGAGGTGTTAGAAGAAGACTGCCCCTGCGAGCGCAAAGCCTACGCTGCCTCTTCCTCGTCTATTATCTTTGTTGGGTTAGTAGCGTTATGGCCTTATGTTGTCATTAGGTCACTCAAAGAATATTAAGCTAGCTATAGCAACAACGTAATCCAACTCTGTATATGTCTACCTACCAATTACTGGTTAAGCT